>Ga0209890_10001437_pt1 | contig 10810 bp, 9 predicted proteins | sample OrgsoiDNA2013049_FD_185799 | JGI IMG/M metagenome (GOLD analysis project Ga0209890, IMG submission 185799) | Permafrost soil microbial communities from the Arctic, to analyse light accelerated degradation of dissolved organic matter (DOM) -... | ecosystem: Environmental > Terrestrial > Soil >... | reverse complement strand
ATGGCCTGGCGCTGCCGCCACGACCTTGTCGAGCCCGGCATCGGTCAAGATGGCGAGGGTGTAGCGACCGTCGGTCGGATCGGGTGATCGGTGAACCCAGCCCGCGGCCTCCATCCGGGCCACAACCTGCGACAGCCGCGGCAAGGATCCTCTGGCGAGATAGGCGAGACGGCTCATCCGCAGGGACTTGTTCGAGGCGCCGGACAGTGCGACGAGCACTCCGTACTCGAAGTGGCTGATGCCGGCGTCGCGGCGCAGCTGCGCGTCAAGGGCGCTGTCTAGCAGCACTACTACGCCGCCGAGCACTCGCCAGGCTTGCTGTTCGTCCGTGTCGAGCCAACGCGGCTCAGGTTGCTTCGGAATCTCGCCCTGCATGGCCCGACGCTACAGCATCCACTTCACGCTTGAACTGATCCAAATCCCGAAATGACTTGCATCTTTAAGTCACGATGACCTACGATGACTTCAAGCGTTAAGTCATCGTCATCGCCGGCGGTGGCCACGTCTCACAGAGATGGAGCTCATCATGAAGGTTCTGATTCTTGGTGCAACCGGTGCGACCGGTCGCCTGGTCGTCGACCAAGCGCTGCTGGCCGGCCACTCCGTACGCGCACTGGTGCGCTCCCCGGAAAAGTTGACGGGCTCCACGCCAGCGCTAGAAGTCGTCACCGGTCAGGCGACGAACCCCGACGACGTCGCGCGTGCCATGAGCGGCGTTGATGTCGTCATCAGCACGCTGGGGTCGACTGGGGGCACCCTGATGGCTGACGCCACGCAGGCCATCATCGCCGGCGCGGCCGCAGGTGGAGCGCGCCGTGTGGTGATGATGTCGTCCTTCGCAGTCGCCCGCGACCGACTGAGCCGTCCGGCCAGGTTCATGTCGAGCCTAGCGATGGCCGCGGCGATCAAGGACAAGACCGCTGCAGAAGACCTGCTGCGGGCCAGCGACTTGGAGTGGACGATCGGGCACTCCGTGCGGCTGACGAATGGGCCTTCTATCGGTGCGGCCAGAGCGCTGCCGGATGGCACAAGGTTGGGTCTCGGGAACACAGTCGCCCGGGCCGACGTCGCCGCGTGGCTGCTGGCCGCAGCGACAGATCAGTTCAGCGCCGGTCGCACCGTCGCCATCGCCGCCTGATCTCGGCAGCACAGCATGAGCAGCAACGTGCCGGTGATTGCTGGCATTGTTTCGACCGGCATCTTCGCGGTGTCGACGATGCCGATGGTCCTGAAAGCAGCTCGGACTCGGGACCTGTCCTCCTACAGCGGTGTGAACCTCCTGCTCAGCAACCTCGGGAACGTCCTCTACGCGATCTACGTCTTCAGCATGCCAATGGGACCAGCGTGGGCGCTCTACGGGTTCAACCTGGCGGTGAGCGCCACGATGCTCGTGTACTGGCTTCAGTACAGGACTTCTCGACCACGCTTGAGAGTCGCGACCCCGAGCACTGGCGCCGACGCCGCCGCACCGCCCCGCCCCAGGCAGACCGCTACAGTGCCCACACCCCGGCGGGGAATTCGCTGAGCGCCAGCAGGCTCGTCCGACGTCCGACTACGCACCCTCTGGAGTTCCGATGAGCGGCATGACCATCGGCGTCACCGGCGCCACTGGACGGTTAGGCGGCCGTGTCGCACAACGTTTGGCGGCTGCCGGCGCGACGCAGCGACTGATCGTTCGTGACCCAGCGCGCGCACCGCAGCTGCCAGGAGCGACAACGGCGCGCGCCGCGTTCGGGGAGCCCGACGCTGTCCGTGCCGCGCTCGATGGGGTTCCCGCCGCGCTCATGGTCTCGGCGACGGAGGCACCCGACCGGGTCGCGCAGCACGCGGCGTTCGTTGATGCCGCCGCTGCGGCCGGCGTCCAGCACCTTGTCTATATCTCCTTCTACGGCGCCGCGCCGGACTGCGCTTTCACCTTCGCCCGTGATCACTTCGCTACCGAGCAACACATCCGCGCGTCGGGTATGGGTTTCACCTTCCTACGCGACAACTGCTATGCCGACTTGGCGGCCTACCTCGTCGGGCCGGACGACGTCATCCGAGGCCCGGCAAGCGACGGCCGTTTCGCCCCTGTCGCGCAGGACGACATCGCCGACGCCGCATCCGCCGTCCTGCTTGACCCAGCCGCCCACGCGGGCGCCACCTACTCGCTGACCGGCCCCGAGGACCTCACGCTGTACGAGGTCGCCGCGATGCTGAGCACGAAACTCGGCCGGCCGATCAACTACCACTCCGAGACAGTCGAGGAGGCCTACACCTCACGGTCCTCCTACGGAGCTGCCGACTGGGAGGTCGACGGCTGGGTATCCATGTACACCGCTATCGCGCGCGGCGAACTCGCCGGCGTTACCGAAAGCATCTCCCACCTCGCAGGCCACCCCGCGACATCCCTTGCCGAACTGCTCTCCCGCGACAACCCGACGTGATATCCACCCCAGCCACAAGGGATGCACGCACGTCTGCACCGGAGAACGATCGCAAACGCGGCAGATGTGGATATTTCTTGCGTCGCGGGATTCGACGCAGTAGTGACGTCGCTCAGGTCACACTGACGGCGATTCGTCGGGTTCGGGTCTAGGAGTTCTGGGTCGGTCAATCGGCCGTCTTGATCCGACTGGCGACAATGGCTTCGAGTTCGGCGCGGGCCGCCGTGGCAGTTTCAGCGCTGATCTGCGGTGCCTGAGTTGGTCGCGGGGTCCGATGCAGGAGCACGGCCTGACCGTTGTAGCTGTCTGGGTTGGACACCGGGATGTCAAGGGCCGCGGCGTACCTGGAGAGCATGTCCGGGGTTAGCCTGTCGGCTCGTCGTGAGCGCCGGTAGGCGGCCACGTCTTCGAAGGGCAGTTCAGCGCCGCCGGCGCTGAAGGTCCATCCGCCGTTTTCGTGCGTGAGGTTGACGACCCGCACGCCGTCTTTGGTGCGGAGATAGCTGGTGCAAAAATCTTCCACCGAGCGGGGCGCAGCTCGGTAGGTGAAGCCGCGGGAGTCATCGGCAACGGCGCCCCACGCGGTTGGGTCCGGGGCAAGCCAAAATCGCGCGAAATCGCAAGGGACAAGGGCGTGAAGCGCCGCGTCGGCGCCCGGCTCAAACCAGGGCAGGGACGGGTGATGAAAGCTCGCGGTCCAACCCGTCGTGGTCCCCAACAGCAGGTTGCTGTCCGGCGCACTGGCCAGCTGATCGAAAACCTCCGCCAGCGAGCCGGAGACCGGCAATGCGGGTTCGGTTGTGGCACCAAACCAGCGGGCGCGGTGCTCGACGTAGGACGACCATGCATTCGTGATCTCGTCCACTGAACTGCGTAGCCACAGCGGCGGCTGCCCATCAAGGGCCCAAAAGCCGGTCGAGCCGTCGGTGTCGACCACGCGTTTCTTCCCCCCAACACGAACACGCAAGTCCCGGCGGCGCTGCGTGGTCACACCGTAGCCGCAGCCACAGTGTCCTCCGATCCGAACGCACTACTTTCGGCAGATGATCGCGTTCGCCAGGTAACTTGCGCTGCCAAACCCCACCTGTTGCCGTAGTGGGCGGGCTTGTGAGCGTGTCAGCTGTGCAGCAGGGAGTTGTACACCGCCTGAGTCGCCGCGCTTGGCGACACCCCAAGCTCCTCGCGCAGCACGTTGCTCAACTCGGCATGGACGGCGAGGGCCTCGGCCACGTTGCCTTGATCCGCAAGCGCGCGCATGAGCACTTGATAGCCGCTCTCCCGAAGTGGCACCAGCCGCACCAACTGACGCCCGGCCCGTACTGCGGCGAGCAGCTCGGTACCGCCAGTGCCGAGGGCGGAGGCGGCATATGCCTCGAGCGCCCGGACCCTGATGTCGGCCAACGTGGCTCGCTGGTGGTCGATCCAGGGGGCCTCGTCGTCGGGCATGAACGCACGTTCGGAGATGAACAGCCCGGCCAGCGCAGGGCCCCAAGCCGGCGGATATTCACGAAGCGCAATACGCGACTCAGCCTTATGAACGGCCTGCTCGGCGACTTCAACATCGACCCATGCATCGTGGTGCAGGGGTAGCCGGAGACTGGTGCGCCCATCAATTGCGCCAGCCCATAATCCCTTACGCAGCTTGGAAACGAGCGCGTTGAGGCCAGCCTCACTGGCGTCGGGTGCGTTGTCTCCCCACAATGCTTCTGCCAGTTCACTGCGGCCGCACGACCGGTGCCGATTCAGCACGAGGTAGGCAAACAGCATGCGTCCCTGACGTCCGGGCAACCGCGACTCGCACCGCTCGCCGTCCTTCTCGATGACGATGGCGCCGCACAATTGGATCCGCTCGGGTTCCGACGCCAAGGTCACGCCAACATTGTGGCAATAGACATCCCGTAGACACATCCAGGAGGGCACATGGCCAGAATCATTCGGTGTGAGTGCGGATACGTCGCTCGTGGAGTTGGCGACGAAGCCGTGATCACAGCGATCCGAGCGCACATGAAGACGGACCATCCGGCCCTCCTGGATTCGGTCGCGCGGGAGGACCTTCTCGGCTGGATCCAGATGGAGTAACCACTCATCTGGAGGCGACGTGTTGGTTGACCCGCAGTGGCTTGAAGCGCACCTGCACGACCCCAACGTGCGGGTCATCGAAGTCGACGTGAGCGCGAAGTCGTACGCCGCCGGGCACATCGATGGCGCCGTGCTTTGGAACGTCTACACCGACCTGAAAGATGAGCAGTACCAGCCGATTGCCGCGGCTGCATTCGAGAAGCTCGTGCGCGACTCGGGCATCGAGGCTGACTCGACGATCGTGTTCTACGGCTACGCCCCAGCCATGGGCTTGTGGCTCATGACGTTGTTCGGCCATCGCGACGTCCGACTGCTGAACTGCTCACGCGACACCTGGGTGCACGATGCCCGACCATGGACGACGACCCCGACCCACCCGTCGTCCACTGGCTATCGGTTGGCGGCTGAGGTCAGCGAGATTCGCGCAGACCTCGAAGCGGTGAACGCGGCGATTGGCTCGCGGTCGACGGCCATCGTCGACGTCCGGACTGCCGCTGAGTACGACGGCGAGCGGTTCTGGCCGTCGGGCGGCAGCGAGCCTGGCGGCCGGGCCGGACATGTGCCGTCGGCGTTGCACCTGCCGATCGACGCGTTGCTCGACGAGCGCGGGGCATTCAAGCCCGTTGCTGAGCTGCGAGCGGTCTTCGCGCTGCTTGAGATGTACGACGAAGTGATCACGTACTGCACGGTCGGCGGGCGTGCCTGCACGGCCTGGTTCGCACTGACCTGCCTGCTCGGCCACAGCAACGTCGCCGTCTACGACGGCTCGTTCGCGCAATGGGGCCGGACGCTAGAAGTTGCTGTCACCCAACCCTTTTCCGACTCACACTCAATGGAGATCGCCATGTCTGGACTCGTCCGCAAGAGCCTCAACACCCCCGAAGAGACCCGCTCGTTCGTCGGTGACAGCGGCCACCTCGACGTCATCAATCTCGACTCGCGCGTCGTGGGTCGCGCCACCTTCATGCCGGGCTGGAGATGGTCGGAGCACGTCAAGCCGATCGCCGGCACCGCGAGTTGCCAGGCCGCGCACCTCGGCTACTTCGTCTCGGGCCGCATGACGGTCGTGATGGACGACGGCGAGACGGTCGAGTACGGCCCTGGCGACTTCGCCGACATGGCGCCAGGACACGACGCCTGGATCATCGGCGACGAACCGTGCGTGTTCGTCGATTGGCAGGGTTACGCCGAATACGCCAAACGCGCCTAGGTTTGCGTGGTCCGGTTTGCTGGCGCTAGGTCGGCCAGTGAGCCGGACGCCGACGGGCCGGCGGCAGTTGCGTTTCGCTGTCGCCGGTCGCCGCGTCGAGTTGCGCTTGGGTGAGGAAGATGGCGGTGCTCAGATCGGCCGCGGTGAGGTTGCAGCCACGCAAGTCGGCGCCGGTGAAGTCGGCGAACCGCAGATCTGATCGAGCCAGGTTGGCGCCGACGAGTGCGGCGCCGCGCAGGCTGGCACCGCGTAGGTCGGTATCGGTGAGGTCGGCGCCGACCAGGTCGGCGCCTCGGTAGTCGCGACGTTGCGGTGCACTTGCGCGTGCGAGCTCGCTGGCCTGCACCAGGATTGCGTTCACAGAGTCGTGATGCGCGTCGACGTCGAGGCTTATCAGCGTCTCACTGGTTGCGTTGGTGAGAGCTTCCGTTTGAACGAAAGCGCGGTCGATCCAGTCGCGCAAACTTGCGGCGGCAATGATTGCGCGCGCCTCATTCAAATGCCACAGAAGTTCGTGCAGCTGGCGCATGACATCGAACACTGCGAACATCGCCGAGGCCGATTCGGGATCGTCTCGCCAGCTGCGACCGCCGAATGTAGATTGCGCGACGTGTTGGCCGGCGCCGAAACAGTCATACGTCGTGCAGCCCGGAAAGCCCTGCTGCCTAAGGGTTTCATGAATACCGCAGCCGAAGTTGCTCATGAGGTTCGGGCAGGGCTGGCCGGCTCGCTTATCGATCGCGAAGTCGGCCGATTTCGAAAACGAGGGCGCGACGCAGCACAACCCGAAGCAGTTCGCGCAGTCAGCAGTGAGTTCAATAGGCGACGATCTCGAGCCAAGCGCCGCGTCGCCGTTCTCCACCACGACCGACGTCTCCTCGTCTGTGCCCACCCTCAGTTCATTGGGCGACTGTAGCCGAGGGATTCACCAGCGCCTCGACACTGGCGGCGAGATCCTCGCCGGTGATTAAGATGCGACCGTTGGCAATCCAGGAACATGCGCCGCTACTGCCCCACACGTCGACGTCAGGCCGATCTGCATACGACAGGGCGAGCACAGGCACAGGGCCGAAGCCGCCCGCGGGGCAGCTCCTCCCCTCGCCATCGACGTGGCCTAACGGCACTTGTGCGATTTGGTGCGCGATCTTCGCGGCGAGTTCGGCATCCAACGGTATGGCCTTGACCAGTTGATGTGGCGTCGTGCCATCACTGCTTTGATTGTCACCGGCATACTCACAGAGCAATCCCGCCCTCGGCGCGGCTACCGGCACCATCAACGTGCTCAGGTCGGCGCCTTGATTCGCCGCTCCGTTGCTGTTGCCGTCGGGGCAACCGCCAGCGACTGTCGCTCTCACGCGAGGATCAGTGTCGACGTCCGAGTAAGGAGCTGGGTCAATCGCGGCGGCGGCGGCGTCAACCCGCAAGTACGAGACGGTCGGCGTGCCCGACACCACCTCGAGAGCGAGCTTGCCATCTGACCATGCCGGCGAGCTCGTCGTCGGAACGTAGTCGAGGCTCACAGAGCGATCCGACGGTCCCGGCCCTGATCCATTGCCTTCGTCGAACAACTCGGTGCCAGCGGGCGGATGCGACCGCTCCCATGCCACCGCTGTTTCGAAGCCCATGGGGATTTGCCAGGACTGCCTGCGCTCGACGAGCCATGGCACGGAGACTTCCGCCGGTGCGGTCGCAAGTTCCTCGGCGCCTGGTGGAACCTGCAGGGCCGCCAAGAGTGCAGTCGCCTCGTCGGCGGCCGCGATGCCATCTGACTGAAGCGTCAGCGGTCCCGCGGACGACGCAGGTGACGCGGACGACGATGACGGCGGGTTCGATTCGACCGACGAAACGGCGGGCGATACCGATGACAGGGCCGTAGCAGCCGAGCCGCGCGGTACGGTCACTGACGCGCAGCCGGCCGCGAGCAGGCAGACGAGCACAACCGCAGTAGTTTTGACGTCCGCTTCGACGCACGCCGTCGCCGTCCGGTTTCATCGCGGTGGCTCGAGCTAGATTTCTTCGCCGGCCAGGATGTCGTCGGCGTCGACGATGCGGTAGGCGTAACCCTGCTCGGCGAGGAAGCGTTGGCGGTGGGCGGCGTAGTCCTGGTCGATCGTGTCGCGCGACACCACGGCGTAGAAGCGCGCACCACGCCCGTCGCTCTTCGGACGCAGCAACCGACCCAAGCGCTGCGCTTCTTCTTGCCGCGACCCGAAGGTGCCCGACACCTGAATCGCCACGGTCGCCTCGGGCAGGTCGACCGAGAAGTTGGCCACCTTCGACACCACCAGCGTGGTGATCTCGCCCGACCTGAACGCCTGGAACAGGCGCTCGCGCTCTTTCACCGGCGTTTCACCCTTAATGACCGGGACGCCGAGGCGCTCGCCCAATTCGTCGAGCTGGTCGAGATATTGGCCGATGACCAGCAGCTGGTCGCCTTCGTGCCGCGCTGCCAGCGACTCGATCACCTTCATTTTCGTTTCGGTGGTCGCCGCCAGCCGGTAGCGCTCTTCGGGTTCGGCGGTGGCATAGAGCAAGCGCTCGTGCTCGGTCAACGTGACCCGCACCTCAACACAGTCGGCCGGGGCGATGTAGCCCTGCGCCTCGATGTCTTTCCAGGGTGCGTCGTAGCGCTTCGGCCCGATGAGACTGAACACGTCGCCCTCGCGACCGTCTTCGCGCACCAGCGTCGCAGTCAGGCCAAGCCGGCGGCGAGACTGAATGTCGGCGGTGAACCGAAAAATCGGCGCGGGCAACAGGTGCACCTCGTCGTAAATGATGAGGCCCCAGTCGTGATCGTCGAACACCTCGAGGTGTGCGTACACGCCTTTGCGACGCGTCGTCATCACTTGGTAGGTCGCGATCGTGACCGGGCGAATCTCCTTCTTCGCGCCCGAGTACTCGCCGATTTCCTCTTCAGTCAATGTCGTGCGCTTGAGCAGTTCGCTGCGCCACTGCCGAGCCGCAACCGTGTTGGTCACCAAGATGAGCGTGGTCGCCTGAGCCCGCCCCATCGTGGCTGCGCCGACGATGGTTTTGCCTGCACCACAAGGCAAAACGACGACGCCGGAGCCGCCGTCCCAGAAGTTGTCGACCGCCTCGAGCTGGTAGGGCCGCATCGCCCAGCCGTCTTGAACCAACGCGATCGCATGCGCTTCGCCGTCGACGTAGCCGGCGAGATCTTCAGCCGGCCAACCCAGCTTGAGCAGCACCTGCTTGAGGTGGCCGCGCTCACTGGGATGAATAATCACTGCGTCGGCATCGAGACGGACGCCGACCATCGGCGCCACCTTCGGGCTGCGCAGCACCTCTTCGAGCACCGCGCGGTCAGACGACCGCAGCACCAGACCGTGCGCGGGGTCATTCGTCAGTTGCAGCCGGCCGTACCGCGCCATCGTCTCGGCGATGTCGACCAGCAACGCGTGCGGCACCGCGTACCGGCTGTACTTGATGAGCGCATCGACCACCTGCTCGGCGTCGTACCCGGCGGCACGCGCGTTCCATAACCCGAGCGGCGTGACCCGGTAGGTGTGCACGTGCTCGGGCGAGCGTTCGAGTTCGGCGAACGGCGCGATAGCGCGCCGACACTCCTTCGCCTGCTCATGGTCAACCTCGAGCAGCAGCGTTTTGTCCGATTGCACGATCAGCGGTCCGTCGGTCACTCGGCCAGTCTCCCAGCTGGCGACTCTTCCTCGTCGAGCTCGGCCACGCCGGTGATCCGATGCACGGCAAACGTGCGCGGCTCGTCGCGCCGATAGTCGTACGCGGTCAGGTAGCCGCCGGCCAGCCGCTGCGGCTCGATGATGCGGTTGCTCGCCTGCCCCTGCGCGTTCAAATACCCGATCCACACCGCGCGCCCCGATACCACCGCGTCCTGCAAGACCGCCAACGTCTCGCTCGATGCTGAGTGCGGCACCACGTCGGACGCCGATGTGCCGAGCACCGCACCCCGCGCAGCAGTCACGGCCCGGTCGCCGCCACGAATCGCCTTCACCGCGAGACCGATGACCGATGCGGCCGGTGCCGCAAGTTCGGGACGGCGGCGCGGTGGCCTCGGTCGCGATGGTGCGCGCCGCGCATCTGGTCGCCGCAGCAACAACGCGCCGTCAGGAGTTTCAGCCGCTGGGGCGTAACCCAACTCGCGCAGCCGCTCGGCCACCCGCTCGGGAGCGAGCGGACTGACCACCACGGTGGGGGACAGCCGCCGAAGTCGCAGGCTTTCGGCCCGACGGTCGGCCAGCACCTCGCTCAACACCGCTTCGTCGTCGCACCGCAGATACGCGCCGGCGACTCCGATGCGGACGCGACCATGCCGGCGAGCAACGTCGTCGATGAGGTAACTCAACGGCTGCGGCACCGGAGTGCGCGACCGCGTGGCCAGCATCGTATGCAGGTCGGCCGCGCTGCGACCAGCATCGAGCGCGCGCCGCACCGACGTGGCACTGAACCGGAAAACCGTTGCGCCACCGGTTGATTCGACGTCGGCGGCCATCGCCAACTCGCGCGCCAGATCGCTCTCGAGCGGGCCAGGCGCGACTGCCGTCATGTCGGCTTGCAGCAACACGTGGTCGAGCGGCCGAGGAAGCAGCGGGTCGAGTACGGCAGCGGCCGCGACCACAGGGTCAACGGGATCACCGACACTTTGCGCCGGCCCCTCGGTGACGTCACCGAGCACCAGCTCGCACAGTCGACGACCGAATGACGAGGCGGCACCGCGGCCGGTGATGCCAAGAAATTCGGCTTCGGCGTGCGACCACCCGACGAGGTCGTCACGCAGCCGACCGCCGCGCCGTGGCGACGACCAGCGCAAGATCGCGCTGAGCGAATCGAGCGTCAGTGCAACCCCGGCAGGCGAATCGACCAACAACCGCAGCAGGTCGCGGCGCACCACCGGGGCGAGTGCGCGGTCGACGTCCGGGCCGAGCGCGTTGGCCGCCGACGCGCGATCGCCCGCACCCACACTGGTCACCCCGCCGGCGCCCGAGCCAAGCGAGAAGGTTGGCTCGCGGCGTCCGATCAAACCCACGACGCGCGTCGTCGTCAGCCACGCCGCCGCCACCATCGCCCACCTGTCGGCGCTCGACTTCGCCAGCCACAC
>Ga0209890_10001436_pt1 | contig 10816 bp, 16 predicted proteins | sample OrgsoiDNA2013049_FD_185799 | JGI IMG/M metagenome (GOLD analysis project Ga0209890, IMG submission 185799) | Permafrost soil microbial communities from the Arctic, to analyse light accelerated degradation of dissolved organic matter (DOM) -... | ecosystem: Environmental > Terrestrial > Soil >... | reverse complement strand
CCCGGCGGTAGCTGGGCCAGGTGGCTCACGGGGCCACCGGCCCGCAGGACCGTCGGCCGGCAAGACGCGATGGCGCGGCCCAGCGGGGAAGGACACAACCATGGCGCTGTTTCTGTTTGTGATCATCATCGCGATCGCCCTGGGCATCCTGGGCGTCGTGCTCAAGGGGCTGTTCTGGCTGCTGATCATCGGGATCGTAGTATTCCTGGCCAACCTGGTCCTCGGTGGGATACGGCTGGGTAAGCGGCGCAACCGGCGCCCCCGCTGACCGCCGCTATTCGCCCGGCCGGTCAGGCCGCGGCGTTCAGGAGATCACGCTGGTGCGCCTCGCACCAGCGCCGCGCACGGATCATCCCGCCGCCGTTCTTTTCCAGGCGTCGATGAAACCGGCGTGCCCGGCCCGCACCCCCTCGGCGATGATGGCGCAGTCCCAGTCGTGGTTGGCGATGATCGCCTCCGCCACCTCGCGGCGCTGCGCGGCGGCCAGGCCGTAGGCGTCGAGCAGCAGGCGGAACCGGCTCAGCGAACGGCCCAGCCGCGACGCAGGTGGCGCCGTAGCCGCTGACGGCGGGCGGGTGGTGCCGTACCCGGGTACAGGGGCCCCGGTTAACCGATCCTGTCCGGGCGGAATGGAATTCGGTGTCAACCGGGACGCGCGCAACGTCAAGCCACGATCGGCTGTTGTTGATCCGGCCGTCCTCCGGCCGTGCACCCCGGTGCCGTCCCCGTGTTCCCCCGGTCCCCGACCTCACCTGGTCTGTGCCTGACCGGGCCGCCCCCGGCCCGTTCGCTGGCCTGCGCCGGCGATCTGGCTCAGTCCCCGTCGCCGCCCTCGGCGAGCACTGCGGCGACCAGATCCCGCAGCGGGCCCACCAGGCCCCGCTCAGCGACCTGAATGGAATGCTCGCCGTCGCTGACCTGGTAGACCGGCCGTCCCGGGTCCGGGCGGTAGGGCGGCGGCAGATTCAGATTGGCCCGGCTGAGCAGTTCTCGCCAGCGGGCGGCGTCAGGGCGCTCCTCGGGCTCGACCCGGGCACGCCGGATGCTGCCGTCGCCGAGGATGCGCGTTACCTCGATGTTCATCGACCTAGTTTGTCCCTATTCCTCGCCGTGACGCCATCCCGATACGATCAAAACCCGCGTGGGCTTCCCGCTGGATGGCTTTCACCCCCAGTAAAGTGCCCCGTTCCCGGGCGGCCGAACCCGGCCGCCGCCAGACCGCCTGGATCGGCCGGACGCGTATCCCCCGGACGCCCGGCCGGGCTGGCGGTACGCGCTGAATGGCACGCCGCCGGAGGGTTAGAACCCCCGCGACGGGGCATCCGGCGGTCATGGCTGTACTGAGAGCTGTCGCGCGTCCCATGCTGGCCTCGATCTTCATCGTGCAGGGGCTGGACACCGTCCTGCACCCGGACCGGAAGGTGGCGGCTGCGGAACCGGTGGTCCGGCCGCTCGCCGAACGGGTGTCCTTCATACCGGACGACGTCGAGACGTCGGTCCGGCTCAGCGGCGCGGTGCAGGTCGTCGCGGGCTCGCTGCTGGCCATCGGCCGCTTCCCGAGGCTGTCGGCCCTGGCCATCGCGGTGGACCTGGTACCCACGACCTACGCCGGGCACCGGTTCTGGGAGACCGACGACAAGCAGGAGCGCATGCAGCAGCGCATCCACTTCCTGAAGAACCTTTCCATATTGGGCGGCCTGCTGATCGCGGCGGGCGACACGGCCGGGAACCCATCGCTGGCCTGGCGTGGCCGGCACGCGGTCGACTCCGCCAAGCACGACGCGAAACTGGTCGCCAAGAGCGCCAAGGCCCAGGCCAAAACGGCCAAGGTGGCCGCCAAGACCGCAAAGGCGTCGGCCAAGACCGGCGCGAAGTCGGCCAAGACCGGCGCGAAGACCGGCGCGGTGGCCGGCGCGGTGGCCGGCCGGCTGAGCAGCATGCTCCCGGTCGGCTGAGGCTCAGCCCGGCCGGGCCCTCCCGTTAGGCGATACGGCGGGCGCCGGGACCGGGGAGCGCGGTGACCTCACGCGGGGAATCGAGGGTGTGCCCGGCCGAGCAGGCCAGCTGCGCGTGGACCGGCTCGCCGCAGCCCCGGTGGGTGAGAGCCAGCGAAGGACCTTCCGGGCCGGCCGCGTACCGGTCGCCCCAGTCCAGCAGTGCGGTCATGACCACGTAGAGGTCCCGGCCCTTGCCGGTCAGGCGGTACTCGTGGCGGCTGCGCTGGCCCGCGTCCTGGTAAGGCTCTCGCCGCAGTAGTCCCTCGTGCACGAGGCGGGAGAGCCGATCGCTGAGGATCTGCCGGGGCGCCTGGGTCCGCCGCTGCATGTCCGCGAACCGCCGGACGCCGGTGAACGCCTCCCGCAGCACCAGGAACGTCCACTTCTCGCCGATGATGCCGATCGCCGCGCCGATCGTGCAGTTCGCCGTGTCGTAGTCCAGCGTCCAGGGGTCACTCATAGTCGCATGCTAAGTCCAGTTGACAGACTCAGCAATCCGGGGCCATGCTGAGTCTGTGAATGGAACCCAGCTCGGCATTACGATCCGGCCCGCGTCCGGCTCCGACGGTGAGGCGCTGCGGCGTTTCGTAGCCGGGCTGTCGCTGCGGACCCGGTACCTCCGCTTCTTTGCGGGCGTGCCGAAACTCACCGCAGCGATGGTCCGCCGGATGAGCGGGCTGGAGCTGCCCGGGGGCGAGCCCCCCGACGCCCTGGTGGCCGTGGCGGACGGCCTGATCATCGGGCACGCCATGGCCAGCGACACCCGGAGCCCGTACGGGACCGCCGTCACGGAGATCGGCGTGGTGGTCGCCGACGGGTGGCAGCGTCACGGAGTCGGGACCGCGCTGATGCTCTCCCTGGCCACCCGGGCGCAGGCCCGCGGCGCGGTCACCCTGATGCTGGATGTGCTGGCCGAGAACCGCGACATGCTCGCCCTGATCATCGGCCGGTTCCCCGCGGCCTGGTCGCAGCACGCCGGGCCGTACGTCACCGTCTACGTCCCGCTGCCTATCGCTCAGGAGGAACAGTCACGTGAATTCGGGGCCGTCAGGGAACGAGAGCTGGCCGGGACCGGCTGACCTGGCCGCCGGCGCCGCAGCCAGCCAGAACGGGGCCACCGTGGACGCGCGGCAGCGCAGTTACACGTGGGATGATCCCGCGATCGCGGCGGAAGCCGCGCGTACGCTCGATGGTCTGTCATTTTTCCGGGAAATTATGTCCGGGCGGCTGCCGGCCCCGCCCATCATGGCCACGCTCGGCATCAGCGCGGTGTCGTTCGAGCGGGGCAAGGCGGTCTTCGCGGTCACCCCGGCCGAATACCACTACAACCCCATCGGCTCCGTGCACGGAGGCGTCTACGCGACCATCTGTGACTCCGCGTGTGGCTGCGCCGTGCATACCATGCTGCCCGCCGGGGCCTACTACACCTCGATCGACCTGGACACCCGGTTCATCCGGCCGATCACGTCCGGGACGGGGCGGCTGCTGTGCGAGGGCACGGTCGACTACATCGGGACCCGGACCGCGCTGGCCCGGGCTCGGCTGGTGAACGCCGAGGGCAAGCTGTTCGCGCAGGCGACGAGCAACTGCCTGATCGTCCGGCCCGGCGACTAAATGAGCCAGACTGCACCGCCCCGCGGGGCTGGGCGGCAGCGGCTTACGCGTCCGGCAGCTTGAGGTTGTAGACGCGGGCGGCGTTGCCAGCCAGCACGAGGCTGCGGGTCTCCGCGTCGGGGCAGAGCGCCGCTACCGCCCGGGCGTTCGCGGCGATGCCGGGCACCCCGGGCCAGTCGGTCGCGAAGATCATCCGGCGGGTCAGCCGGGCCCAGCTGTGCCGGGCGTAGTACTCGCGCAGCCGCGAGGGCGGCAGGCCGGACAGCTCGATCCAGACCCGCTCGCTGGACAGGGCCATGAAGGCGGCCGCGTCGTACCACCAGCCACGCCCGCCGTGCGCGAGCACGAGGTTGAGCCGGCGGAAGTCGCGCAGCAGGTCATCGAGGACCACCGGGTCAGCGAACGTGTTGGACGCGCCCGGGAACGTGCTCGTGCCGCAGTGCACGATGACCGGGATCCCCGTGCTCTGGCAGATCTCGTACGCCGGGTACAGCGCCCGGTCGTTGGCGGGCATGCGCGCGTGCACCGGGTGGATCTTGAGGGCGATCGCCCCGAGGCCGAGCTGGCGCTGCAGTTCCTCGTCGACGGGGAAGTGGATGTTCGGGTTGATGTTGGCCGCGACCTTGACCCGGTCCGGATTGCGCGCAGCCAGCGGCAGCATGTCCTCGATCGCCTGGATCCCGGTGACGCGGGGGCTGTACTCGGGCAGGACCAGCGCGATGTCGACCCCGTCGGCGGCGAGGTAGGCGTCGAACCGGGCCGGGCTGACCGTGCCGTCGGCGTCGTAGAGCTGGCTGACCTGTTGCCCGGCGCCGAAGTCGCGGGCCCACTCCTCCCAGGCCAGCTTGACCGTGGACCGCCTGGCCGGATGCAGGTGGACGTCGATGAGGGGATGGCCGTCCAGCATCAGCTGGCCCCGGTCTCGTTCTGGTGGGGCTGGTCGCGGTTGGCCAGCCGGACCCGCCCCTTCGCCACCAGCCGGCCCTCGGTGTCGGTGATGTCGACGTCCCACAGCTGGAGTGTCCGGCCCTGACTGGCCGCACGGGCGTCGACCTCGAGGCGCCCCTGTTTGTGCGGGCGGAGGAAATCGCAGAAGTTGTCCACGCCGACCACGTACTGGCCGCGGTCCTGGACCGCGAGGAACCCCCCGACGCTGGCGGCGGTCTCGATCGCGCCGGTATACAGCGCGCCGTGCACAATACCGGCCGGCTGGTGATGTTCCGGGCCCGCGTCGATGTGCCCCCGGACCTGGGTGCAGCCGCCGTTCTCGCCACCGGAGTAGCCGTCGATCACCAGGCCCAGGGCCTGCATGAGCGGGCTCAGGGTCATCTCAGCGAAATTCAGCTCAGGCACTTGGCTCCTCCCACGTTCGACATCGCAGCCGAAACGGTACCGCGCCGGGTGGACCGGGAGACGGGACGGGGCCGGCCGCATGGAAGAGTGGACGGGTGATCGAGGCCGTGGTGTTCGACCTGGATGGCGTGCTCATCGACTCCGAGCCGGTGTGGGAGGAGGTACGCCGTGGCCTGGTTGCCGCCCACGGCGGCCATTGGGCCCCGGACGCGCAGCGGCGGCTGATGGGCATGAGCACCCAGGAATGGGCGCGCTACCTGAGTCAGGACCTCGGCGTCGGGGTGCCGCCGGACGACGTCGCGGCGCAGGTCATTCACCAGATGACCGAGCGGTATGCACGGGAGCTTCCGCTCATGCCGGGCGCGACGGACGCCGTGCGCCGGATGGCGGAGCGCTGGCCTCTCGCGCTGGCCAGCTCCTCTCCCCCGGTGCTGATCGAGACGGTGCTGAAAGCCGCGTCGATCCGGTCGCTGTTCGCCGCCACGGTGTCCACCGAGGAGGTCGCGCACGGCAAGCCCGCACCGGACGTCTACCTCACCGCCGCCCAGCGGCTCGGCGTGGCGCCGGAACGGAGCGTCGCGGTAGAGGATTCGAGCAACGGGCTGCGCTCGGCCGCGGCGGCGGGCCTGCAGGTCGTGGCCGTCCCGCACCCGCGTTATCCGCCCGACCCGGACGCGCTGGCGCTGGCCCGCGCCGTCCTGCCGTCGCTACCGGGCCTGACGCCGGATCTGGTCGCCAGCCTGGCCTAACCCGCATGATCGGCGTGGGTCTGCCGCAGCATGGGCGGAAAAGCGGCGCCGATCCGGCGAGGCGGGATCTAGACCTCCTGGACCAGCATGCGGGAGCCGGGCGGGGCTATCTTCTCGTAGTCCGCCGCCGTAGCCTGCGCCTCCTTGGTCGCGAGGGCCGCATCCAGCGCGGCCCGGTCCGGGAAGTAGAGCTCGGCGAGGCGGTAGAACGTCGAGTCGCCGCCGTCGGCCTCAGCGATGAAGCGCCCCGTCTCGGCGCGCGCGAGCCCGGGAATGCGGTGCACCATCGGCATGTGCGTCTCGGCGTAGTGGCGCTCGAACACGTCCGGGTCATCCGGCTGCGTGTACAGGACCACGAGTTTTACAGTCATGACCAGGACGCTACGCTCCGGCCCGGCCGACCCGCCAGCAGCCGGCTCATCACGAGACGGCCTTCGGGCGCGGATGGCGGGCCTGGCGGACGGCGGTTTCCAGCTCGTCACGGGTCAGCTTCGACCGGCCCGGAATGCCCAGCTCGGCGGCCAGCGCCGCCAGCTGGGCCTTGGTCATCGCGGACAGGTCCTCGCCCTGCGGGCCGCTCCGGCCCGTTGCCCTGGAGGCTTTCGATCCCGCCGCGGCCCCGGAGGCTTTGGATCCCTTGGCGGCCGCCTCGGCCGAGGCGCCGGAACGGCCGCCGGTGCGGCGGCCACGCGCCTCCTCCACGCTGCGGCGCAGCGTCTCGGTCAGGTCAACCACCTTCGACGCCCGTGGGGCCGGCGCCGCGGTCTCGATCTCCTCGCCGTTCCGCTTGCTCTCGATCAGTTGCTCGACCCGCTCGCGATAGGTGTCCTCATATCTCGTCGGGTCCCAGTCGGTGGTCATCGACTCGATCAGCTGCTGCGCAACGGCGAGCTCCCGGGGCTTGGCCGGCTGGCCGGACGGCTCGTACCCGGTGCCCTCGATGGGATCACGGATCTCGTCGGCGAAGTACATCGTCTCCAGGGCCAGGATCTCCTCCTGGGGCCGCACCGCGACCAGGTACTCCTTGCTGCGCATGACGAGGGTGGCGATCCCGGCCCGGTTCGTTTCCGCCATGGCCTGGTGCAGCAGGGCGTAGGAACGGTCCGCGCCGTCGCCCCGCGGCGCCAGGTAGTAGGTCCGCTGGAAGTAGATCGGGTCGACCTCGGCCAGGTCCACGAAGTCGGTGATGTCGATGGTGCGGGTGCGGCCCGGCTCAACGGACTCCAGTTCCTCGTCGGTGAGCAGCACGTAGGTGTCGTCGTCGACCTCGCGGCCTTTGACGATGTCCCGGTAGTTGACCTCTTCCCCCGTCCGCTCGTTCACCCGCTTGTACCGGATGCGGTCGCTGGTGCCCTTCTGGAACTGGTTGAAGTGCACGGTCCTGTCCTCGGTCGCCGAGTACAGGCCGACCGGAATATTGACCAGCCCGAAAGCCAGTGCACCGGTCCAGATCACGCGCGCCATCAGACCTCCTTGCGAACGGTGCGCACCCCCGGGGGTTTCCTGGGCATGTACCCGTTCCGTACGCCCATGATCGTCAATTGTGCCTGCTCATGGAATTGAGCATGCGCACGGGCCGGACCACGGCTGAGCCGGGCCCTGGGTGACGGACTGAGCCGAGTGATTGGTCACCGGAATCCGCTGGGGCCGGCCCTGCATGATGACCCGCTGCACCGTGAAGGTGACCGCGAGGTAGAGCAGGAGGGACGCCCCGGCGATGCCGCCGTCCGGGGAGTGCGGGTCGATCAGGTAGTCCAGGCCGAAGTGCGCGGCCAGGCTGACGACCCACAGCGTGCCGGTCAGCCAGGTGCCCTTCCGCCAGGCCTGGCCGCCCTGTACTCACAGGTGCACCGTCGCGGCCCGCGCCGCGCCGAGCCCGGCGGCGAGGATGAAGCTGCCGATCAGCGCGACGATGGCGGTGCCGCCGACGCGGCCGTGGACCTTCTGCAGGTAGCTCGTGACCTCGATGAGGCCGATGATCCCGATGATCAGGGGCAGGCGCATATTACCGTTCACCGGCTGGGACCGCAGTTGCCGGACCACGAGCAGGGCAGCGATCGCCACGCCCGCAGCGATGGAAACAATGGTCGTCGTCGTCATGTTTCCAACGCTAGGCCTAACTGCCGCCGGTGACATCTGTCGGTCATCCACAGCCGGCCATGACGGATGTCATGCGGCGGCCGGGACTCTGCGGCTGGCGGCCCTTAGCGAGCTCAGGGTGGGTCAGGCGGCGAGCGCCGAGCTGGCCGGGCCGGGCGCGGCATCGACCGCTCGATGGCCATGGGAGCAGGATTGTGCAGCCAGCCTCGGCGCCGGCGCCCGGCGACCATGACACGCAGCACAGGATGGTACGACTCCCGGGAAATGCCTGGCGTACCGTACTTTTGGTGCAAGTTCCATTGGGAGCTGCAACAGATATTCTTATAAATCCTTTCGTGAACCTATCTATAGCAGGTCCGCCAGGATTATCATTGCGGGATCAGGGGAACACTAAGCCTTTGGCTTTCTCTGGAGCGTGACGCCGGTGCCTGAGCCCGCGAGTCCCATCGTCCGCCGCAAGCGGCTAGCCGCGGAGCTGCGGCGTCTGAGAGAACGCGCCGACGTCACCGGTGAATTCATCGCCGAGCGTATGCGCTGGTCGACCTCGAAGGTTTCGCGGATCGAGAACGCGCACACGACGCCCCGCCCAGCAGAGATCAAGAAGCTTCTGCTGCTCTACGGTGTCGACGGACCGGAGGCCGACGAGCTTGCCGCTCTGGCGCAGGAGGCCAACCGCAAGGGGTGGTGGAAGGCCTACTCCGATGCACTGCCCGGCTTCCACGCCGCGTTCATCGGACTCGAGGCCGAAGCCACGTCATCCTCCCACTGGGCGCCGGAAGTCGTCTCCGGCCTGCTGCAAACTGAGGACTATGCGCGCGAGGTAATCCGCACGACGAGCTCAAACGTCCCACCCGGCGAGATTGAGCGGATGGTCGAAGTCCGGATGGTCCGCCAGCAAATCCTGAAACGGGATCCTCCGTTCGAGCTCTCCGTGGTACTCGACGAATCCGTGCTGCTCAGGCGTATCGGCGATAATACGGTGATGAGCCTCCAGCTCAAACGGCTGCTGAAAGTATCAGAGATGACAAATCTGAGCCTGCGTATTCTCCCGCTGGACGCTTATCACCCGGTGCTCGCGGGCGCATTTGTCTTGCTCAAATTCGGCCAGGCTCACGACATCGGCTATCATGACATCGCATACATCGAGCATTTCACCGACAGCGTTTATATTGAAGCAGAACGAGACACGTTTCAGTATAAGATCGGCTTCGGCCGGCTTTGTGAATCATCTCTTGACACCCACCAATCGAGAGAAAAAATCGTGCAAGCGAAAGCGAAGTGGGACTAGCACCGGCCCAGAGCCTGACCCGCGGACGCGCCCTGAGCGAAAGGTGACGGCCGATCGAAACTGCCCACAATGTGCGCAAACCAGGTCTTCGAGCAAACCGAAATCCTAACGCGGCCCTAGCGGGCGAGATACTGCAGATTCGGTATTAATAAGCTATAAGACTCATTTCGGTAGCAGCGGGGATGCAGCGGGGTATCAAACACGCGGGCCAGCGGCAACTCCAGTCAGCTAGGCCCGGCAGGCGGCCCGATTGCGCCCGGGTCCTTGCATTAGCAATTCTTCGTGAGCCGGCGCGTGGGCAGTGCTACGGTTGCCCTGCGCATCTTCTGCGCTGGGCGCGGCCGGGCGAATCTTCGCTCAGTCCTGCCCTTCGCCTGCACTTAGAAATATCAGTGACTGCTCTCTTTCAAGAGCAATCAGTGGGGCCGCAGAGAATTGCAAGCAGCCAGCATAAATGTTTTTCCAAGAAAACGAACTCTGGGATAGGGTAGGTGCCAAGAAAGATGCGTTCTATCGATCCGTCCGCCATGGAATTGCTCAGCGCTCCATGGCGGAAGAGCTCCCGGTGCAATCACGGGGAGTGCATCGAGGTGGCTTCGCTCGGTATTCAGCGGGTGGCTGTGCGGGACAGCAAGGACAACGCCGACGGACCGAAGCTGGTATTCGCCCCGGCTGAGTGGCATTCGTTCGTCAAGGACATCAAGCTCGGCCGTCCGGGCGGCCGGTAACGCACCGAGCGCCGGCCCTTCACCGCTGCCCGGTGAGGGGCCGGCTGTGTAACGTGAGCGGTGTACCGACGTAACGTGAGCGGTGTACCGACTGCTTCTTCAACGCTGGGATAGACGGGGATGAGCTGGTCGGCACCAACGAGGTTGAGCACCCGGGCGACGGTGTTCTGCGGGCCCGCGAGCGCCAGCTTCCCGCCACGATCGGTCTCATGACCCGGATGTCCAGCAGCACCTGCACACCCGTGGAGTCCATGAACTCCAGCGCGGACAGGTCCACGATGAGCAGCGGCACACCCTTGGTGGCTTCCGCCTCCAGGGTACTGCGCAGCTGGTCATAGGTGTAGACGTCCGACTCACTGGCGAGCGCGACCATCGTGTAGGCGTCTCCGCCCGAGACCGACACCCGAAGCTGATCCACGCCTACCTTGTACCACTTCCGGGGACCATAACGGAACTCGATGCTCTCGCAGCCGCACCGTCTTGGCGTTAGTCGAGGCCCCCGGGTGGCCCGCGGTGAGCGGGGATCATTCAGGACATGGACGATGGCCCGGCCTGGGCCCCGGCGGCCTGGCTGCCGTGCTGCGGCAGGCTGCCGGCGGTCGGCTGGGCGGCTGGCTGGGCGGTCGCAGCACCGGGCTGGCCACCTGGCTGCGGGAGGCCGCCCGCGCGATTCGAGATGACGCGGGACGGGCTCCGGTGCTCCGCACCAGGGCGGTACGCCGCGGGTTCGGGCTGGGCCGCCGAGCTGGGCTCGTCGCCGACGATGACGGTCCCGCCGTGGCCCCAGCTCACATAGCGCCACGTTAGGTTGATGATCGCAGAGACCCGGTTCCGGCCGCCGATCAGGTAGAAGAAGTGCAGGCCCAGCCAGCCGAGCCAGGCGAGCGTGCCGGTGAGGTCCGGGCCGTGGGCCAGCTCGATGACCGCTGACTTCCGGCCGATCGTGGCCGCCTGGCCCCTGTCGTGGTAATGGAACGTCTCGGTGGG
>Ga0209890_10001434_pt1 | contig 10824 bp, 7 predicted proteins | sample OrgsoiDNA2013049_FD_185799 | JGI IMG/M metagenome (GOLD analysis project Ga0209890, IMG submission 185799) | Permafrost soil microbial communities from the Arctic, to analyse light accelerated degradation of dissolved organic matter (DOM) -... | ecosystem: Environmental > Terrestrial > Soil >... | reverse complement strand
TGAATTCTGGGCCAACCCAGAACCAATACCGCCGGACGTAATAAGAGGTAGTGGATGAAAAACCGAATCCAGGTCACCGGCCAGCGCTGCACCCATGCCGGATAGTGGTACAGGGCGCGGGGCGGAAGCTCTCCTTTCAAAATTCGCTGCAGATCGCGGACGCTGTTCACGGCCGAGAAACTGGTTTCGCTCAGGTCAATCTGATAACGGTCCTCGAGCGCGCTGAGCAGTTCCACCCGGTCGAGCGAGCTGAGACCAAGATCGGCATCGAGGCTGGCGCGGTCAGTAGGATTGGTCAGCGTGCGCTTGGTGATGCGGGAGATCAAGTCGGACAACGGAACATCGGGCGCGGGAGATGCTTCTCCCGCGAGCATTTTCTGGGCGGTTTCGGCAATCTCTTTTCTACGAGGCTTTTGTGTGGAAGTTCGTGGGAAGTCCTCGTCTGACCAGACGGCCCAGCGGCGCATGCGCTGGTACTCGGCGAGGGCTTGGTTCGCGGCTTCGACAATGCGAGCGGGGTCGGCCTGGTCGTCACCCGTTTGATTCCGCAAGAGAAGCACGGCGCAAGCCTCGGCGTTCCCTCCCACGGCGAACGGGATGACTACACAATCCTTCACTGAGGTCTGGGCTTTCAGGGCATTCTCCAGGTCTTCGGGATAGACATTCATTCCGGCGGGAGTGACGACGACGTCCTTCTTACGACCTTTGAAAAATAGATTGCCCTCGGAATCAAGCTCGCCGATGTCGCCGGTGTGATACCAGCCTTCATCGGAGTCACTGGCAACGGAGTGCAACTCCCCGGCGATCCAGTATCCGGAGGCCACACCCGCGCCGCGAACCAGGATTTCCCCATCGGGTGCGAGCCTTACCTCGCGGCCAGTGATGACCTTGCCGATCGAGCCTTTGCCAATGCTGAATGGGTGGTTGACGCTGATCAGCGAAGTGGTTTCGGTCAGGCCGTATCCCTGGATGACGGCGAACCCGAGGCGTCCCCAGAATTCTTCGCTTTCGCGGTCGAGGGCTGCGCCGCCGGAGATGAAGGCCCAGAACTTCCATCCAAATTGGCGATGGATGCGGCAGAAAATCCACCAGCGGCGGAAGAAGTGCTTGTTCTTCGCGGATATGAATCTCTTGCGGAAACCCTCGATTTGGCCTGCGTCTTCCAAGTCGCGTTCGATCTTTTCTTTCAGCGACTGGAGCATGCGCGGAACCGCGACCAGGACTGAGACTCGCTCACGGCGGATAGTCTTGATTACCTCGGCAGGTTTCAGGGTCTCCTGAAATACCACTGTTCCAGCCAGAAGCGGCGGAAGATACATCCCGAGAAACTGGCCGAAGACGTGGCTGAGGGGGAGCAGATTGAAGAACCGCACGGGATGCACCAATCGCTCATATTTCAAATAGCGCTTGATCTGTTCTTGCAGCGGGGCGATGTTTGCCAGCACGTTTCCGTGGGTGATGACAACGCCTTTAGGTTCGGCGGTGGTGCCGGAGGTGAAGACGATTTCTAGAGCGTCCTCGCGGATGAAGTTCTCCGGAGCGAATGCCGCCGCGGAATGTCGGGCCAACGATTCCGGGAGGTCTTCGAAGAATATCGACGGCAGGTCCGGCAGAGCACGATCGCGAGAACCATGATCCCGAGAACAAAGGATGAGCCGGGCATTGACCTGCTGGAAGACGCGGAGGACGAAGTCGGGGGAGGAGGCGTAATCCATGGGCACAACGATTACGCCGCGATGCGCGCATCCGAAAAAGGCGGCCACCCAGGCGGCGGAGTTAGGGCCCCAAAGCACGACGCGATCGCCTTTGCGAATCTTGCGCGCGCCGAGTTCGCGGGCAAAACGGTAAGCGGCATCGGCGACATCGCGGTAAGTGGAGCGGACTATGCGATAGCCGTTGGGCTCGGCGAAGGCGGTTTCCCGGCCGAGGCGCGTGAAGTCCGGCAGGTAATCGGCGATGCTCGATCGCTCCACCTTGCAAGCGTAACCCATTTAGCTGCTTGGGTTAACCGCTGAACTCAGATTCCCGCAGAAAGTCGCTTGCGCGGGTGCAGGTGCTTGGCATAAAATCCCGCCGTTCTTCGATCACAAGCTTTCGGTGCCCGGTTTTCTTGTCTGGACATTTATTCGCGGGTCTCCCCCCGCGCGGAGGATCGCCGATGAGTTTCGTGGCGTGGCATGTTCTACGGAGGCTGCCAAAACCTCTGCTGCTGGTACTGCTGGTATTTGTTTTGGTCGCTGCTGCGCGCGCGTAATCCCAATTACATAAGTCCTCAATCCCCTAACCTTCCGTACCCACTCGTACACTCCCTTCCGGTAACCCTTAGTAACCATACGATTTTGACTGTTGAGCCGTAGAATGAGCATGTCCGAACGGCCATCCCAGGATTGTTCCATGGGTCGTCGTCCTGGATGGTCATTCGTTCTCCTGGAAAAAACGGGAGAGGTACGGAGCCGGCAATCTTATGGCGTTTGGTTTCGGGTTCAATAAGCAGAAAGTCCTCAGCGCTGCGGAGAAATTCGTCCAGCAGGGCAAGCTTCCCAACGCCATCACCGAGTACGAAAAAATACTCAAGGCAGATCCCAAGGACCTGACCGTGATGAACACGGTCGGCGACCTGTATTCGCGCTCCGGAGAAACGGACAAAGCCGCGGAGTGCTTCCAGAACGTTGGCGACGCTTATGCCTCACAGGGTTTCACGGTGAAGGCAATCGCCATGTACAAGAAGCTGAGCAAGCTGAAGTCGTCCATGGAATGCGTGCTGCGGCTGGCGGAGCTTTACACCCAGCAAGGTTTGTTCAATGATGCGCGCGCCCAATACTTGCAAGTGGCGGAGGATTTCTTAAAGAACGGGCAGCTTGACCAGGCAGTCAGGATTTTCGAGAAGACACTCGAAATGGATCCTGACAACGTTGCGATGCGCACCAAGCTTGCCGAAGTCTACGTGCGGTTGGGCAAGAAGCCTGAGGCGTGGCAGATTCTGACTTCTGCCGCAGAAAGCTTGCGGGCCAAAGGACAGCTTGCCGCCGCCGACGAAATTCTGCAGCGGATGTTGAAGCTGGAACCGGGAAACAGTTATGCCCTGGTTTTGCGCGGCTGGGCGGCGCTCGAAGCCGGCGATGCGGTGGCGGCGATCGAATCCCTCACCAAAGTTGCCGACTTGGATTCCAATCCCGAGGGGCTCAGGATTCTCTTTCATGCATACCTGCGCACCAAGAACTTTGCGGACGCCGGAATTCTGGCCGCCAAGCTGGCCAATGTACACGATGACGTTGCGGCGATCGACGAATACGCCGACGCTCTGGCGGCAGCGCAGGAATACCGCGACGCGTTGCAGATTTATGAGCAGTACTTCGACCGGCTGTTCCAAAAGGACGGAGCCAAGCTGGTGGAGGCTGTGCAGGCAACGATCGGTCATGTCCGCGATGATCCTAAGGCGCTGGAGATTGTCCTCGCGTTGCTTGAACGGGCTGGGGAAAACACTCACCTGACCGAAATCTATGAACTGCTGGCGCACGGTTATGTGCAGACTGGCGATCTGGAAAAGGCCCGGGAATACTACTTCAAACTTACGCAACTGGAACCCGCTAACCAGATGCACATGCAGAATTACCAGCAGGTGCTGGACAAGGTGGGCACGGCCAAGACCTCGAGTCGGATTACTTCCGAGGAAGCCGCTGCGTTGGTGGATGAACTGGAAGCCACAGCTCCCGCCGTTGAGCAACGCCACGAAAATGAAGCAGCGATCGCGGTGCGGGCCGCACTGACCGACGCCGAGCTTTTCATCTCCTATAACATGCCGGCGAAGGCGCTGGCGCCGCTGATTGCAGCGCTGCCGATCGCGCCCCGCGACTTGCAGCTCAATCAGAAGCTGGCTGGTTTGCACGCGCGTGCGGGCAGACTGGCAGAGACGGGCGTTTGCTGCCGCACTCTGGAAAGCATTTACCACGACGCGGGACATGCGGACGAAGCTTCGAAGTATGCGGACCTGGCCGCCAAGTGCGAAGAGAGCGCTGGGACCGGGAGCGTGGCCGCGCCTCAAGCGGCGCCAGTTGCCGCAGTGGCGAGCGTTGAGCCCGCGCCTGCCGCGTCCGAGTTTGTCGTGTCCGCGCCTGCTGCGCCCGAGCCAGCGGCCGAGTTTGAAGTTTCTGCCCCAGTGCACGATCCCGAGATTGAAGCTGTCGCTGAAGCCACACCCGCAGCGGAACCAGTTGTCGCAGCGCCGCCCGCTCGCAAAGGATTGTTCTTCCACGCTCCGGCCCCGGCTGCCCCGGTGGCAACGGCATCGAAGATTACCGCTGCGGAGCCGGTGGCTTCGGTTGCTCCCGAGCCGGTTGTTGCAGAGGCTACAGAAGTTGCGGCTGCACCGGCCACGCAAGAATCTGCAGTTGACCTTTCCCATGATTGGGAACAGGACCTTCACGTTGATGCTCCGCAGGTTGCCCAACTGAGCGTGCCGGAAACATCCGGTGGAGCGCAACATGCCGCTGCAGAAGAAATTTCTGTTCCGGCGTCGGCGAATCTGGATGAATCCATCGAGGAAGTGCGGTTCTATCTCGGCCAGGGAATGACCGAGCAGGCAGAGGAAGCGCTGGTCAAGCTCGAAGCGCTGGCGCCGGAATCTCCGGACGTCGCAGTGCTGCGGCTGGCGGTTGACTCCGCAAAGCAGGCCACTGCACTTCCGGACTTAGAGAGTGAGATTTCAATTGAGGAGCCTGCAGCAACCGAGGCGCCTTATGCCGCCGAAGAGCCTGAGGCTCCGGCTCCAGCTCCAGCGTCCAAGGCTCCGGCGCCGATTCACCTTCCCACTTCAACTCCGCAGCCGTGGCCGCAGGAGCGCCCGGTGGTGCACCAGATGGTCTCGGAGATTGAACAATCGCTGGGCGACGGGTTCCTTCCCGAGCCAGAGAAAGTTGCAGCACCGCAGCCTGAGCCGGAAACGGTCAACGCTCAGGGCAGCGAGTTTCGCTCGGGGACGCTGGACGATTTTGTTTCTGATCTGGAAGCCTCTCTGGGAAGCGATTTCTTGCCGGAGACGGCGGCGTCGCCGGCAGCAGCAGTCGCGCCAGCGGCCCGTACCGAAGCGCCGGTTGCCCGGGCGGCGGCGGCAGCAGCGGCTCCGGCTTCGCTTCCGCAAGTCACAATTCAGCAGCCTGCCGTTCATCAACCCGCGCATCAACCTCCGCACCACCCCGCGCATCAACCCGCGGTTCAGCAGCCTCTGGCACGGCCTGCGAGTAGGCCGGTGCAGCCTTGGAAGCCTGAGGCAGCTGCTGGCGTAGGCCCGGGAGTTGATCTATCGGACATGTTCGGGGAGCTGAAACGCGAACTCGAGACCGGAGTCACGGGCGGAGACGAAGATCCCGAAACCCACTACAACCTCGGCGTGGCTTTCCGCGAAATGGGATTGCTCGACGAAGCCATTGGCGAGCTACAGAAAGTAATTCAAGCAGTGGAACACGGACATTCGTTCCCACAGATGATTCAGACTTACACCTGGCTGGCACAGTGTTTCCTGGACAAGGGTGTTCCGGAGGTGGCAGTGCGCTGGTATGAAAAGGCGTTGCAGCTTCCTAGCCTGGACCAGGAGACGAAGACCGCGTTGCATTACGAACTCGGCTCTTCGCTCGAGTCCGCGGGAAACAATCAGGCGGCTTTAAGTAATTTTCTCCAAGCCTACGGTAGCAACATTGACTATCGTGATGTTGCCGAGCGGATCAAGGCCCTCAGGCCGTAGAATAACGCGATGGGACTGAATCCATCCGGCTGGCGCTGCAGCCGCGGGAGCGCGGTGTGACCGCCGATCCGAAAACCATCCCGCCCGTCATTACTACTTCTGCTTCCGTACCCGAGTCAGAAGGTAGTCAGCCAACTGCATCACGGGAGAACCATTTGGGCGGTACAGTGCAGGTGCATGAGTCGAGCCACCCCACCAGTAGCCCGCGGATATGGCTGCTACGGGTACGGGCGTTGTTGTTCGTTACCTTGTGTGCAACTTTCGGGGTTTTGCTGGTGATTCTCCCCTGGACTCCGCGATGGACGGACAATCCGCTGTTGCTGTCTTCTTCCGCACTGCGCGATATCGTTTCCAGCGGCTTTGTGCGCGGACTTGCCAGCGGCCTGGGTCTGCTGAATCTCTGGTTGGGGTTCCGCGAGGCCATTTTTTATCATGAGAATCCTAGGAGCAGTGGCTAGGGGTTAGTGGCTAGTCACTAGAGCCGGACAGTTTTGCCAATGTCCCACAACCGATTACTAGCCACTGACCACTTTCGCTAGCCACTGATTTTCGAGGACCCGATGAGTTCCAAAGACGGAGCAAAAGACGGTTTGAAAGAGCTGAAAAGCGCGCCGCTGGCGTATGAGAATCCGCTGTTCCTGAATAGTCCGGACGGGCGGGTGCTGCGCATCATGTCGGAATACGTTGAGCCCCTGGCGCGTTTCCGCCGCGAGCAGATTCAGGACACGGTCGTATTTTTTGGCTCGGCACGCTTTCCGAGTCAGGAAGATGCGAGCCGGGCGATGGAACAAGCAAATTCCGCCGGGGCTGAAGATTTGCAACGGCTGCAGGCCGGCGTGAGCAGCGCGCGTTATTACGAAGACGCGCGGCGGATGGCGTTCCTACTGAGCGAGTGGGCGGCCACGATTCCGGCACGGCGTCGGCGATTTGTGGTTACCACCGGTGGCGGGCCGGGAATTATGGAAGCGGCCAATCGCGGGGCACGGGAAGCGGGATCGAAGACCATCGGCCTGAATATCCGGCTGCCGTTCGAGCAGAATCCGAATCCTTACATCACGCCTGCGTTGAATTTCGACTTCCACTATTTTTTCATGCGGAAGTTCTGGTTCGCCTATCTGGCCAAGGCGCTGGTGATTTTCCCTGGCGGCTTTGGGACCATGGATGAGCTGTTCGAGATTCTGACCTTGGCGCAGACCCAGAAACTGGCAAAGAAAATTCTGGTCGTGATCTACGGCCGCGAGTACTGGGAGCGCCTGATCAACTTTCAGACCATGATCGATGCAGGAGCCATTTCGCCGGACGACCTCGATCTGTTCAAGATTGTGGACACGCCGGAGGAAGGTTTCGAGTATCTCCGGGCGGGACTGACGGAACATCACCTCGAGCATGAGCGTCCGCGGCGTACGGGCGAGGTCGCGCCGGAAATCGCGAAGACGAATCCGTGAAAAACCAGTTGTCAGTGGTCAGTCGCCGGTTGCCAGTAGATCTTCCGCTTCCGGCCGAAATCTGCGCCTGCAACTGACGGCTGGCAACTGGCAACTAATTTCCCTTGCTTCTCTACTACATCACTGATCGAACGCAGTTTCCTGGCGGCGAGCTTGAGCGCCGGGAAGGGCTGTTGCACCACATCGCCGAAGCCGCGCGCTGCGGGGTTGACTACGTGCAGTTGCGCGAAAAAGACGTTTCGTCGCGGGACTTGGCAACGCTGGCGCGGGAGGCGATGGAGAAGATTCGCGTGTCCGGCGGCAACACCCGCCTGCTGATCAATTCCCGTACTGATGTTGCACTCGCAGCAGGAGCGGACGGCGTACACCTCAGGTCAAGCGATGTGTCGCCGGAAGAGGTACGGAAGATATGGCGCGAGGGTCAGGGATCGGCGCAACCGATTGTGGCGGTCTCGTGTCACACTGCGGCGGAAGTGGAAGCCGCAGAAAAATCCGGTGCGGATTTTGTTGTGTTCGGTCCGGTGTTTGGTAAGAAGGACGCTCCGGAAAAGGGTGCCGCGGGTTTGGATTTGCTGCGGACGGTTTGCCGAAGCAGAATCCCGGTCTTCGCGCTCGGGGGTGTTACTTTCGAAAATGCAGCTCAATGTGTGGACGCCGGGGCCACAGGTGTCGCGGGGATTCGGTTGTTCCAGGAAAGAGAAGTAGTCGAGGTTGTTGCGAAAATCCGCTAGCCTCAGGCGCGCGCGGAGAGCATGCTCAGGATTTCCTGCAGTCCATGCCGGATGCGGCGCAGGTCGGAAGCGGAGTGACTGGGAAACGGCAACGGGGCCTGGTTCTTGGTAGAGGCGACTTCGGTGCGCAGATGCTGTCGCGCGCCGGCGATGGTGAAACCTTCCTCGTACAGAAGTTTTTTAATGTGCAGCGCCGCTTCCACGTCTTTGCGGCGGTACATGCGCTGGCCGGTGCTGCTCTTGACCGGCTTCAGTTGCGGAAATTCAGTTTCCCAGAAACGAAGAACGTAGGCCGGGAGCCGGCATAGGCGGGAAACTTCTCCGATGCGGAAGTAAAGCTTGTCGGGGACTACGATTTCGTTCTTCCAGTTGGATTTCGATTTAGCGCGGGTGCTCATGTGGACTCCGGGACCTGGCGCGCACGGATTGCGCGGAAGGTGCCCACTGCGTTTCTAGCATGATCGGGCGCGGCGGACAACACTTTCTTGGCCCCAAGTAAAAAACCTCCCGAGAGGTGTACTCCGAGAGGCCGTGCAAACTCTTTATTCCGCGAGACTGGGTCTCGCGTTTGGTCTTAGTGCTTTTTCTTTTTTGCCTTTTTCTTTGCTGGCATCATTTCCTCCTGGACGATTTTTTCCTGCCACATCGTGACGTAGGGCCCGACTACCTTACAGATCACCACCAACATTTTGTGTTAGCAGGATCACTGACTCAAGATATTGCGGTGTATTAATCGCATTGTCAACATAATTCTTGCGTTGGGAAGGGGTTAGGAACTAGGTTTCACGTTTCAGAGGTTTCAAAATTTCAAAGTCAAGACCGAAATGCCGACCCAGCAAGGGTCAGTCGAAACTTTGAAACCTTGAAACTTTGAAACCTGCAGTGCAAGACCTCGCGTCCACAACGTGACCACGGACGCAGTGCTAGAATCGGTTGTTTTTGCGGGAGCGTGCCGGGATGCAGAAGACGATGCAAGCCGTTGTGAAAGCGCATCCCGCTCCCGGGGCAGAGATTCGCGAAGTGAAGGTCCCGGAATTCGGCCGTAGCGAAGTTCTGGTCAAAGTCAAAGTCGCATCTATTTGCGGTACCGACCTGCACATTTATGAATGGGACCGCTGGGCGCAGGGGCGCATCCATCCTCCAATGATACCCGGGCACGAGTTTTGCGGCGAAGTAGTGGCTTACGGCGACGAAGTCACCAGCGTTAAGGAAGGCGACTTCGTTTCCGCCGAAATGCATGTGGCTTGCGGCAAGTGCCTGCAATGCCGCACCGGTGAAGCCCACATTTGCCAGAACGTAAAAATCATTGGCGTAGACGCGGACGGCGCCTTCGCTGAGTATGTGGTGATCCCGGAGTCCAACGTCTGGAAGCTTGATCCCGCCATCCCGCAGGAATACGCTTCCATTCTCGATCCGCTGGGAAATGCGGTGCATTCGGTGCTGGCGGGAGAGATCGCCGCCAAGTCGGTGGCCATCACCGGCTGCGGGCCGATCGGGCTGTTTGCCATCGCGGTGGCGCGGGCGACGGGCGCGGCGCAGGTGTTTGCCATTGAGACCAACCAGCACCGCCGGACAATCGCCGCGCAGATGAAAGCGGATGCGGTGTTCGATCCCGCTACTCAGGATGTGAAAGCGGAAATCCTGCAGCGCACCGGCGGACAAGGAGCCGATGTCGTACTGGAAATGGCCGGGCATCCTAAAGCCATCCGCACTGCTTTCGATATTGTGCGTCGGGGCGGAAGGATCTCTCTGCTGGGGCTGACATCAAGACCGATCTCTCTGAACTTCTCCGAAGACATCATCTTCAAGGGCATCACGATTCAGGGAATCAATGGGCGGCGAATGTACCAAACCTGGTATCAGATGACGGCGCTGCTCAAAGCCGGAAAGCTGGACTTGCATCCGGCGATTACGGACCGGATTGCGATGAAGGATTTTTCCAGCGCGATGGAAAGATTGAAGACCGGCGAGGCGAGCAAGATTCTGGTTTATCCAAACGGGACCCATGAACCAGCTAACAAGTAAGACTTCTTGAAGGTGGCGCAGTCTTTCTAATTGGCAAAGAAATCTGCCAAGTCGCGATTGGTTCGTACGATGTGCAATTTGGGTGGGATAACGCGGCATCTCAGTATGGAATAAGTTTCGCTACAAACGCGCCGCCTCTGTGGACGAAATCGTTTGGGCTGAGCAAGAGGCCGAACACGCCGCGGGCACGGCGGGCCTACTTAAGGCGTCAATTGTTTCCGCGCAGGGAGATGCGGAAGGAACTCTGCGACTCGGATTTTCAAACGGGGATCAGCTCGAGATCTTCGACGACGAGCGGTACGAGGCCTACAGTATTCACGACGGGAAGACAACGATTATCGTCTGAAACTGTGCCCCAGAACTATTTCTAGATCACTCGATGACCCGATCGCAAGATCGCCCGATGGGTTCAATCGGCTACAATCCCAAGAGTGCTGAAATACTTCACGTCTGGGGAATCTCACGGTGAGGCGCTCGTCGCGTTTCTCTCCGGCATGCCTGCGGGTCTTGATATCTCGCTGGAGTTCGTAAACCGCGACCTTTGGCGGCGGCAGCAGGGCTTCGGGCGCGGCGGCAGGCGGTGGACGATTCGTCGCTCATCGCGTCGACCTCGCGGACCGTGACGCGACCGACCGGACCGCCGAGGAGCTGATCGATGCCATGAAGGGCTCGTGCGATACCCTCGTCAACAATGCCGGCATCAGCATGCTGCGACCCTTCGCCGACTACGATGATGTCACCGTCGATACCCTATTTGCGGTCAACATTTTCGCGGCGTTTCGCCTGACGCGACGGCTGATGCCGGTGATTCAGGGAAGCGCGCACGGCTCGATCGTCAACATTGCTTCGGAACTCGCCCTCATCGGGCAGGCGGGCTATGCGGCCT
>Ga0209890_10001433_pt1 | contig 10825 bp, 8 predicted proteins | sample OrgsoiDNA2013049_FD_185799 | JGI IMG/M metagenome (GOLD analysis project Ga0209890, IMG submission 185799) | Permafrost soil microbial communities from the Arctic, to analyse light accelerated degradation of dissolved organic matter (DOM) -... | ecosystem: Environmental > Terrestrial > Soil >... | reverse complement strand
CGTGGCCGGCATAGGCGAATGCCACCGCGATGCCGCGACCCATGCGGCCGGCGCCGAGACAGGCGATGGCGGGGCGAGCAGCGGTCATCCGTCAAATCCTTCTCGTAACAGGGTCTGCAGCTCGCCGCGATCGAGGTGGCCGAGACCGAGACTATCGAGCGTGCGCCCGCCATCCGTGAAATTCTCGCCGCAGATCGCGCCACCGATGGCCAGAAATGAAAATGCCAGCGGCGTTGCAACGCCGGCCAGTTCAGCAACCGAAACCAGAAATGACAGGCCGAGGCGCAGATCTTCCCGCATGTAGCGATGCTCTGACAGTATGATCCGTTCGCGCCAATCGCCGGAATCGGTCAGGCGATCATGCGAGCCGCGGCCATACATCCATTGCTCGCCCCCGGTGGCGTAGTGATGCGCCAGCGGAAAGTGCGGTCTTCCATAGCCAAACCCCTTGCGGACCGCGATGCGCTCGGCATCGAGCGCGTCCGTGACCCGGCGGATCGCAGCTTGCGTGCCTTCCTTGTGAATGTCCCAGCGCTCGAAATGCTCGATCGGGCCGGCATTCATGATGATCAGCGGCGGATGGATGATCGGCCCGGCATTCATCAGGGCGGCCGACAGTGCGTCGCCGCACGGCTCGATGACCCCGGGGAACGCCCGCCCGATCACATCAAGGGCTCGGTCTGCGGCTTTCAGCGGAAAGACGCCGACCGGCAGCCGCTTGGCGCGGATGGTGATGGCGACTTCGAAAGGTCCGTGCTTGCGGGTCAGCCATGGCAGCGTGCCGGTCTCCGCAAAGCTGACCGCTGCGAAATTGCCGGCGTCACGCGCTGCCGCAGCAAAGATCATCGAGCCGAATGTCGCCGGCGGCAGGAACACGACTTGCCCGCCGGCGAGATGCGGCGCGAGCTGCCTCGCGATATCGTGCTGCGCGAAGGCCGGAGCAGGGCACAGGATCAGCTCGGCGTCGGCGACGGCTTCGGCGATGTCAGAAGTCACCAGCGCCAACTGTACATCGTACCGGCCATTGGCGTCCGTGACGATCACTCGCGAGCCTGCCGCGCGATGCTCCGCCACCTTCGCTGCATCGCGCCGCCACAGCCTGACGTCGTGGCTTTGCAGCGCAAAATCGCCCACGGCCGCGAACGAGCCATTGCCGCCGCCAAGCACCGCGATCTTCAAGGCGCCTCTCCTTGCACCGGCGCCGGCTCGTCAAGCTGTCGCAGCATGAAATGCTGGACCTTGCCTAAAGCGGTGCGTGGCAGATCATCGACAAAAACGATGTCACGCGGCACCTTGAACCGGGCGAGCTGCGTCAGCACATGCGCTTTCAGATTCTCCGCCTCGACGGAGCACCCCTGCCGCCTGATGACATAAGCTACCGGCACTTCATCCCATCGGGGATCGGGACGACCGATCACGCCGCACTCCATTACGTCGGGATGCTCCAGCAGCACGCGTTCGACCTCCGCCGGATAGATGTTCTCGCCACCGGAAATGATCAAATTCTTCTTGCGGTCGTGCACCCAGAAATAGCCGTCGGCGTCGCGCCAGCCGATGTCGCCGGTGCGATACCAACCGTCGTGCAGCGCCTCTCGGGTGGCTTGCTCGTTGCCCCAATATTCCGAGAATACGTTGGGACCGCGTACCGCGATTTCGCCCGGCGTATCCGGCGGTAGTTCGATGCCGGAATCATCGATCACGGATGCCTCGCAGCACAGGCCGGGGAGGCCGGTCGAGCCCACGCGCGAAAGATCGCCGCCGAGGCGGGTATAGACCGCGACCGGGCAGGTTTCGGTCGAGCCATAGACCTGAAGCACCGGCACCCCGCGCGCCACAAAGCGCTCGATCAGATGCGGCGGCACGATGGTCGATCCGGTCGAGACCGCCTTCAGGGAGGAGAGATCGGTCGAGGGCCAGTCGGGATGATCGGTCACCGCCTGGATGGTCGCCGGCACCAGCACCGTCAAGGTCGGACGCTCGCGCGCGATCGCCGCGAGCGCTGCGTCCGGGGTGAAGCGCGGATGGATCGTCACGGTCGCGCCATAGTGCAGCGCCGGCGTGGTCTGGATGTTGAGGCCGCCGACGTGGAAGAAGGGCAGCACGGTAAGCACATGGTCGCTGGAGGTGAGGCCGTGCATATGCTGGCTCATTACTCCGTTCCACAGCAGGGCTTCCTGGCGCAGCACGGCGCCCTTGGGCCTTCCGGTGGTGCCGGAGGTATAGACGATCAGCAGCGGACAGGTCAGATCGGTATGCGGGTTGCGGCCGTCGCCTCGCGCCTGCGTTAGCACCCGGTCGAACGCGCTTCCTCGCGGGGGTGCAAAATCGAGCCCAATGATGCCTGTGTCTGGCAGGCTCTTTTCCAGCGCGGGCAGAACCTCGGCGAAGGCCTGTTCGAGCACCAGCACCTTTACCGAGGCGTCCGACATGATGAACAATTGTTCGGCTACTGCAAGGCGCCAGTTCAGCGGAACCAGCATGGCGCCGAGGCGCGCGCAGGCATAGAGCAATACGAGATAGTCGGGCCGGTTCAGGCTGAGGATTGCAACACGGTCACCCCGGCTGACGCCGAATTCGGCCTTGAGCGAGAGCGCCGCGAGTTCGATGCGGGCCACGAACGCCGCATAGCTCAGGATCTTTCCTTCAAAAACGATGGCCGGTTTTTCCGGCGTGAATGCCGCGTTGCGTTCGATGAGGTCGGAAAGGTCCATTTTAGAACTAGTCGTCCGATTCGCCGGTCTCGTACAGCGCCTCGCGGCCGATGCGGTCGAGGCAGAGTTCGGCCGTCCACGGCAGCATCAGCGAACCGCAGCGGCTGTCGCGATAGATGCGCTCCAGCGGCAGTGATTTCAGCATCGCCTGGCCACCGCAGGTGCGGATCGCCAGCGTGGCGATCTCATTGGCGCCTTCCATCGCGGAATATTGTGCGGCATAGGCGCGCAGCACCTGCTCCTTGGTTGGATTGGCGCGGGCTTCAGTGACCGCCTGGAACCAGATCGCCTTGATTTGCTCGAGCTTGATCTGCATCTGCGCCACCGCGATCTGCTTGGTCGGATACATCCGGCGCTTGACCGGCGGGGTGCCCGTCACCTCGCCGCGTAGATAGCTCACGGTGAAATCGTAAGCCGCCTGCGCCAGGCCGACATAGGTCGGCGACAGCGTCAGAAACATGTGCGGCCAGCGCATCGCCGCCTGAAAATACACGCCGCGCGGCATCAGCGCCGCATCCTCCGGCACGAACACGTCCTTGAACAGCAGGGTGCGCGACACCGTGCCGCGCATGCCGAGCGGATCCCAATCGCCCACCACGGATACGCCGGCGGTCTTGGCCGGCAGCGCGAGGTAGAGCGTGTTGCGGCGCGAAGCCTTTTCACCCTCCGCAATCTCGGTGCAGAGCACGCCGTAATAATCGGCGTGGCCCGAAAGCGAAGCGAAAATCTTCTTGCCGTTGACGATCCAGCCTCCTTTGACCGGTTTCGCCTCCGTCCCAAACGCCACGCCACCGGCTGCCGCCGCCCCGCCTTCCGAGAACGGCTGCGAATAGATCGCGCCGTCCTCGATAATGCGCCTGTAGTGCACGGCGCGCCGTTGCTCGTGATCGGCGCGTATTGATGCGTCCATGTCGAGATCGTCGGCCAGCGGACCGGACCAGAGCGTTGAACACACATGCATGTTCCAGGTCAGTGCAGTCGCGCCGCAATAGCGGCCGATTTCGGCGGCCGCTATTGCATAAGTCTGATAGTCGGCGCCGAGGCCGCCATGCTTCTTTGGAATAGCGATGCCCAGCAAGCCTGCGCGATGCAGATCCCTGTAGTTCTCGGTCGGGAATTTCGCGTCGCGGTCGTAGGCCGCCGCACGGCTGGCGAACACCGTCCGGCCGAGCCCGCGCGCGGTCGCGATGATCGCGGCCTGTTCGTCGTTCAGCCGAAACGCATTGGGGTCGAAGATCGGCGCATCCAGTTCGATTTCGTCGACCGCCTTCGCGCTTTTGCCGGCTTGCATTGTCATCATGCTGTCAATCGTGTTGCAGCCACATCGGCTTTCAGAAAGCGGTCCAGCGCGGCGTTAAATTCGACGGGACGTTCCAGATTAACGAGGTGACCGGCGCCTTCGACCTCAACGTGTGTCGCGGATGGAATATAGCCAGCCATCTTCGCCATCATCGGAGCCGGTGCATTCCTGTCATTCGATCCTGACAGCACGAGTGTCGGTACCGAGATATTTTTGAGCGCATCGCGCAGATCAAACCCCATCAGCGCCAGCATCGTAGCGCGGTAGGTCGGTTCGGGAACGCAAGCCATGCAGTCGCGGGCAAGCTCCATGCCGCCGATGTCGGGATCGTCACCGACCAGTTCCTTTACCAGCGACGGCGCAAGTGAAACCATCGTTTCGCCGCGATCGAGCGGGCCAAGCCGCGCCTCGATGAACGCCTTCTGCCAATCGCCTTCGGGTTTGCCGAACGCCGGACTGGTTTGGGCAAGCACCGCCGCTCTGGCGATGTGAGGGGTTTTCGCCAGCAACTGCTGAACGATCATGCCGCCGATCGAGTGCCCGACAAGGATGGGTGCCGTCGCGCCGACCTGCTGCAGGAAATCCTGCAGGGCGTCCGCGAGACCGACAATGCTGACGGTTGCGAGTGGCGCCGAGCCACCATAGCCGGGCATGTCCCATGCCATGGCGCGATAGCGATTCCCAAAAAAATCCAGTTGGCTGCGCCACGCCCGTGCCGCGCCGCCGATGCCGTGCAAAAACACCAGCGGCGGCAAGGCAGGATCGCCGGCGGCCTCATAACTGAGACGGCCATCCTTGGTTTTCATGGGCGCAAGATCAGGCACGCCGAACCTCCGGTTAAGTCGGATCCTGCGATGCTAACAGGACCGCGATGGTTGAAAAGCAATAATTTTATATTTAAAGCATTTTGGCCACCGCGCGCCCCCACAGCTACGCTGCCTCAACCTTGTAGTCCGGGGCTGAGGTCAGGAAACGTGCATAGGCGTCGGCGTCAGGCGGCGTAAATTTCTCAACCAACGGGCTACGCCGACGTATCGTCGCACCCATATCGGCCAGCAATTCGTCAAAGTGCTTGAAGTGGTAGGGCGCGACACACAGTCCGCCGTAAACGCCTGCGGCCGGTCGTTCGAAGCGTCTGAAGTGCAGCATCATGTCCATGTTTTTGTACATCTCGGCTGCAGTCGGCTGCTTCGCCAATTGACCGTCACAATAACGCACCAGCCAGTTTGCGGCCATGTCGGCGCAGAGTACGGTGCAAAAGCTGGAATTGAAGCCGACGAAACCCATGTCGGGAAGATCGGGATTGGCGATCACGCGGTACAGCCTGTATTGGCCGTCCGGTTGCACGAGCTTGTTGCGGTAGGCCTGCGGCAGAAACGGAACGCCAAGCTTGAAACCGATTGCGAGGATGGCGACGTCGGCCGCAACCCGTTCTCCGCCGGTCATGACGATTGTCTTGCCGTCGTAACGGTCGAATGTGCCGCGAATGGCTTTGATCCTGCCGTCGGCCACCATCGGAAAGAATTCTGGCGTTGCGATCGGCACCGAGCAGCTGACTCCGTCCTCGATCCGCGTCTTCGGCACCATTCCACATTTCTTCAGCTTCAATTGCAGCTTGAGAAGACTTTCGAGCGCTCGCCAGTTCGCCCATACTAGCGGTTTGGCGATGGCGTGGGCAGCTCGGGAAATGGCGCCGATGCCCCAACTGCGAAACATTTCCTCCTGGGCGCGGATGTAGAGTATCCGCTTGAAATTTAGGAGCCCTCCGATGAAGTACGGGATTCGCCAGACGGGCTCGCGATAGACCAGCGTGACTTCGCTTGCACCGGCGTTGACGGAATTGACAGCAATGTCGGTTGCCGATTTCGAGCCGCCAAGGATGACGACCTTCTTGCCTTTGACAAAGGACGAGTCGGTATGCTGTGCGGAATGCAGGATCCTGCCGCCTGCCGCCTTGAAGGCTTCTTCGCCGGGGCGACTGATCACCCGGGGTTCGTTGAACTGGCCGGTGCAGACGGCGACAAAGTCAAATTCCTCGTGAGTGACAGCGCCATCTGGATTCCGGATTTCCAGCGTCCAACCCGGCAGGTTCGAATTTCGGCGCGCCATGCCGACCACGGTCGTATTGAGGCGCATCCGGCGCATCAAGCCGTGCTCGCCGGCGTAATCGGTCAGGTAGGCATGAACCTGCGGTCCTGTCGGCCATTCCGGATACGAGTCCGGCATCGGTTTGTCGGTATAGCGGTAGAGATCCTTGGGGCTTTGAGTTTGGACCTCGGGATAGGATCGCGCCGGCTCCCAGACGCCGCCGAGATCGCCGCTGCGCTCGAGGATGGTCACCTGGTGTCCGCGAGCCTCGAATGTCTTTGCTGCGGCAAGGCCGGCGACGCCTGCGCCAATGATGCAAACATTCTTCTGCTTGATCATGGATTAATCCCTCCTGCAGATCCGCGGACGCGACAGATGGGCATGCGCGGCCGGCTCGGAGTTTTCCGGCGACCGCGCGGTGGTGAATCGGACCGGGGTCCGGGACGCTAGTCGTTGGCCTCGGGCGGCAGGAAGTTGACTTCGTGCTCGGCGGAGATGCGGACGATTTCCGCGACATCCGTCAGATTGTGAAGCTGGTTGAACAGCGCTTCGAGTTTTTGCGTCGGCGACACCCAGAACATTGCCCGGGCCGGCTTGTCCGACTTGTTGAAATAGCCATGTGGAATGCCGCGGGGCAGCCGAACGAGGTCTCCGGCCTTGGCTTGCACCCAGACGCCATCCAGCTTGAGGTCCAGCATGCCGTCCTGGACCAGGATGAATTCGTCCTGGGTGGGATGAATATGAACCGGGACAAACTGGCCGGGATCGCTGTTGGTCTCGAAGGCGAAGGTGGAGTCCGTCACCGCCTTTGGGAAATAAACCTGTCCCAGGATATTCCAGGTCTTGCCGGAATAGCCTGTTCCGTTCCGCGTGATGCCTTTTTCCAGTACTGCCATGATACTCGTCCTCCTGCTGGTCCACGCGACGCTACCCGTGGCGCTTCGTCTGTCAAGCGCGCGTGGCGGCCGCGCGCCGGCCGGGAGCGGATTTCTTGCAAAAGCTTGAAGTCTAAAATATACGCAAGTCGTCACATCGACGAATTCATTCGGGAAGGCCCGCGCATGTCCGGACTGCCGCATTCCCAGCATGCGCTCGTCACCGGGGGCGGACGCGGCATCGGCCGCGAGATCGCGTCCACGCTTGCCCGCGCGGGAGCAACGGTCACGGTGCTCGGCCGCAACCGCGCGACCCTGGATGAAGCGGTTGCCATGGGTTTCGCGCACTTCGCAAGCGTGGCCGATGTCGCAGATCAAGCTGCAGTCAGTGCCGCGGTTGCGGAAGCCGCCACACGGCAACCGATCGATATCCTGATAGCGAACGCAGGCATCGCGGAGTCCGCGCCGTTCGGAAGATCCGATGCGGCGCTGTTCAAGCGAATGATGGACGTCAACTTCATGGGCGTGGTTCACGCCGTCCAGGCGGTATTGCCTTCGATGAGAGATCGTCCTTGCGGCCGGATCGTCGCCATCGCATCTACGGCAGGTCTCAAGGGCTATGCCTATGCCAGCGCCTACAGCGCTGCCAAACACGCCGTGGTCGGCCTGGTGCGGTCATTGGCGCTGGAACTGGCGACCACGGGCGTGACGGTGAATGCGGTTTGTCCCGGCTTCACGGATACCGATCTGCTTGCCGGCAGTATCGACAACATCATGAAAAAGACCGGCCGCAGCCATGAGCAGGCCGTCGCCGAACTCGCCAAGCACAATCCCCAGGGGCGCCTCGTGACCCCCGCGCAGGTCGCCGATACCGTGCTTTGGCTGTGCGGCGAGGGGGCCGGCGCTATCACCGGACAGGCCATCGCGGTTGCAGGCGGTGAGGTTTAAGGTGCGCAGCTTTGCGCAAAGCCCGAGAACAGTAAACGATAATTTCGCAAGGGAGATCCCATGAGCAGGCCTGCCAACCCCGTTACGCTGCCGCTGGCACTGTATTCGCCCAGTCATTTTCTGCTGACGGTGAACGATGGCGTGGCAACGGTGACGCTGAACCGCCCGGAGCGAAAAAATCCGCTGACATTCGAGAGCTACCGTGAATTGACGGATTTTTTTCGCGCCTGCACGATGGACGATGAAATAAAGACCGTCGTGGTATCCGGCGCCGGCGGCAACTTTTCCTCGGGCGGCGATGTGTTCGAGATCATCGGTCCGCTGGTCAAGATGGATACCAAGGGCCTCACCGCCTTCACCCGGATGACCGGCGACCTCGTCAAGGCGATGCGGGCCTGCCCGCAGCCGATCGTAGCTGCCGTCGACGGCATCTGCGCCGGTGCGGGCGCGATCATCGCCATGGCGTCCGACATGCGCCTGGCGGCCACTGGGACCAAGGTCGCGTTCCTGTTCAACAAGGTGGGCCTTGCCGGCTGCGACATGGGCGCTTGCGCGATCCTGCCGCGCATCATCGGGCAATCGCGGGCGTCGGAACTGCTTTATACCGGCCGCTTCATGACCGCGGAGGAGGGCGAGCGCTGGGGCTTCTTCAGCCGTATCGTGGCGCCGGAGCACGTGTTGTCGCAGGCCCAACTGCTCGCCCGGCAGGTTTCCGAAGGGCCGACATTTGCCAACACCATGACCAAGCGGATGCTGGCGATGGAATGGGCGATGTCGGTGGAAGAGGCGATCGAGGCCGAGGCGATCGCGCAGGCGCTGTGCATGACGACGGCGGATTTTGCCCGCGCATTCGAGGCGTTTTCGAATAAAGTGAAACCGGCATTCCAGGGCAATTGAGCACCCGTTGCAGGCTTGCCGGCAAAATGCTTTAGGTTTAAAATAATTGGATGGTCCGAAGCGCCGGAGGCTTTCCATGAAGATCGCGATCATCGGGGGTGGACCGGCCGGTCTCTATTCCGCGATCCTGCTCAAAAAACAGCGGCCGGCAGCCGAGATCACGGTCTACGAGCGCAACCGTGCCGACGACACTTTTGGCTTCGGCGTGGTGTTTTCCGACGCCACGCTGGACAATTTTGAAAAGTACGATTCTCCGAGCTATCGCCGTATCACCCAGGAATTTGCCTATTGGGATGATATCGCCGTGCACTTCCGGGGCACGGTGCACCGGGTCGGCGGCAACGGTTTTTGCGGCTGCTCGCGGCGCATGCTGCTGCTGATCCTGCAGGAGCGGGCGCGCGAACTCGGCGTCACCTTGCTGTTCGAAGCCGACATCGATGACGAGGCCCGCTTTGCCGATGCCGATCTGGTGGTGCTGGCCGACGGCATCAACAGCCGCTTCCGCGACAAATACGTGGGGCATTTCCAGCCCGAGGTGGATCTTCGTTCCAACATGTTCGCCTGGATGGGTTCGACCCGCCCGCTCGACGCCTTCACGTTTATTTTTCAGGAGACCGAGTGGGGCCCGTTCATTGCGCATGCCTATCAATACGAAGCCGGGCGTTCGACCTGGATCTTTGAGACCGACCCCGTAACCTTCAAGCGCGCCGGGCTTGAGGGCCTCAGCGAGCGGCAATCCGCCGATCGAATGGCTGGCATTTTCGGCTGGTTCCTCGAAGGGCATCAACTCCTGACCAACCGTTCGATGTGGCGCAATTTTCCGATGATCCGCAGCAAGCGCTGGGTCAAGGACAACATGGTGCTGCTGGGCGACGCCAAGGCGACCGCGCATTTCTCGGTCGGCTCCGGCACCAAGCTTGCCATGGAAGACGCCATTGCCTTGGCGGAAGCCATGCATCGCGCGCCGACGGTCGAGGCCGCCTTGCGGCAATACGAGGAAGGACGCCGCGAAGAGGTCGAGAAAACCCAGCACGCCGCCGACGTGTCGCTGGTGTGGTTCGAGCACGTCGACCGTTTCTGGGACTTCGACCCGGTGCAGTTCGCGTTCGGCGTCATGACCCGGGCCAAGGCGATCACTTACGACAATCTGACGCTGCGCGCGCCGGACTTCGTCGCCGAGGTCGACAAGGCCTTCGCAAGGCAGGTCCACGCCAGGGGCTTTGACGTCGATGTCGAGAAGCCGGTGGCGCCGATGTTTCAGCCGTTGCGGCTGCGCGAGATGGAGCTTTCCAATCGCGCGGTGGTGTCGCCGATGTGCATGTACTCCGCGCGAGAAGGCGTGCCCGGCGATTTCCATCTGGTGCATTACGGATCGCGTGCGATCGGCGGCGCCGGCCTGATATTTACCGAAATGACCTGTGTCAGCCGCGACGCCCGTATCACGCCCGGCTGTACCGGGCTGTGGAACGACGAGCAGGAAGCCGCATGGCGGCGCATCGTCGATTTTGTCCATGCCAATTCCGCGGCAAAAATTTGCCTGCAGCTCGGCCATGCCGGCCGCAAGGGCGCCACCAAGCTGATGTGGGACGGCATGGACCGCCCGCTCGAGCAGGGCGGCTGGGACGTCGTGTCGGCGTCGCCGACACCCTACTTTCCCGACAGCCAGGTGCCGCGCGAAATGGACCGTGCCGCGATGGACGCGGTCAAGGCAGCGTTCGTGGCATCCGCACAGCGCGGCGAAGCTTGCGGCTTCGATATGCTGGAGCTGCACGCGGCTCACGGCTATCTGCTGGCGAGTTTTATCTCGCCGCTCACCAATCAGCGCAGCGACGCCTACGGCGGTTCGCTCGAGGGTCGCCTGCGCTTTCCGCTTGAAGTGTTCGAGGCGTTGCGGGCGGCGTGGCCGGCGCATAAGCCGATGTCGGTGCGGATCTCCGCCACCGACTGGGCCGAGGGCGGCATCACCGGCGATGACGCGGTGGTCATTGCGCGCGCCTTCGCCGAGG
>Ga0209890_10001432_pt1 | contig 10830 bp, 9 predicted proteins | sample OrgsoiDNA2013049_FD_185799 | JGI IMG/M metagenome (GOLD analysis project Ga0209890, IMG submission 185799) | Permafrost soil microbial communities from the Arctic, to analyse light accelerated degradation of dissolved organic matter (DOM) -... | ecosystem: Environmental > Terrestrial > Soil >... | reverse complement strand
GCGGTCCGGCGGCTCTCAGGAGCCCAAGCAGCGGCGCATGATGGTCGTTGCTCTAACACTGCTCCTCGTCGCATTGGGATTTGTCCTCTACCACGATCGCGAGTTCTGGTTCCCTGAGACCCAGGAAGCGCAAGATCAGCCTCAGCCAACTGCACCCGCCGCGGCCCCAACTGCAATACAGCCGGCCGCCGCAACGCCGGTGTCGCCACCCCATAAATCACACCGTGCGAAGTCTCCACCGCCAAGGTCTGCATCGGTCGATCCCGCCCCAGCCAATCCCGCCACTCCGCCGGTGACAGCCACGACCACCAGGACCGTGCTGCCCCCGCTCGAAGTTGAGGTCGTCGCCGGAGATGTTCATCGCACCATTCACCCCTCCACGAACTCGGTGCGGGTCGATCTTCAGCCTGGCGCGCCCTCACAGGAAGTCTCCGAGATCCCCACAGATGCCACCGGTACCGCCGCTACGCTGACCAGCAACGCCGCCGAGCGAGTGCAAATTTCCGCCGACACAGCCGAGATCGTCGCCCGTCCGGTCAAGCCCGGCTATCCTCTTCTGGCGCGCCAAATGAAGGTACAAGGCTCCGTGATTCTACAGGCGCTGGTTGGCCGGGATGGCTTGATACAGGATCTCCGCGTGCTCAGCGGCCCGCCGATCCTCGCCAGCGCGGCGCAGGAAGCCGTGAAGCAGTGGCATTTCAAGCCTCACTACCTGGGCGCTGAACCGGTTGAGACCCAAGCGAAGATCACCGTCAACTTTACAATCTCCACGAACTGAGCCCGCGATAGGTTCGCAGCCCAATCGCGCGACGGTATCTCGCGGTGGAAGTCGATTGCAAGGAACCCGCTCTCGCGAACAGAATGGATGGAACGCTGCGACGGCGCGGGCCTGGACATTGGCTGCCGGAAGAAATGGCGCTCAAAATTTAAAAAGCGCCCTGGAACTCTTTCGAGTTCCAAGACGCCCGGGCAGCCCTCCCCCAGAACTGCTCACCGAAAAAATAATTCGAACAGGCCTTTTTCGCCTATGGCACTTTCGTGCCATTCTGCCTCGATGGCCCCACCAGCCTATCTCTCTGAAAAATCGGCGTTTTGCGGAATCGCGCCAGGAAGTACAAGGGCGCCTCTCTGAAGTCCCTGTGGATTTTGCCGATAACCAAACCGTCAGGGATCTTCCCTCGATCAATCATGTCCTCATTCCACGATTCCGAGGTCTGTCGCAGCATTCTCGAAAGCCTGCCGGCCGGCCTGTGCGTCATCGACATACAAAAGAGGATTGTCTACTGGAGCGACGGAGCCGAGCGCATCACCGGCCATTTGCGTCATGATGTCATCGGCCATTTTTGTGTCTCAGAAGCGCTCCTGCACTGCAACCAGCCGGGATGTGAATTCTGCAAGGAAGACTGCCCGGTGGCCCGCGCCATCAAGACATCGCATCCCAGCGACGCCGTCGGCTTCCTCCACCACAAAGCCGGATATGAAATTCCGGTTCGAATTCGCGCCGTTCCCGTTCGCAACCAACATGGTTCCATCATCGGCGCTGTGGAAACATTCGAGGAACTCCAACAAGGCACGTCGCCGAATCAGCGGGACGACAGGCTGCAGCTTCCCGGTTGCATCGACGAAGTCACAAACGTGGCCAGTTATGTTGCGATGCAGTCGCACTTGCGCCAGACTCTTAAGACATTCATCGAGGTGCAGGTTCCCTTCGCCGTTCTTTGTCTGCGTCTGGAGGGCTTGCCGCACTTTCGCTCCAGCCTTGGGCCAGAGGCCGCTTCGTCCTTATTGCGCGTAGTTGCGCGCTCGCTCGAAAGCACGCTTTGGTCAACCGACTATATCGGACGCTGGAGCGACGATCAGTTTCTCGTCATCCTCAATGGTTGCCGCGAAGAGGCTCTGACTTCGGTTCGCGAACGGGTGCGCCGCATGGCGGCGGGCGACGGAATCGAATGGTGGGGAGAACGGCGCTCGCTACCCATCTCGATCGGCGAAGCTGCTGTGCAGCCCGACGACACCTTCGAGTCACTGATGCGGAGGGCACTCAAATCACTGGAGACAGCTTCAGCGTGGCGAACCCGTGCTGCCTCTGCTTCGAGCGGACCGTCTTCGGACGGAAGCACCGGGAGCTAGCAATGTTCGCGATTATCGGCATCGTCGTCGTCTTCGGTTGCGTGGTGGCGGGCTACCTCATGGAGCACGGCAATCTGCGCGTTCTCATTCAACCGGCTGAGCTGATCATCATCGGCGGAGCCGCGATCGGCACCCTTCTTGTCGCGAATCCGCTCCACATCCTCAAGAAGATCGGTGGCGGAATCGGCGGCGTCTTCGGCGGCTCCAAGTTCGGCAAGCAAACCTATATCGAAACCTTGAAGATGATGTATGACCTGCTCAACAAGGCCCGTAAAGACGGCCTGATGGCTCTGGAAGCCGACGTCGAAGAGCCGGACAAGAGTGCTGTCTTCTCGAAGAACCCTGCATTCCTCAAGAACCACCACGTTTGCGATTTCGTCTGCGACTCGCTCCGCATGGCCATTACCGGCATCGACGCCTTCGATCTCGACCAGATGCTCGACCTTGACCTTGAGGTGCATCATCAGGACTCGGCTGCGCCCACCGCCGCTCTCAGCACCATGGCCGATTCCCTGCCTGGTCTGGGCATTGTCGCCGCTGTCCTTGGCGTCGTGATCACGATGGGTGCTCTCGGCGGTCCACCGGAGGAAATTGGACACAAAGTTGCCGCCGCCCTGGTCGGAACCTTTCTGGGCATTCTGCTGTGCTACGGATTGGTCGGTCCGATCGCCGCCAACATGACCAAGGCGTCCGAGGAAGAACATGCCTTCCTCTATGTGATGCGCGTTCTCATGGTCTCTTTTCTGAAGGGCACCGCACCCATCATGGCGGTGGAAGTCGCGCGGCGCGCAGTTCCCGGCCACGTGCGCCCCTCGTTCAAGGAACTCGAACAAGCTTGCCGCGGCGGAGGAGCGGCCGCCGCAGCTGCTGCGTCCTGAGCATCCCCGGCTGTAGGCCAATCCCATGGACAAAACACGCCCCATCGTCATTCTCAAGAAAAAAGGCGGACACGGCGGCCACCACGGCGGCGCATGGAAGGCCGCCTATGCCGATTTCGTCACCGCCATGATGGCACTCTTCATCGTGCTCTGGCTGCTCAACTCCAGCAAGCAAGTTCAGGAAGCCGTTGGCGGATATTTCAAAGATCCCACCGGAACCTCGAAAAAGGTCGGCTCCAACATGGTCGGATCGGGGGAGAACTTCACTCTCACTCGCGACAACATGCCCAAGCTGAAAGAACAATTGCAAATGGCCATGAAGCAGATGACCGACTTCGAAAAACTGAAGAGCCACATCGAGATGACCGTGACCACGGAAGGCCTCCGCATCGAGCTCTCCGCATCGGCCAGCGGCACCTTCTTCGACAGTGGCAGCGCTAAGCTGAGAGGGGACGGGAGCCAGATGCTCATTACCCTGGCGCAGGAGTTGGGCGGCCTCCCCAACAAGCTTTCCATTGAGGGTCACACCGATTCTCAGCCCTACTCCTCCGCCACCTACGGCAACTGGGAACTATCCTCCGATCGCGCCAACGCAGCCCGCCGCGTCATGCAGGCCAACGGAGTTCGGGCCGACCAGGTGACGCAAGTCCGCGGATTCGCCGATCAGCGCCTACGCAAACCCGAATCTCCAGCGGACCCCGCCAACCGCCGCATCTCGCTCATCGTCCAATACATCGTCAAGAATAATGATGACGACGATTCCAAATCCGCCCCCGGCGAGAACAAGAACGGCGGAGACAAAACGGCCTCACCCCAGGAAAAGCCCGCCGCAAAAGAGTAGCCACTGGAACCCGAATTCAACAAAGCCAGTCCGGAGCCTCGGTTTGACCGCCGCGAACGCTTGTGCCACACTGCTCACGACTTACTTATGTCCCGCCGCCGCGCCATTCTGTTGAGTCCTTTTGCGCGGCTTGTCTGCGTCCCGTTTCTGCTCGGCTGGGTGCTAATCCTGACAGCCACGGCTCAGTCACCTGGCGATAACTTGAACGGGCAAGGTTCTCTGAAAGATCAGCTTGCTTCGTTGACGTCCTACCCCACCGCTCCCAACACCGGAGTCATCATCCTCAACGTGTTTGCCGAACGCAGCGGCGCTCATCTCGATCGCCAGGCACTGCTGAAACTGGTGGATCGTTCCAGCCAGAATGCTACGTGGGCCACGACCGGCGATGCGGCACAAGGAGTCTTCACCAACATCGCCTATGGCAATTACGACGTGGAGGTGAGTGCCGTCGGCTATCTCAGCACTCACAAAGAACTGCAGGTTGTGCCGACTCTGATTCAGCTGCAGCTCGATATTGTGCTTCACCGCGACCCCTCCGCGATCAATCTCGACTTGGCCGACAGTATCCTGTCGCCAAAGGGCCGGAAGGAAGCCCGGCGCGCCGTTACCGCGCTGAAATCCGGGAATCTTACGGAAGCACAAAAGCAACTGGACGCGGCCTACAAATCCGCTCCCACCAGCCCGGACCTGAATTTCCTGCTGGGTTATCTCTATTTCCAGAAGAAAGATTTCGCGCAAGCCGGAACCTACCTGGGCACGGCAACCAATCTGAGCCCGCACAACGCCCAGGCTCTCACGCTCTTGGGCCGGACCGGACTCGAGCGCAAAGACTATCCCTCCGCTAGGTCGGCGCTGGAACAAGCTGTGCTGGCCGATTCTGAAAACTGGCTCCCTCACAACTTGCTCGCTGACACCTACCTGCACGAGAAGAATTACACCAAGGCACGTGACGAAGCTCAGATTGCAATCACCAAAGGCAAGAACGCCGCCGGCCCTGCCCAACTTGTTCTTGGAGAAGCGCTGGTGAATCTCGGTCAGAACCAGGAAGGCATTCAGGCCCTGAACATTTTTCTGCAGCAGTCGCCGCAACATCCCGTCGCTGGACAGGTTCGCACTCTCATCGCGGAAATCCAGGACCAGGTATCTACGACTATCCCGGCAGACGATTCTCTCCCCGCTAAGGCGCGCCTTTCCGGTGTAGACCCCTTGTTGGCGCTTCCCGCACCTCAGCTTTCGGCGAAGTCGTGGCAACCGCCCAGCATCGACGATCTCCGGCTGTCGTTGGCTCCCGGCGTAACCTGTCCGTCGGAGAAGATTGCCACAGAGTCCGGGAAACGCGTGCAGGAGTTGGTGGAAGACGTCACGCGCTTTTCTGCGATCGAAGACTTGTTCCATCAATCGCTCGACGAATACGGCAATCCCGTTCGCACCGAAACGCGAAAGTACAATTACGTAGCTTCCATCTCCGAACCTCAGCCCGGCTTCCTCGCGGTCGACGAATATCGCGCCGACAAGCTCACCCTCGACGACTACCCGGGCAAGATTGCCAGCACGGGCTTTGCCGCACTGGCACTCGTCTTCCACCCCGACATGCGCGACAACTTCGCAATGCTGTGTGAAGGTCTCGGGGACTGGCACGGGCAGGCCACTTGGCTGGTGCATTTCCGCCAGCGCGCGGATCGGCCCAACCGCATGCACAGCTACAAAGTCGGAAATAAGATCCATCCCGTCCCGCTAAAAGGTCGAGCGTGGATCACCGCCGACAAGTTCCAGATCGTGCGCATCGAAGCGGAGATGGTCAGCCCCATGCCCGAAATCCAGCTTCTCAGGGAGCACCAGGTCGTCGAATACGGACCCATTCCGTTCGCGAAGAAGAAAACATCCCTGTGGCTTCCGAAGAGCGCGGAGATCTATTTCGATTTCCGCAAACACCGCTACTACCGCCGCCACAGTTTCGATCATTACATGCTCTACGCGGTCGATACCGACGAGAAACGCAAAGAGCCCGTAGCCAAGCCCTCGAGTGACCAGAACAATCCCGACAAGAAGAAATCTTCTTGATCAAGACCCGCCGTAACCTTCGCCGGTTCCTCCGTCAGTTCGAAGGAACCAGCTCGTACACTCCCAGAGAATCGATGCCAAACAGATCTCCGAACTTGTCGACAACCACCAACTGTCGCACCGAAGTTGGACCGCTATAGATCACACTCTCGCTCCCATTTGGGCTGATCTTGTAAATCCTCGGAGACTCAAACGTCGATCCGTAAAGATCCCCCGACGAATCAACTGCGATCGTTCCATACGGCTCGTATCCATCCGCACAGTTCGCCAGAGAGCAAAAGTTATAGAGCGTCGAGAATGCTCCGGTCGTCGTGATCTTGAAAGCGGTACCAACGCTGTTGGCGCCTCCTAGGTTAGTAGTGCCATACAAGTTCCCCGCCCCATCAAGCACTAAACCATTCGGATACGAGCCGTCAGTGCCGTTGAACGTATGAAGCACCGAATAGCCTGACACAGGTGACCATTCATACACATACCCCCAACTTGAACTTCCGCCATCTCCACCAATGGTCCCAAACACATCACCGCTCTTATCAATCACCAGGGTACCCTGCGGGTTGTAATTGACATAGTCAAAGTCCCACAGATCTGCCCACACTCCCGCTCCGCTGATCTGGAAAAGACAAGAACCGCAACTGCCCGAGACGATCCCGGTGTACTGCTCAATGATCCCGTAGAGATTCTTGTTGGAATCAACCGCAACCGATAGCGGTCCAATTCCGAAGTCGGTCCACAGGGTGCCAAAGTTGTACTTGCCGTTTTCTTCCGGCGTCATCTTGAAAATCGTTCCTGAGACATCGACTTCGCCACGAATGTAAGGAGTGGCACCATATAGATTCCCCTTGCCGTCGCGCGCGATACTCTGCGGAAGCTCTGCACCGTACTTCGAACTGAAACTGTGCAGCACCGTCAGTGCCCCTTTCGGCGTCACCTTGAAACTGTACCTACATTGTCCGCTCCTCCATAGAAGGAGGTTCCGTACAAATCCCCGGCAGGATCAAGGATGAGCGCTGTGATGTATTCCGGATCATGCGGCCGATTCAGCCGGAGTACGGAACGGTACGTATAGGTCTGAGCCTGCGCCTCCAAACAGCCGCCGCCCGCAATCAGCAACAGCAAGAGACACGGGATAATCCTTCCCAAAGATCGATCTCGCATATTTCCTCCGAAGAATGTTGGGACGCGGCATTGCCCACGCCAGACGAGAGGTATCGAAGCGAAACAGAGGCCCTGATTTAGTCCAGCAAGGGGGGAGTACAGCAACGAGAATCCAGCATAGTATGCCTCTAGCTTCGGCCGTCGTCAAGCATTTGAACCGTGAGCGGAAGAAGCAAGATGAAGAAGGAGAAGAAGTTCCACGGAGTTTTTGGTCAAAGGTTTCCTTCGTGAACCTTCGTGTCCTTAGTGGTTGATGCCTCGTCCCGCCCCTTGAAATAACTTTACATTCCCATCCCGCGTCCCGCTCCTCTCCCGGCGGTATAATCCCCGATTGATTCCCACTCAGGAGCTCCCATCATGAACAGGTCTGCAAGACTTGTCTGTTCTCTTATCTTGATTCTGTTCTTCGTTCCCGTCCTATGGGGCCAGGAAAAAGTCGATCTAGAAACCATCTCTCGTATCCGCTACGAGGGATTCCGCGATTCCAAAGTGATGGAACTCGCCTCCGGCCTCATGGATTCGATCGGCGAACGCCTCACCGGCTCCCCCAACATGAAGCGCGCCAACGAGTGGACCCGCGACCAGCTCACCGCCATGGGCCTGAGCAATGCTCACCTCGAACCGTGGGGTCCCTTCGGCCGCGGATGGGCCAATCAATACGTCAACGCCCGCATGACCACGCCTGACATCGCCCCTCTCCTCGTCTACGCGAAAGCATGGACCCCCGGCACCAGCGGCGTCGTAACCGGCAAGTGCATCCGCGCCAACGTTGAAAAGAAAGAAGACTTCGACAAGTACAAGGGCATACTCGCCGGAATGATCGTCATCACCGGCCCTGATGCCGAAGTGAAACCCATCACCGAGGCCCCCTACAAACGTCTCACGGATGATGAACTCGCCAAGACCGGCGAATATGAAATTCCTGGCGAGCGCCCGCCGTTCCGCATGTCCGAAATGATGCGCCGCCGCCAGTTCCAGAAAGATCTCAACCAGTTCTACGCCGACGAAAAAGTCCTCGCGGTCATCGACCACAGCCGCGGCACCGCAGGCGGTGGTACCGTCTTCGTCCAGTCCGGCGGATCTTACAAGCCCGGCGAAACCACAACCGTCCCGCAGCTCACTATGGCCTCCGAGCACTGGACCCGCATCGCCCGTCTGCTGCAGCAGAAAAAGGACGTCACCCTCGAACTGAACGTCACCAACACTTTCTACGACGATGACCTCATGCAGTACGATACCCTCGCCGAAATCCCCGGCACTGATAAGAAAGACGAAATCGTCATGCTCGGCGCGCATCTCGACTCCTGGCACGCCGGAACCGGTGCCACCGACAACGGCGCCGGCACCATCGTCATGATGGAAGCCGTCCGCATCCTGAAAGCTCTCGACATCAAGCCCCGCCGCACCATCCGCATCGGCCTCTGGAGCGGCGAAGAAGAAGGCCTGCTCGGCTCCCAAGGCTACGTCGAGCAACATTTCGGCTCGCGTCCGCCCATGGACGATCCCAACATGAAAGGCATGCCTACACTCTTGCGCCGCGAAGCTGGTTCAGTAACGGTGAAGCCGGAACAAGCGAAAATCTCCGCGTACTTCAACGTCGACAACGGCACCGGAAAGATTCGCGGAGTCTACCAACAGGAAAACGCGGCCGTGGCTCCCATCTTCGAATCCTGGATGCGTCCCTTCAAAGACCTCGGCATGACCACGCTCTCCATGCGCAACACCGGTGGCACGGACCACCTCTCTTTCGACGCCGTCGGCATCCCCGGATTCCAATTCATCCAGGATCCCATCGAATACGAAACCCGCACCCACCACTCCAACATGGACGTCTACGACCGCCTGCAGCCCGAAGATCTCAAACAGATCTCCGTGATCGTCGCCAGCTTCGTGTACGACGCCGCCATGCGCGATCAGATGCTCCCCCGCAAGCCAATCGAAAAGCCGCTGCCCAAAGAACCGGAGAAGAAAGAAGACTAGAGATTTGAGACTGAAGATGTGGCGCGGGCGCCCCCGCCCGCGCTTCCGTCTTGAGCGAGCAACGACCCGTACCTGTCGTCAGTTAAGAGAAGGGCACGAGTTAAGAGAAGGCCACGGGAAGGCCACGACTTCAGTCGTGCCGCTAGCCCGCGCAAACGACACGGGCTTCAGCCCCTGAGGGACGAAACAAAAGCCCGGCTCCATCAGGCACCGCTCTCCTTCTCTCTCTCAGAATCGAAACGTCAATCCCAAGGAAGGCACGGCTGTATGCGTAACGGAGTTCGTATTCAACGCGCCAAATCCGAAATCAGGCGTGCCGTAAACCAAGCCTCGATATTCAGCTCGCAGTGAGATCCTCTTCCGAATTGCATAGTTCACCCCAACTCCATACACGAACACACCCTTCGCCTGCGACTGCGCTGCCGACAAAGTGTTGAACTGATTCCCTGTCGGCTCAAACAGCAGCGCCCCGCCTCCGGCCAGAAAGTACGGGCTCAACCTCGAACTGGCGCGCGACGGAAGATTGAATACCAGGCTTCCTGTCATCTGATGTATCCCGGCCTGAATCCTGAACGCGCTCGATGACAAAAGATACTTCTGAGAATTGGCCTCATATCCGTAAGCCCCCTCCGCCGAGATCCAGTGATTCAGATGGTAGCGGTATGTGCCCAGGAAGCCGCCGGTCTGAGTCGCACTATAAGCCGAGCCATTTCCGCTCGTGCCCTGCGTAAAGAATCCGGTCCCCTGCAAACTAATCTCCGACCGGTTCTCTTGCGCCGTTGCCGCCAGTGTCAATAGAAAAATAATGCTACCCAGAAAAATGCCTGTTCGCCGCATAAATGAAATGCTCCTTGAATTTGTCGTTAGATCCAGAGTTCTCCCAAATCGCGCGCACCGCGGTCGCGATCATGCTTCCGGATTGTTGGTCCGAGTTCACCTCGACCGCGCAACGCCTGCACTCCTCGTGAACAAGAAGTGTTTCGGAATCGCGCTTCGAGAACGCAAGTCGGCAACTGGTGATGGCCGTGTGATGCCCGCGCTCTCCGGCTGCGTTGCACCTTGAAACCTAGAGTTTTGTCAATCACGCGTAAAGATTTGCGAGAGTTGTGTAACGCAGAATTTGCTTCGTGGCACGCGGGCAGGAAGAGTGAGAAACTCTTGTCGTAGAGTGCCTCGAACGGGTACCTACGCTAAAGGACCGACCACAACTTTATGTTTTCCCCGCAACCGATTGGATACGTCAGAAGTCCCTACCGTGAAACGCAGCAGATCCCCAAGGGTCCAGGCGCCAAACACGAAGCCGCAGGCACTCTCGAAATCCTCCCACAATTCGAACCCGGCCTCACCGACATCGAAGGCTTCTCTCACCTGATCGTGCTCTGGGTCTTTGATCGCGCCGAAGGATTTGAGTTGCTTGGCACACCCCCTACGGATGATCGTCCGCACGGCGTCTTTGCCACCCGCTCTCCGCGACGCCCAAATCCCATTGGATTCACCGTCGTCGAGCTCCTCGGTCGCGAGGGCAATGCCCTGCACGTTCGAGGCGTCGATATGCTGGACGGGACCCCCATCCTCGATCTCAAGCCTTACCTGTCAAGCATTTCGCCCGAGAAACTGCGGCGCGGCTGGCTGGCCGAAGCCGAGGCCCGTCGCCCCAAATAACCCCTTCAGACCTATGCAATTTCCTTCATCTTGCGGCCTTGACGAAGAGTGAGGTAGCTTTCCAAGGCAGCGTGCACTCACCCCCCTCGCGCACCCTAACGGCACAGGTCAGAACCCAGG
>Ga0209890_10001431_pt1 | contig 10832 bp, 8 predicted proteins | sample OrgsoiDNA2013049_FD_185799 | JGI IMG/M metagenome (GOLD analysis project Ga0209890, IMG submission 185799) | Permafrost soil microbial communities from the Arctic, to analyse light accelerated degradation of dissolved organic matter (DOM) -... | ecosystem: Environmental > Terrestrial > Soil >... | reverse complement strand
GGCGGCAAAGGCGGCGACGGCGAGGCGGTAGCGGGGCATGGACCGATCGAAGGTAGCATCGAACTCGGCCGCGCTCATCGCCTGCCTGCAACGGCTCCATGTGCGCTGTGCAGCGCGGGCGTTCCATACTCGGCGCGATGCTGAGCAGGATCGACCACGTGGGCATCGCCGTCCGCGACATCGACGCTGCCGTCGACGCCTACCGGCGCCTCCTGGGACGGCCTCCGAGCCACCGCCAGGTGGTGGAGGCAGACGGCATCGATGCGGTCATGTTCGAGGTGGGGGAGTCGCGGATCGAGCTTCTCGGCGCCCACGGCCCCAATTCCAAGATCGCCGCCTTCCTGGAGCGACGCGGCGGCGGCCTCCACCACGTCGCCTACGGTACCGATGACGTGCAGGCGACGCTCGACGAGCTCACCGGTCTCGGCCTCCCGGCCATCGACAGCTGCCCTCGCCGCGGCGCCGGCGGACGCCTGGTCGCGTTCCTCCACCCGTCGGCCGCGATGGGTGTGCTCACCGAGCTGTGCCAGCCCGATCCCGACGCCTCCGAGCCCGTCGGGTGAGCGACCTGGACGAGGTCTCCGCAGAGACGGAGAGCGGCCTTCCGCTGTCGCCGGTCTACACGGCATCCGACGCCACGGCGCCGCCGCCGCCCGGCGAGTTCCCCTACACGCGCGGCGTGCGCGCCGACGGCTACCGCGGCCGCCTCTGGACGATGCGCCAGTACGCCGGTTTCGGCAGCGCCGAGCAGACCAACGAGCGATTCCGCTACCTGCTCGCGGCCGGCCAGACCGGTCTCAGCTGTGCCTTCGACCTGCCCACCCAGATGGGCTACGACAGCGACGACCCCATGGCCCGCGGCGAGGTGGGCAAGGTGGGCGTGGCCATCGACTCCATCGATGACATGACCACCCTGATGGAGGGCATCCCCCAGGACCAGGTGACCACGTCGATGACCATCAACGCGCCCGCCTCGCTGCTCCTGCTCCTCTACGAACTGGCCGCCGAGGCGAAGGGCATCGACCCCTCCCTCCTCGGCGGAACCGTGCAGAACGACATCCTCAAGGAGTACGCGGCCCGCGGCACCTACATCTTCCCGCCGCGCCCGTCGATGCGCCTGATCACGGACACGTTCGCCTACTGCGCGCAGCGGCTGCCTCGTTGGAACACGATCAGCATCAGCGGTTACCACATCCGCGAGGCCGGGGCCACCGCGCCCCAGGAGATCGCCTTCACGCTGTGCAACGGGATCGCCTACGTGGAGGCGGCGGTGGCTGCCGGTCTCGCCGTCGACGACTTTGCTCCGCGGCTGAGCTTCTTCTTCAACGTCAGCAACGACTTCTTCGAGGAGGTCGCCAAGTTCCGCGCGGCCCGGCAGATCTGGGCCGAGGTGATGCGCGACCAGTTCGGCGCGCGCGACCCGCGCAGCCTCGCCTTGCGATTCCACGCCCAGACAAGCGGCGCCACGCTCACCGCGCAACAGCCCCTCAACAACGTGGTCCGTGTCGCCATGCAGGCCCTGGCGGCCGTGTGCGGCGGCACCCAGTCCCTGCACACCAACAGCTACGACGAGGCGCTGGCGCTGCCGTCCCAGCAGGCGGCGGAGATCGCGCTGCGCACCCAGCAGGTGATCGGCTTCGAGTCGGGGGCGGCGGCGGTCGCCGACCCGCTGGGAGGCTCGTACCTGGTCGAGCGTGTCACGGCAGACCTCGTCGACGCGTCGCGCGCGCTCATGTCTCGCATCGCCGACTGTGGCGGAGCCGTCCCGGCCATCGAGGCCGGCTTCTACCAGCAGGAGATCCAGGAGTCCGCCTACCGCCACCAGCAGATGGTCGAGCGTGGCGAACGGGTGATCGTCGGCGTCAACAGGTTCACCGAGTCGTCCCAGCACCCCGTCGAGATCCTGCGCATCGACGGCGAGCTCGAGGCCGCCCAGATCCAGCGTCTCGCCCGGCTCCGTGCCGGTCGCAGCACCGAGACGGTGACGCGCTGTCTCGAAGCGGTGCGGCGCGCCGCCACCGGCACGGAGAACCTCCTCCCGGTCATACGCGAGGCGCTCGCGGCCAGGGCGACGGTCGGGGAGATCTGCAACGCGCTCCGCGACATCTTCGGGGTGCACCATCCCGCCGGCGGCATCTGACCAGCGCGCAACGCGATCGAGCGCGGCGTCACCTCGGGCCGGTGCGCCGCGACTATCCTGCGGGCATGGCGAGGACGATCCGCAAGGGGGCTGCGCCGGAGGGCGCCGGTGAGGCCTCCGCCGCCTCGTCGCCGCGCGTCTCCGCCGACGGTGGCTCGACCGCACCGGGATCGGCGACCGACCGGGCCATCAACGTGCTCCGCAAGCGCCGCTACGACGCTGTGCACCGGGGCGGGGCGGGGGAGACCTCACAGCACGCCAAGGGCAAGCTGACCGCTCGGGAGCGGGTGGAGCGGTTCCTCGACGCGGGGTCGTTCACCGAGATGGACGTGTTCGCCGTGCACCGCAACAGCAACTTCGGGATGGAGGAGCGCAAGGTGCGCGGCGACGGCGTCGTGACCGGCTGGGGGACCGTGAACGGCCGCCAGGTCTTCGTGTTCAGCCATGACGCCTCGGTCTTCGGCGGCTCTCTCGGTGAGGTGTTCGCCGAGAAGGTCACCAAGGTCATGGATCTTGCCGTGCGCACCGGCTGCCCCTGCGTCGGCATCAACGACTCAGGTGGCGCGCGCATCCAGGAGGGCGTCGTGTCGCTGGCGGGGTACGCGGAGATCTTCTACCGCAACGTCGAGGCCAGCGGTGTGATCCCCCAACTGTCGCTGATCGCCGGACCATGCACCGGCGGCGCCGTCTACTCCCCGGCGATGACCGACTTCATCTTCATGGTCCGCAAGGTCGGTTACATGTTCATCACCGGGCCGGACGTCATCAAGGTCACCACCGGAGAGCGGGTCACGTTCGAGGACCTCGGCGGCTCCGACGTGCACAACCAGCGCAGCGGCGTCGCGCACTTCGATGCCGACACCGAGGACGAGGCACTCGGCCAGATGCGCACCCTGCTGGGCTTCCTGCCTTCAAGCAACCGTGAGCAGCCGCCCTACCGGCCGACGCTCGACGATCCGCTGCGCGCCGACCCGGAGTTGCAGTCGATCATCCCCGACAACCCCAACCAGCCCTACGACATGCGTGCCGTGGTGACGCGAGTGGTCGACGACGCTGAGTTCCTCGAGGTGATGGCACTGCACGCGCAGAACATCATCTGCGGGTTCGGCCGGCTCGACGGGCATTCCGTCGGCATCGTGGGCAACCAGCCCCGGGTGCTCGCCGGTGCTCTCGACATCGACGCCTCCATCAAGGCGGCACGGTTCGTGCGCTTCTGCGACGCGTTCAACATCCCGCTGGTCACCTTCGTCGACGTGCCCGGTTTCCTGCCCGGCACCGACCAGGAGCACGGCGGCATCATCCGCCACGGCGCCAAGCTGCTCTATGCGTACTGCGAGGCGACCGTCCCCAAGCTCACCGTGATCACCCGCAAGGCGTACGGCGGTGCCTACGACGTCATGTGCAGCAAGCACATCCGCGCCGACTACAACGTGGCGTGGCCCACCGCGGAGATCGCCGTCATGGGGCCGCAGGGAGCGGTCAGCATCATCTTCAAGCGCGAGATCGCCGCGTCGGAGAACCCCGCCGCACGCACCGCCGAGCTGATCAGCGAGTACCGCGAGCAGTTCGCCAACCCGTACTACGCTGCCGAGCGCGGCTACATCGACGACATCATCGAGCCCAAGCAGACGCGGGCTGCGCTCATCAAGGCCCTGCACATGGCCAGGGGAAAGCAGGTCAGCCGGCCACCGCGGAAGCACGGGAGTATCCCGCTCTGAAGCGCATGGTGCGCTGCGCCAGGGAGACGCCGCCGACCGCGACGACGAGCACCGCAATCGGGGTGAGCGACACGCCGACCACGTGAAAGGGCCAGACCATCGGGAGGATCGCCACCGTCGCCAGCGAGCACGCCGCAATGCCTGTCTGACCCGTGCCCGGCCAGCGCCGCCACAGCACCAGTGCCAGGGCGGTCGTGGCCACAGCCCCGGCCACCGGTGAGACCACGAAGCCCGCCACGATCAGCAGCGAGCCGGCGAGGGCGAGGCTGAGCTGACGCTGACGGACCGCACGGCCGTCCACGCCGAGCAGGAGCGCGACCAGTGGGAAGAGCAGCACATCGTCGTTGGGATGCGCGTACGGCGTCGCCGCCAGCCAGATGGCCATGCCCACGCCCACCCCGAGCGCCACGCGCATCTCCGGTGCGACCGCCTGTGCGCGCCCGCTGAATGCCCAGAAGCCGGCGAAGCCGACCGTCGTGAGCACACCGGCCACCGCCATCACCGCGCCCACGGCCGATCCCCCGGGCAGGTGCTCGAAAAGGCCGGGCAACCCGGCCAGGTCCGGTTGCGCCGATGAGATCCCGCCGCCGAACGTGAACAGGTGCGCCATGAAGGCGGCGGTCGACCCCGGCATCAGGACCTCCGCGCCCCCGACCAGGACTGTGCCGGTGGTGGCGGCGGCGGCCGCGCAGCGCAGCGCGGCGCGACGGTCGGGTAGCTGCGTCGCCGCCACAAGCAGTGGCAGGGGCCAGAGGATGTGCGGCTTGACGACCGCGGCGGCCATGCACACGGCGCCGGCCAGCCCGGGGCGGCGCCGCGCCAGGACCATGCCCAGGACCAGGAGCGCGAGGAGGAGCAGGTCGAACTGGCCGCTGAAGACCCCGAGAAGGGCGGGCCAGGAGAGGAGCGCCATCGCCGTCCACAGTCCCGCGCTGCGCCAGCCCAGGCGTCGCAGCAACGTGAACATGGCGAAGCCGGCGGCGGCCAGGCCGAGAATCGAGGCGAGCGCGTAGCCTGCCCAGAAGGGCAGGCGGGCCAGCGGCTGCAGCGCCCAGGCAACGATGGGCAGGTCGGCGTAGTCGTCGAGCGCAGGCTGCACGACGGCGTAGTGGTTGATCGCCTGCTCGGACGCGTGCAGTGATGCGGCGTCGTACGGGCTGGCCCCGTTGTGGACCACCGTCGCCGCGGCGGAGAAGACGCGCCAGTCGTCGGCGAGCCCGTAGGACTGCGGCGGGAACATCCGCGACACGGCGAACGCGGCGAAGCAGATGACCACGACGGCGAGCACCCCGAGCGCCAGCCGCGGCCGCGATTGCAGGTGCTTGCGCCCGCTGTGCCGCCATCCGGCGTCCACGGCGGGCGGGCGGATCGTCGCCTGGGCGCTCACTCCGCGACTCTCGCCGACCCATCGAGCGCAGGGAGATCCATGGTCACGGCTGCGACGGGCGCGTGACCTTCCTGTACGACCTGCGCCGGTGCGCCGCGGCTACCCGGATGAGGGGTTCGGGGCGGCCCGCGAGCCGCCCCGCCAGGGCAGCCTACGACGCGCGGCGCCGATGGTGGGAGCCAGCGCGGTGGCGCTGAGCAGCACCGAGAGCATGGCCGCCACCGCCAGACCCGACACGGTGATCACCACGAAGCCCACCAGGGAGAGGGGCAGCGGAACGTTGAGGATGGCCGGCAGCGGGCTCGCGATGGCGTAGATCACGATGGGGTGGAGGATGTAGATCCCCAGCGAGTAGCGGCTGAGCAGGCGGGTCACGGACGCGAGCGCTCCTCCGTGCCTCATCAGCGTCGCCCCCGTGAGCCAGAGGAGAACGGCGACGCTGACCACGAAGAGCGGCTCCTGGGGGAGCAGGAAACCGCCCGTCCCGGTGGCGAAGCCGCCGTGTGGCGCCGATGTGTAACTGATGGCGATGATCGCGACACCCGAGATCGCGGCCACGGCGGCGACGGCCGCCACCGCCCCCCAGTGGACGCGCTGCGGCTCTCCTCTGCCGTCGAGCGCCTGTCCCGCCGCGACCCCGACCGCGAAGTAGCCGATCCAGAACGGCAGCAGCTGAAAGCCGTGCCACAGGAAGAACTGGTTCATCGCCTCGACGGGCATGGGGCCGTAGAGGCGGTAGACGCAGAGCACTGTCTGCACCAGCATCGCCGCACCAGCCCACCACCACAGCCGCCGGCGTGGCCACACCAGGTAGACGACGTACATCTGCGGGATGAGCAGCAGATACCAGAGATGTCCGGCGCCGTAGCTGAGGAAACCGACGACGCCGGAAAGGTCGTGCGTCGTGTCGCCGGTGACGAACCACGCCGTCAGCGTGTAGAACGGCGCCCAGGCGAGCCACGGGAGCAGGCTGCGCGACAGGCGGCGGCCCAGGAACTCGGCGGCGTCCAGCGTGTCGTCCCCCTGGCGGTAGCTGAGCAGGACCCCGGTCAGCACCATGAACGCGGGCACGGCAAGCCGGCTGAGCGCGTCGAGGTCGTCGTAGACGACCGACGCCTTCGGCCAGTGCGTCGTGTGCACGACGATGACCAGCAGCGTGGCCAGGGTTCTCAGCACCACGGCCGATTCCAATCGGGCCGGCGCGGTCTGCGCTGTGTCAGCCATCCTCAGCGCGGGTTGCGCCGTCGCCCCCCGCCGGTCGGGCCGACCCTGTGTGGTGTCGACATCGGCGTGTAGGCGCGCGCGTAGGCCTCGTCACTGCGCCCCTGCGTGGTGTGCACGTAGGGCACCACGACGCGGATGAGCACCACCTGGAGGGCGGACGCCACAGGCACGGCGAGGAGCGCCCCGATCAGGCCCTCCAACGCGCCCCCGATGAGCAGCGCCACGACCACCGCAAGGGCCGGCAGTGACACCACCCGGTTCATCACCTGGGGCACCACGAGGTTGGCGTCGAGGAGTTGCACGATGAGCAGCACGACGCCAACGAGCACCGCGTGACCCGGGCCGAGCGTGAGCCCGAGCAGGAGCGGGGGCACGATGCCGAGGAAAGGACCGACCAGGGGGATGGCGGCGGTGAGCCCGGCGAAGATGCCAAGGAGCACCGTGCTGGGCAGGCCAAGCGCCGTGCACGCCACGCCGGTGAGGACGCCGACCACCACCATGTTGATGGCGGTGGCGCGCAGGAAGCCGCCCATTCGCTGACCCATGTCGCTGAACACGTCTGCCGTGAGCTCCTGGTGGCGCGGGGGCAGGAGGTCGACGACGAAGTGCTTGAGGCGTTCGGAGGTGACCAGCCAGAGGAAGCCGATGACCAGGACCAGGACCAGGTTGACGAGCACGCCCACGATGTAGCCGCCGATGGTCAGAAGCACGTTCTTGGCGGTGTCGAGGCTGCCGGCGAGGGTGTTGCCGATGTTGGGGCTTCCGCTGCCGCCGAGGTTGAGGTCGTGCTGCCAGGATGCGACCGTCGACTCGATGCTCCTCTGGTAGGAGGGCAGGTTGTGCGCCAGCGACGTCGCCTCGTCGACGATCGGTTGCACCAACAGCGTGATCAGCACGGCGAGAAGCGCGATGAACGCCGCGTAGACGACTGTGATCGCCAGCGGCCGGGGCAGGCGCGCCTCGGTGAGCCGGTTCACGAGCGGGCGCATCCCCTCCGCGAAGACGATGGCCACGAGCAGGATGAGCAGGAGGTTGACAACCTGGCTGAGCAGGACGGCCAGCCCCAGCAGGGCGCTCACGATCAGTGCTGCGACGACCAGCGTGCGTACCGACACCACCGCACGTTCGACGACAAGCGGCCGCGCGGCGACGACGGGCTCTTGCGGAGCCGCGGTGTCGGGCATTGACCGAGGGTAGCAGGGGTGGCCCGCAGTGCCTGCCGACCGCCGCAGTGGCAGCCGTGGTTCGATATGGGCACACGAGAAACCGCTGAGGAGACATGGATGACTGAGCTGCCGCGCCGCGCCCTCCGCGATTCGGGGATCGAGGTGCCCATCGTCGGCATCGGCTGCAACAACTTCGGCGGGCGAACCGACGCGGGGCCGAGTGAGCGGGTGATCCTCGCCGCCCTCGAGCACGGCGTTGGCTTCTTCGATACCGCCGACATCTACAGCCAGGGTCGCAGCGAGGAGATCCTCGGCCGAGCGCTCGGCCGGCGCCGCGACGAGGCGGTGATCGCCACCAAGTTCGGCGGCGAGATGGGCTCCGTCGAGCGCAGTGGAGGCTCGCGTCGCTGGATCGCCGAGGCGGTGGAGGACAGCCTGCGCCGGCTCGGCACCGACCACATCGACCTCTATCAGCACCATTTCTTCGATGAGCACACCCCGCAGGAGGAGACGCTCGGCGCCCTCAACGAGCTGGTGCTGGCTGGCAAGGTGCGCGCCATCGGCTGCTCCAACTACGACGGCGCGCAGTTGGAGCGTGCCGCGGCCATCTCTGGCGAGCACGGCTGGGCCACCTTCGTGACAGCCCAGAACGAGTACAGCCTTCTCAAGCGCGGCGACGTCGAGAGATCCGTGACCCCCGCGGCACGCAGGCTCGGTGTGGGCATCCTCCCGTACTTCCCGCTGATGAGCGGCCTGCTCTCCGGCAAATACCACCGTGGCGAGGCGCCGGCGGCGGGCACACGGCTCGGCCGCGACGCCAGCCGTGCCGGGGACCTGATGTCCGATCGCAACTTCGACATCGTCGAGGCTCTGGCTGGCTTCGCCCGCGCCCGCGACCTCACCATCCTTGACGTCGCCATCGGCGCGCTCGCCTCCATGGCGCAGGTCGTCTCCGTGATCGCCGGCGCGACCACTCCCGAGCAGGTCATCGCCAACGCGCGCGCCGGCGAGTGGACGCCGAGCGCCGCCGACCTGCTCGAGATCGACCGCATCACGCTGCCCGCGGCGGCACGCTGAGGCGTCCAAGCCCACGCCGGGCGCGAGGAGCGCCGGGCTAGACTGACCCGCCGTCATCCCCACGACATGAGGTCGGCTTCGTGAAACTCCTCGAGTACCAGGCCAAGCAGCAGTTCGCCGCTGCCGGCATCCCGGTTCCCCAGGGTCGCCTCGCCCGCACCCCGGCCGAGGCGGGCGCGGCCGCCCGTGAGCTGGGCCGCGTCGCCGTCAAGGCCCAGGTACCGGTGGGCGGGCGCGGCAAGGCTGGAGGCATCGCGGTCGTCGACACGCCGGAGGAGGCGGAGCGCGAGGCGACGCGCATCCTCGCCATGGACATCGGCGGCTACCCGGTGCGCGGGGTCTGGTGCGAGACCGGGCTCGACATCGGCGCCGAGTTCTACCTCGGCATCACGCTCGACCGCGATCGCCGTCAACTCGCGGTCATCTTCTCCGCCGCCGGCGGCGTGGAGATCGAGCAGGTGGCTGAGGATGCGCCGGAGAAGATCGCCACGCTCTGGCCCGACCCGTTTGACGGTCCTCAGCCGTACGAGATCCGCCAGATGGCCTTCGCGGCACTGGCTCACGCTCCTCAGCTTCGCGCCGACGCCGCCCGGCTGGCCACGCAGGTGGTCGGGCTGACCGAGAAGCTGTACAGCGTTGCCGTGTCGCTTGACGCGGTGACGTGCGAGATCAACCCACTTGTCCTCACGCCGGACGGCAGCTTCATCGCCGCGGACGGCAAGCTCGAGGTCGACGAGAACGCTCACTACCGCCATGCCGACCTCGCCGCCCAGCTGGCCACAGATGCCACCGGCGACGACGGGCGCACCGGGGACGACGCCTACGAGGTGGAGGCGCAGCGACGCGGACTCACGTACGTCCACCTCGACGGCAACATCGGGTGCATCGGCAACGGCGCCGGCCTTGTGATGAACACCCTGGACCTCGTCAAGCAGCAGGGCGGCGAACCCGCCGACTTCCTCGACGTGGGCGGCGGCGCCAGCGCCGAGAAGGTCCGCGCCTCGCTGGAGATGGTGCTGCTCGACCCCGCCGTCCGGGGCGTGTTCATCAACATCTTCGGTGGCATCACCCGCGGCGATGAGGTGGCCAGGGGCGTCATCGCGGCGCGCGACGAGCTGCACATCACCAAGCCACTTGTGGTGCGGATGACCGGGACGCGCGAGGAGGAGGGGCGGGCCCTCCTCTCCGCGGCGGGCATCACCCCCGCCGCCAGCGCAACCGAGGCGGCCGCCAAGATCGTGGCGCTCACCCGGGACCAGTCATGAGCGTGCTCGTCGACAGCTCCAGCCGTGTCCTCATCCAGGGGATCACGGGCCGCGAGGGTGGCTTCCACACCGAGCAGATGCGAGCCTTCGGAACCACTGTCGTGGCCGGCGTGTCACCTGGCAAGGGCGGCCTGGATGCCAATGGCGTCCCCATCTTCGACACCGTCGCCGACGCTGTCGCGGCGACTGGCGCCAACGTCAGTGGCATCTTCGTGCCCCCGCCCTTCGCGGCCGACGCGATCATGGAGTCCGCCGCCTCGGGCATCCCGCTCACGGTCTGCATCACCGAGGGCATCCCGATCCACGACATGATCCGTGCCCGCGCCTTCGTGGAGCGCCGCGGCACACGTCTGCTGGGGCCCAACTGTCCCGGCCTGGTGACGCCGGGTCAGTGCAAGGTGGGGATCATCCCCAACCACATCAACATCCCCGGCCCGGTGGGCATCGTCGGCCGCAGCGGCACGCTCACCTACGAGGTCATCCAGGGCCTGGGCCAGGCGGGCATGGGGCAGACGTCATCGGTGGGCATCGGTGGAGACCCGGTGCTCGGCCTCAGTTTCAGCGACGTCCTCGCCCTCTTCGCCGACGATGCGCAGACCCGCGCGGTGGTCATGATCGGCGAGATCGGCGGCAGTGACGAGGAGAGGGGTGCGGACTTCATCCGCACCTCCGGTTTCGACAAACCGGTGGTGGCGTTCATCAGTGGGCGCACGGCGCCGCCGGGCAAGCGGATGGGACATGCCGGCGCCATCATCAGCGGGAACACCGGCACAGCCCAGAGCAAGATCGATGCGCTCACCGCGGCCGGTGCTGCCATCGCCGACACCATCGAGGATGTGGTGAGGCTCGTCGCCG
>Ga0209890_10001430_pt1 | contig 10835 bp, 9 predicted proteins | sample OrgsoiDNA2013049_FD_185799 | JGI IMG/M metagenome (GOLD analysis project Ga0209890, IMG submission 185799) | Permafrost soil microbial communities from the Arctic, to analyse light accelerated degradation of dissolved organic matter (DOM) -... | ecosystem: Environmental > Terrestrial > Soil >... | reverse complement strand
ACTTCCATGATCGGCATGATTGCGCTTGCCGGCATCATCGTTAGGAACTCCATTTTGCTGGTGGACTTCATCAACCAGGAGATCGCAGCCGGGCAGCCAATCGCACAAGCGGTCATTCGCGCGGCATCGATTCGGGCGCGGCCGATTGTCCTCACGGGTCTTGCCGCCATGATCGGCGCGTTTTTCATCATCGATGATCCAATATTCAACGGTCTCGCCATTTCCCTGATCTTCGGGATCTTGGTCTCGACGGCGTTGACGCTTCTGCTGATTCCGCTGCTCTACTACGGCTACATCGGGCGTACCCGCAAGGGCGCAGTTCACGAGGTCGAGGGGTACCATGATCGCTCGTAAGCCGGCACACAACTGCCTCCCACGGTCACGATGGGCGTTGTCGGCGCTGTTCGTGATCCCGTGGGTCGCCCACGCGGAATCGTTAACCGACGCGTGGGCGATGGCGCTGCAATCAGACGGCACCATTGCGGCCGCGCATAGTGAGCGGGAAGCGGCGGAGGCGGAACACTCCGCTGCTGTACGCTCGCGTTGGCCATCGCTAGACTTCAGCGGGAACTACACCCAGCTACAACGCGCCCCACAATTCGATATCACGACACCTGCGGGCCAACTACATGCGCCGATCTGGCGGCATGACGGCTACGCAACGGCCGGCGCCGATCTATCGGTACCGCTTTGGACATCGGGTCGCACAACCGGAGCCATCAGAGCTGCGGCGGCCGGTGCCCGAGTAGCGGCCGCGCAGGAGGTTCTAAGCGCCGCCGATGTCAAGCTCGCCGTTGCCGAATCGTATGTGGCTGTATTCCGCGCTCGCAGAGCCTTGGCAGTGGCCGAATCGAGTGTTGCGAGTCTGCGGGCCCACAGCGGCGACGTGCAGATCATGTACGACAAACAGTCGGTGCCGAGGTCGGACTTGCTTGGGGCGCAAGTTTCATTCTCTAACGCGCAGCAGCAACGTTTGCGCGCCGCCAATGCTCTGCACTTGGCGATGGCAGCTTACAACCGCTGGGTGGGTCAGCCATTGGATCGCGCTCCGGAGCTTGATGAACCTGCGAGCGCACCGTCGTCGGAAAGCGGCGAACCTCTCAGTAAATTGGTCGCGCATGCCCTTGATCGTCGCCCCGAGCTTGCGGCGCTCGCCGCGCAACAAGAGAAGTTCGAGCAAGGGGCTCGGTCGGAAGCCGCGCAAGCGATGCCGCAGTTAGCCTTACACGCCGGCTACAGTCACTTCGACAATCAGATCCTCGACCGTGAGGGCTTCGCATCGGTCGGGATCGGATTTCAGTGGCGAATATTTGACAGCGGACAACTCAAAGCAAGAACGAGCTCTTTGCGCAGCCACGCCCGCGCCACCGGTCAACAGCTCGCGGATTTACGATCGATCGTGGAGCTCCAGGTGGAGACGGCCCTTCTGAGTCGGGAGGAAGCTGCAGCGAGAATTCACGTCGCTGCCGCGACCGTGGGCCAGGCCGAAGAGAACATCCGGGATGCCGAAGAACTTTACGCAAGCGGACTGGGAACCAATAATCAAGTATTGGACGCAGAAGCCCTCCGCGTGGTCGCGTTGACCAATTGCGATAATGCCGCCTTCGATCTACTCATCGCACAATTTCGGTTGCAACGCACACTGGGCGATTTGTGATCCCCGGATCGGCGCTGCCGTTGGGACGCGCCACTTGATCATCGCGACCTTGATTGCATCGTTCACTCCCGGAAATGCCGCGATGGCGTAGACGAAGATACCAACTGTCTTGGCGTCTCCCGATCGCCGTGGCTTAGTCGCGGCAGGTATCGCGCTCACATTTATCGGATGATCCCCGAAGCTCGTCACCGCGGCGGACGATCGAGCCGGAGGAAGGTCCATCTCAAAGTCACGACCAAAACATGACACAGGCCACTTCTTTTGTCGGAGCGTCCGTCAAAGCGTAACAATCGCGATTCAAAATCCGAACTATGCGATGCGTCAATCGCAGATGGAGCATTCATGACGTCGTCCAGATTCATCCATCCCATTCACCGGAGAAATTTCCGCTACGGAATGGCGGCGGCGTTCCTTCTCGGCCTCGGCATACTTGCCGCGTGCCGGACGGACGCAAAGGCCCAGCCGGAGCGGCCGCTCCTAACCGAAGCGGCCGGTAATGTAGTCTTCGGTGAGGCGTTGCTGCGGGTTGGTGAAAATCAGATCTGTCGGGCCGATTTCCACCAAGTCGCCCAAATGGAAATATGCCGTGCGCTGGGAGACTCGCGCGGCCTGCTGCATGTTGTGCGTCACGATCGCAATGGCGTAGTTCTCCTTGAGCTCGTCGATCAAGTCCTCGATCCTCGCGCTCGCGATCGGGTCCAACGCCGACGTGGGTTCGTCCATCAGAATGACCTCGGGATTCACCGCGATGGTGCGCGCGATGCAGAGGCGCTGTTGCTGGCCGCCGGAGAGGCTCGTACCGGGCTGCGACAGGCGATCTTTGACCTCTTCCCACAATCCGGCGCGCTGCAGGCTCGTGCTGACCAGTTCGTCCATATCGCCCCGGTTCTTGGTCAGGCCGTGAATCCTTGGACCATACGCGACGTTCGCATATATGGAGTGCGGAAACGGCGTCGGCTTCTGAAACACGATGCCCACGCGCGCTCGCAGCTGTGCGACGTCCTGCTTCGGATCGTAGATATTCTCGCCGTCGAGGGTAATTTCGCCGTCAACCCGGGCGCTCGGAATCGTGTCGTTCATGCGATTGAGGCAGCGTAAGAACGTCGATTTTCCGCAGCCCGACGGACCGATCATGGCCAGAACCTGGTTGCGGCCGATATCGAGGCTGACGTTTTTCACCGCATGCTTGTCGCCGTAATACACGTTGACGCGGTGCGCGGCCATGATGGGGTCGTGAATCGAATCGCGGGCGGCCGGATCGCCGCCGGCGGGGCCCTCGCCTGCCGGGGACGTGGCAGCACCGGCGCGAGGAGACGCGGACGGGGTGCGCCCCGCAGCAGGGTTCCAAACGGAAGTCTCTTCCATGCCCATACCTTGATTCCTATCCGAAACGCCCGGTGATGTAGTCGTCAGTCCTGCGATCCTTGGGCGACGTGAAGATCTGACCGGAGGGACCGATCTCGACGAGTTCCCCCAGATACATGAAGCCCGTGACATTGGATACACGCGCCGCTTGTTGCAAATTATGCGTCACCATTACGATGCAATACTTCTCGCGCAGCGCCTGCAGCGTCTCCTCGACCCGCAGCGTCGAAATTGGATCGAGCGCGGCCGTCGGTTCGTCGAGCAGCAGGACCTCAGGTTGCACGGCGACAGCGCGGGCAATGCACAACCGCTGCTGTTGCCCGCCCGACAGGCTCCGGCCGTCGGCCGCCAGCTTGTCTTTGACCTCGTCCCAAATCGCCGCATCGCGCAGCGCTGACTCGACGCGGACCTTAAGATCCGCCGTGCGCATCCTTCGCGCCAGCCGCAATCCGAAAGCGACATTGTCGAACACCGACATTGGGAACGGGGTCGGCTTTTGAAACACCATGCCGACACGGTACCGCAATTCGGCCACGTCGACCGCAGGGCCAAAGATGTCCTTGCCGCCGATCAACACCTCGCCTTCCGCGCGCTGTTTCGGATAGAGCGCGTACATGCGATTGAGCACCCGCAACAGGGTCGATTTCCCACAGCCGGAGGGGCCGATGAACGCCGTGATGGAGCGGTCGGCCAGAGTCATATTGATATTGTGAAGCGCTTGAAGTTCGCCATAAAAGAAGTTGAGCGAATGAATCTCGATTTTCGGGAGCTCGGTGTCGACGATCTCGGACGCGGCGGCCGGAAGCGGCGCGCGAGTCTTCAGATGCTTCGGCGGTTTGCTCGACGGGATCATCGCCCGGAACTCCGCTCCGCCTGAAGAATGGCCAGAATGACGCGAGCGGAGATGCTCAGGATCAAGATGCTCACGGTGATGATGAGCGCACCGGCCCAGGCGAGATTTTGCCACTCCTTGTACGGGCTCAACGCAAACTGGAATATCACCACGGGGAGATTGGCCATCGGAGCATTCAAGTTCGTGCTCCAGAACTGATTGTTGAGGGCGGTGAACAGCAGCGGCGCCGTCTCGCCGCTGATGCGTGCGATTGCCAGCAGCAGTCCCGTCACGATGCCGCTGCGGGCTGCGGGGTACAGCACGCTCACGATGGTCCGCCATGGGTAGGCGCCGAGAGCGGCAGACGAATCCTTCATTCCGATCGGCACCAGGTTGAGCATGTCCTCGGTGGTCCGCAAGGTGACGGGAATGGCCAGTACCGCGAGCGCCAGCGCTCCGGCGAGCGCGGAAAAATGGCCCATCTTGACGACCACGATCTCGTATATGAACAGCCCAATGATGATGGACGGTGCGCTCAGCAGCACGTCGTTGATGAATCGGATGAGCGTGCTCAGCCGGGAACTGCGCCCGTACTCGGCCAGATAGGTTCCCGCCAGAACTCCGATCGGCGAGCCGATCAGGATGCCGAGCAATGTCATGACCGCGCTGCCATAGAGCGCGTTGAGCAATCCGCCCTCGCTGCCGGGTGGCGGCGTCATCTGCTTGAACACGTGCCACGACATCCCGGTCAGCCCGTGCGAAATCAACGTCCACAGAATGGCCGCCAAACACGCGAGGCCGGTGAGCGTGGCCAGCAGCGACAGCGCAAGGAACATCGCATTCATCACCTTTCGATACATGCGCCGATTCATGGCTATACCGCGATCCTTTGCTCGAGCCGGCGCAGCAGGGCCTGGGCGGCGGCGATGACGGTGAAGGTGATGAGAAACAGGAGGAGACCGAGCGCGATCAGCGACGAGGTGTAAAGGTCTCCGACGGCCTCGGTGAATTCGTTGGCGATGGCCGACGAAATCGTCGTGCCCGGCGCGAGCAGCGAGGTGCTGATCCGATGGGCGTTGCCGATCACGAATGTCACCGCCATCGTCTCGCCCAGGGCGCGGCCGAGACCCAGCATGATGCCGCCGACGATGCCAACGCGTGAATGCGGAACCACGACGTTCCAGATGACCTCCCAGGTGGTCGCCCCCAGCCCATAGCCGGATTCCTTGAGCATGGGCGGTACGGTATCGAAGACATCGCGCATGGTGGCCGCAATGAACGGCAGCACCATGATCGCCAGAACGACGCCCGCCGTTAGGATGCCGATGCCGAACGGCGGCCCCAGGAACAACTTGTTGATGCCGGGAATGGAGTGCGCATGCTCGATCAGCCACGGCTGCACGTGACGCTGAAGCACGGGTGCCAGGACGAACAACCCCCAAATGCCGTAGATGATGCTGGGCACGGCCGCCAATAGTTCGACCGCCACGCCGATGGGCCGTTTCAGCAGGGGCGGGCACAGTTCGGTCAGAAACAGCGCGACCCCAAACCCCGCCGGCACCGCGAGCACCATGGCGATCAGGGACGTGACCACCGTACCGTAGATCGGCGCCAACGCACCGTACTCGTCCGTGACCGGATTCCATATCTCACGGGTGATGAAGGAGAAGCCGAAGTGCCGCGCCGCCGGCCAGGCACCGCGCAGCAGTGATATGGCCACGCCCCCCAGAATCAGCAGCACCAGGATCGCAGCCGCAAGCGTCCCGGCCCGGAATATCCTCTCGTAAATCAACTGCTTTGCGGCGTGCCTCGGATCGATGATCGCCACGATGTCAGTTTCGCTCCTGCCGCATCCGACCGCAGCCGAGGACGGCGCATGTCGGGTGCGCCGTCCTCGGCCGTCTATCTACGCTCAAGCTGACGTATTCTCAGCGAAGCTATTTACCGTTCCAAATCGGATGACCGCCCGACGAAATTGCCGAGAGCCATGTCGCCTTGACCTGAGCAATCAACGGGGCCGGCAGCGGCACATAGTCGAGCTCAGCAGCCATCGCGCCGCCGTCCTTGTATGCCCACGCGAAGAACTTCAAAGCCTCGCCGACCGCCGCCGCATCCGACGGCTGCTGGTAAACAAGGATAAAGCTTGCGCCCGTGATTGGCCAACTCTTCGCGCCCTCCTGATCCGTGAGGATCAGATAATAGCCGTCCGCATGCGCCCAATCGGCATTGGCCGCGGCCGCCTGGAAGGACTCGGTGCTCGGTTCGACCGCCTTGCCCGCCTTGTTGGTCAATGCGGTATAGGCCATTTTGTTCTGTTTGGCGTAGGCATATTCGACGTAGCCGATGGCGCCGTCGGTTTGCGTCGTCATGTTGGCGACGCCCTCGTTGCCCTTCGCGCCGATGCCCGTGGGCCATTGCACCGAGGAGTTCGCTCCGACGGTGGATTTGAACTTCGGACTTTCCTTGGACAGATAGTCGGAGAACAGAAAATTGGTGCCCGAGCCGTCGGATCGATACACCGGCGCGATCGCGGTGCCGGGAAGCGCCAATTTTGGATTGAGCTTCTTGATGACCGGATCATCCCATTTCGCGATATCTCCCAGGTAGATGGCGGCTATCGTGGCGCCGTCCAATTGCAGCTGGCCCGGTGCGACTCCCTTGACGTTGACTACCGGAACCACCCCGCCGATGATCATGGGGAACTGCACCAGACCTGCCTCCTTCAGGTCTTCCGGCTTCAGCGGCATGTCGGAGGCGCCGAAGGTCACCGTCTTGGCCTTGATCTGCTTGATACCGCCGCCGGAGCCGATCGATTGATAGTTGAGACCGACGCCGGTCAGCTTCTTGTAAGCGTCCGCCCATTTCGCGTAGATCGGATAGGGAAAGGTGGCCCCCGCGCCCGAAATATCCACCGCGGCGGCGGACAGGCTCATCCCGACCGCGGCGGCCGCGAGAATGCGTGTAATCATGGTCATAAGGTATGGCTCCGATTCGATTGAGCGCGGAATTTATTGCTTGATCAACGCGCGTGAGATCACCCAAGAATCCCGGAACAATCGACGCTGCCGTCGCTAGAATCCGAGCTCCGCGAGCATGTTCAGCGTTGTATGTTACCGTTTTGTGACAGTCGTGGTTTTACGGGAGCTCGCCATGCATTGCACCGACAAAGCATCGATCAGAAGGGTGTCCGCCATTGCGGGTGGGACCGCTCTGCTGCTGCTGGGGTTGACCCTGAGGGCGAGCGCGCAAGAGGCGCCTCTGCCACGGTCCGCTAAACCGCCGGCGGCCGCATCGAAGCATTTCTCCCTGCCGGCTACGCCTGCCAACGTGCAGTGGGGCTGGTACGACCCCCAGGAGACGCCCAAGCTGACGGTCCATTCGGGCGACACCGTCTCCATCGAAACCCTGTCGCATTCGCTCGGCCGGATCAAACCCGGCGTGGAAATGCCCGAGATCATGAAGCTGCGGAAGGAGAATGATGGCGGCGGGCCCCACTCCATAACCGGTCCCATTTACGTCGAAGGTGCAGAACCGGGCGATACGTTGGAGGTCCGCATCTTGAAGATCGTGCCCAAAGCGGATGCGTTCAACTTCAATCTGCCGGGCAGGGAGTTCCCGTCCATCGGACTGCTGCCCTCTGAATTTCCCGACGGGTTCGTTCGATACTACAAATTGAACCTGACCCGCATGACGACGGTGTTCAAGCCGGGGATCGTCGTCGACCTCAAGCCCTTCCCGGGGACTTTCGCGGTCGGTGTCGACCCGGACGAACCCGAACCCAAGGCGGGGCCTCCCATCCACGATGCACGCGGTCGCACGAGCACGTTGCGGCCCTGGAAAAACGGCTCGAACATGGATGTGAACGAGTTGCAGGCGGGATCCACTCTGTACTTTCCCGTATTTCTCAAAGGTGGTTTGATCTGGACCGGCGATTCCCACTGCCGCCAAGGCAACGGCGAGGTCAACCTGACGGCGCTCGAGTGCGCGTACAAGGAAATCGAAATCCAACCCATCGTGCGCAAGGATCTGAAAACGGAATGGCCATGGGCGGAGACGAAGTCGCACTGGATCTTCATGGGATTCGACGAGGACCTGAATCAGGCCATGAAGATCGCCGTCGAGCAGACCGTTCATTGGCTGTCAGCGCAGGTAATCGTTCCGATGAGCCGCGAAGAAGCGTATGCGTTGACCTCGATCGTGGGTGATTGCCGAGTGAGCCAGGTCGTCGACATCCGCAAGGGAGTGCATTGCATGATTCCGAAGTCGGTGTTCGTCAGCTACAAGGCGCCTTCGCACTAGCCGATACCGGTCCGCTCTGGTGCGCTCATGTCGACCTCATGGCGGGAAATCCCCAGGGCCATGAGGTCGACTACATTACTTACCGGCTTAGAACTTGAAGCGCACACCCATCGTGGTGTTGAGGTCGGTCGTATGGTAGGGGAAGCCGCTCGCCAGACCGTCATGCACGCCGCTGTACATCACGCCGGCATAGGCATCGAATCGCTTGGATAGGCGATAGTCGGCATCGAACGAGATGACGTCCTCCGTGCCGCTGCAGGTGCCGGACTTGGTCGTGGAGCAACCGGCATCGGCGCCGGTGCCGTACGCGTTCTGCTTATAGCCGTAATAGGCGCCGACCAAATCCAGTTCCGGCAGCACCGTGTAGCGCAGGCCGGCCCAGAACACTTGCAAGGTCTTGTCGTTGACGTAGGTCGATTTTGCACCGCTTTGAGCGTTGACGTAGGCGATCGTGTACGCGGCGACGTTGAAGCCGGCTTTCAACGGGGTGTCCGGATTTGCGAATTGTATGTGCTCATAGCCGCCAAAAAACTTCAACACGCCCATGTTGTACAGGCCCATGATGGCGTAGGACGTATTGTCCGAGACCGTCGCGGCCAGGGAATTGCTCGGGCTCGCCGCGACGCAGCTCTCGCCGGCCGGGATCGGTTCGGGGCACAAGCCCGGCAAGCCCGACACTTGAGCCGCGCTGAGTGCGGCCACCGCTACCGCGTCCTTGATCTTGGCGTAGTACCCATCCACCGATAAGCCCGCGTAGTCTCCGCCGAAGGACACTTCGTAGGCCGTGTTGGCGCTGCCGGTGGATTGATTGAATTTGTACTGCGCCGACAGGTGGGCCCCGGCGCCCTCCGCCGGGCTGAACAACCCCACGTACTTCACCGACGAATCCAGACGGCGATTCTGCGTATCCCCGCCGCCTGCGGTGGTCCCCGATATGCCGATCAAGGAGAATGCCTGAGACGCGTAGTTAGGGTCGTACTTGGCGACACCGTCGGCCAGAACCGTGTTTTGACGGCCGAATGTGAACGTTCCGAAAGTCTTCGAGCTGAACCCTGCGTAGGACTGGATGAAAGTCTGACCCGAAGCGCTCGAATCCACATTGGTGGTCTGACTCCCAGGGGCTGCCTGCGTCCCAAGGGGCCGGCCGTTGTTCTGCACCAGCGACTTCAACGCGTCGCTGATCTGGCCGGATTGCGGATTGAAGAACGTCTCCAGTTTGAAAACTCCCGCCCAATCGCCGATGAGGGGCTCGTTGCCTTGCAGGCCGATCCTCGAATTGCTCATGTTGCTGGGCGTAATGCCCGTTATGGAGTGATTGCTATTCTTCGAAACGACTTCTGCACTGCCGGCGACGAAGTAATCGTTGATGGGCGCGCCATGGGACTGATTTTGAATGCCGACGTCGACGATCCCGTACAACGTGATGCCGTTCCACGTGAGGCTTCCGTCCGTTGCCGGTGCCGCGGCTTGCGCCTGGGCGAAACCCGGCGCGCTCAATGCGCCCAATAGAACCAATCCACCACAAGCCAATCTAACCCCGCAGGCCACAGAAGCGGTCGGCTTCGCGCGCGTCATTGCATGTTTCACAGCTTTACTCCCTAGATTTGAGGTTGTTGGATTTAATCCTCGTATTGTTACACATATATTACATACTGCAAGAATATTTTGTCTCTTTTACACAACAGAAAGTATGGGATGGTGCCAGGCGGCATCCCGCACCGGCGGGGCGCCGTCGCTTGGGCCGCCGCCCTCCTCTGCGTCGCGATTCTCCCGGGATGCACGGTGCCGGTGCTGATGTCGCGCGAGTCGTCAACTCCATCGGCTTGAACAACTCCCGGTAGCGAGGCGGTTTCTAGAAGGCGACGGCGGGTGAACGATCCGGTGCCGGTGGCGCGCTGCGCGCCGGGCGCTAATTGGAACGGCGCTGTTTGGTGGATATGACCGCGAGAGCGGTCCGCGTATTTGCGTGCAGCTTTTCCATGATCCGGCTGACGTAATTCTTGACCGTGCCCTCCGCCAAGAACGTGACGTTGGCGATCTGGCGGTTGCTCATGCCGTCGGTGATCAAATTGAGAATTTTTTCCTCTTTTTCGCTCAGGGTTTCCGTGACGCCCTCTCGCTTGGCCGTCGCGCCGTCCGCATTGCGCGGATTGCCGGAGGCTTCCGCGAGTCGCCGGAATTGGTCCATGACCTTGCGCGCAATCTGCGGCGTGAGACGCGACTCGCCGCGTCGCAGCGCGCGAATGGTCTCGAGCAATTCCTGTTCCGTGACGTCCTTCAGCAGATACCCGTGCGCGCCTGCGCGCACCGCTTCGAAGACGGTTTCATCGTCGTTCAGCGTGGTCAGCACCAGCACCTGGGTGCCGGGAAGCGCTCGCGTAATCTCCCGTGTTGCTGCGACGCCGCCCTGCCGCGGCATATGCAGATCCATGAGCACGATCTCCGGCGTCAGACGCATTGCCATCTCCACCGCCTCGATCCCGTCGCATGCTTGCCCCACGACTTCCATGTCGGACTCCATCGATAGAAGCACAGCGGTGCCACGCCGCACCAGAGCTTGGTCCTCGGCGATCAGAATTCGCACCCGCGGTGCCCGCCGCGCCTCGTCCGTGGTCATGAAACACACTCAAGCATTACACTCTCGCTATCATGCGACCCAGACGGCGCCATATGGAAGTGACT
>Ga0209890_10001428_pt1 | contig 10839 bp, 13 predicted proteins | sample OrgsoiDNA2013049_FD_185799 | JGI IMG/M metagenome (GOLD analysis project Ga0209890, IMG submission 185799) | Permafrost soil microbial communities from the Arctic, to analyse light accelerated degradation of dissolved organic matter (DOM) -... | ecosystem: Environmental > Terrestrial > Soil >... | reverse complement strand
GATCGCGCGCGAGCCCGGCCGCGAGGCGCTCAATCCCGATTGCATGTCGTGATTGCCGTTGCCGCCGGTCTCGAACGAATAGACCCGCACCGCCTGCTCCCGTGTCAACCCGGCCGCGGCGGCCACGCGGGCATAGGCCCGCTTGAAATCGACCTCGTTGGCGGGCCGCTGCGGGGTGAACTGGAACTGCTCCGCGGCGGCCTTCAACAGATCGGCGACGACCGGAATATATTTGCGCTGGCGCGGCTCCTCGGGCTCGGCCGGCTCTGGCGACGGGTCGACCGGCCGCTTCGGCCCGGAATACACCGGCGGTTGCGTCAGCACATAATCATCGAGCGCGATCGATTGGCGGTCTCGCCGCTTGGCGTTGCGAACCCTCCGCTTGTCGGCAATCGAACTCCAATAGGCGCTTGCTTCCTGGTCGAACGCCGCGCGCGCTTCGAGATATTCCTTCAGCTTGCGGCGGTATTCCGCGATAGCTTGCGGCGACGCCGCCTGCGCCATTGCATCGGCCGTCGCAGCCGGGAGCACGGCCGCGTCCATCGCGACCGCCTGCTGAGCGACCAGCAGCAGCGCGAGTGCAAAAAGCCTGGGGTGAAAACGAATCGCATCGGGGCGCATGCGCGTGTTGTAGAGCAAGCGTGGCGCGCAAGTCAGCCCCCGAAACGGCGCGATTGCGGCGTGGGACATGCCTACTTCCAGGCAAATACCGGTTGTTCCAGCTCGGCCACGCGGGTATCGCGGCCGGCCAGCACTTCGCGGAACTGATAGATCAGGGCCGCCGTCGGCGCGTGGATGAACTGCCCGCCGTGACGAAACCGGATCACACGCCGGGTGCTTTCGGCAATGGCGACGAAATCGAAGGCGCCCGCCTGCTCGAGTTCGCCAAGCGCGATGCGATGCACCGAGGCAACCTCCGCCGGATTGGGCGAAATTGCGGCGCCTGCGGTCGCCCACACCACGACCGGCGTGATGAGATAGCCGGAGCGCGTGGGATAATCGTCGAGCCAACCCAGCACATTCTCTTCGCCGAGCTCAAGGCCAAGCTCCTCGTGCAGCTCGCGCAGCGCCGCCTTGACCGGTGTTTCGCCCTCGTCGCAGCGTCCGCCCGGCAGCGCCCATTGACCGCGATGGGCGCGCAAGCCCGCCGCGCGCAGGGTCAGCAGCACGGCCGTTCCGTCTGCCGCATCGGCGGCCTCGGTGAGCGCGATGGCGACGGCGGCCCGCTTCAGCGCCGGCGCCGGTTCACTTGCCGGCAGCCGCGTAAACGCCGCGCAACGCTCTGCGATATTCCGCCGGGTGGTATCGTCAAATCGCCGGGTCATCCCGCTTGACTACAACACGTCGGCCATTGATGAAATGACCGCAGGGTCTGCACGACCTGAATTCGCTGCCGAGACTGGAAACACCCGATATGATCGAAAAGGCCACGGAGCAGCTCAAATCCTCCGGCTGGACCATCGTTGACACCACAGGGTTCCTGCATCTGGTCGGGCCTTTATGGCAGCGGGTTATCGATAACGAGCACCAATATGCCCTCGTCGCACAGGACAAGCACCACAACCGCCGCGGCCTGGTCCAGGGCGGGCTGTTGATGACGTTCGCGGACCGCAGCTGCGGCATGACGGCACGATACGTATCGGGCCGTCCGACGCTGGCGACGGTCCAACTCGACACCCATTTCGTCGACAGCGGCAAGATCGGCGATATCCTGATATCCCGGCCGCGCGTGGTCCGCTCGACCCGCAGCCTGATTTTCGTGACCACCGAGGTAACCGCCGGCGAGCGCTGTATCGTGATGGCCAGCGGTGTGTTTAAGATATTGAAGAATGATACCTAGCGCTTCCCGTCATTGCGAGCGCAGCGTCGAAACAGTTCCGTCATTCCGGGATGGTCCGCAGGACCAGGCCCGGAATCTCGAGATTCCGGGTTCGATGCTTCGATCGCCCCGGAATGATGGTGCACAATAAGAGGACCAACCCATGCAATATCGTCAACTCGGCCGCAGCGGCCTGAAAATCTCGCCGATCTGTCTCGGCACCATGATGTTCGGCGGCCCGACCGACGAGGCGACCTCGATGCGGATCGTGGCGAAGGCGCGCGAGGCCGGCGTCAATTTCATCGATACCGCCGACGCCTACAATGGCGGCAATTCCGAGCAGGTGGTCGGCCGCGCCATTTCCAACAACCGCCACAACTGGGTGCTCGCCACCAAGCTCGCCAATCCGATGGGCGACGATCCCAATCGCGGCGGGCTGTCGCGGCGCTGGGTGTTGCAGGCCGCCGACGAAAGCCTGAAGCGGCTCGGCACCGACTACATCGACATCTATTACCTGCACAAGGAAGATCATTCGACGCCGCTGGATGAAACCGTGCGCGCGATGGGCGAACTGATGCAACAGGGCAAGGTGCGCTATTTCGGCGTCTCGAATTACCGCGCCTGGCGGGTCGCCGAAATCTGCAACATCTGTGACCGGCTCGGCATTGCCCGCCCGGTGGTCAGCCAGCCCTATTACAACGCGATGAATCGCATGCCCGAGGTCGAGCACTTTCCCGCATGCCAGTTTTACGGCCTCGGCATCGTGCCCTACAGCCCGTTGGCGCGCGGCGTGCTGACCGGCAAGTACAGCCCCGATGCGCCCCCCGACAAGGACACCCGCGCCGGCCGCAACGACAAGCGCATGATGCAAACCGAATGGCGGCCGGAATCGCTGCAATTGGCGCAGGAAATAAAACAGCATGCCGAAGCGAAAGGCATCTCCGCGGGGCAATTCGCGGTGTCGTGGGTGCTGAACTCTTCGTTCGTCTCGGCCGTGATCGCGGGCCCGCGCACCGAAGCGCACTGGGACGATTATTTGCGCGCGCTCGACTATCGCTTTACCGCCGAGGACGAAGCCCTGATCGATCGCCTTGTCACATCGGGCCATCCCTCGACGCCGGGGTATAACGATCCGGCGTACCCGATCGAGGGGCGAAGGACGCGCACCTCGGATTGAAGAAAGTCATGGCTATTCGGGCTTAAAAGGCGCACAGTTTTTCGAGTGTTCGCCTCAAGCGCCGGGTGCACGGCTGTCTCTGCGAGCTGCGAACAGACGATTTGCAACAGAAGCTGGCCGGAAAGCGCGAAAGCGGTTCGATTTTCGTTGAATCGCCCGCAGCCCGCGCCAATTTTGAGGGATGGTGAGCTTGACGAGGTCGCGACGCGAAACGGTCACTTTCAAGCATCCGTTCCGGATCAAGGGCATCGATCGCCAGTTGCAGGCGGGAGCCTATGAAGTCGTCACCGACGAAGAGCTGATCGAAGGCCTGTCGTTTCCGTGCTTTCGCCGCGTCGCCACCATGATCATGGTTCCCCGCGCACCGCCGCACCATTCCTCGACCGAGATGCTGGCCATCAGTTCGGTCGATCTGGCCGATGCGCAGCAGGCCGACGCGGTCGCATCGCTATGAACATGCACCCCGCATCGATCGAAACCACGCGTTGCGTCCAGAAATAACATCGCACCTCAAAGGAATCTCCATGCAAATTCTCTCCGCGCGTCACGTCAAAACCGAAGAGTCGCTGCGTCTCGGGGTCGTATCCGGCTGGTACAGCACCAAGGTGAGCGGCACCTTCGTCACCGGGCCCCATACCACGCAGGAAGATTGCCTGACGAAAATAGCCGAACTCAATCCGGCGCCCCTCAAGAAGAAATTCTGAGCGGACAGCCGGTTCGACCGAGGAGACCAAAGATATGGCGCTCACCCAGGGCAGCTATCAGGATTACGACTTCAACCGGATGGTCGTGCGCTTCACGATGAAGAACGACGAGGCCAGTGTTGCCTGCGCCATCTCTACCGATGCGATGGATCAGCTCGAAGGCTCGTCGCGGACGCCGCCGGCCCAGCGCGAACAACAATTCCTGCGCCTGCGCGACCGGATCGAGGCGCGCGCGGCGCGGAAATTCAGCGACGTCGAACTGGAAGGCAATCCTCCTGGCGTGATCCTGCGCGCGATCGATTTCCGCACGCCGCTGAAATGATCCGGCGAACGGCGCGCCGGGCCAATCCTGCTGACGGCTGCGCCGCCAGCTCTTCGAAATCAGCCGCGCTCCGCGATCACTGTCTGATAGAGCCCGCTGAAACGGGTGCGCTTGCTCCAGCGGAAGGCTGAGGCGCCGGATCCGGCGAGTTCCTCAATCTCCCGTGACCACATGGCCAGCGCAAAAGGCTCAAGCCACGCGAACACCCGTTCCATCACCGGCTTCAGCGGATGCCAACGATGCGGCCGATGGTAATCGACAAAGATCACCTTGCCACCCGGCCGCACCAGCCGCAGCATCGCCCGGACGATCTGGACCTTCACGTCATCAGGCACTTCGTGCAGCAGAAAGAAGCAGGCGACCGCGTCGTATTCGCGCCGTTCCGGACTAGCCGCATTGCCACATGCCACGTGAACCTGCTGCAGACCTTTAAGCTTCTGCCGGGTCAGCGCGACCTGGAGCGGAGCGATATCGCGGACGTCGAGACGGCCCAGCCGGCCGATCTGTCCGGCGAGTTGGCGTGAGAAGGTGCCGTAGACGGCAGCGGGCTGAAAGATGCGGTCGCCGGGTTTCACGGCGGCGAGCACATCCCCGATCAGCCGCTGCGCGTTGCCCCAGAGAATAGCCTGCACCACGGCCTGCCGGTCCAGGATCCCGGTCAGCCAGGGCGTCAGGTAGGCCCAGCTATAGACGTTGCGGAGATAATCGGGAATCGGGATCGCGGGCATGGGTGGTGAGGACAAATCGAGCAAATCAGGTCTCCCGGAGGAACAGGATGGGTTGCGAGGGTTAGAACTCGATGGCCAGCAGCAATGCGATGGTCACCAGAGTGAGCAGCGCGGCGACGCCATAGGTCAAAAGGCGCAGCAGCGGCAGTGGGCCGGCGCGCATATCCTTGAGGGTGAGAAACATCCGCTCGGCGCCATGCCAGAAGAACAGCGCGATCACCGCCAGCACCACGAGCTTGCCGAGCGGATGGCGGACAAAGCCCAGCACATGGGGAAAATCGGCGAAGCTCGCCGGCAATCCCCAGCCGTGCGGCAGCATCAATCCGGTCAGGATGATCAGCGCCGGGCCGAACAGCGCCGACAGCATGCCGCCGGCGCCAAACAACAGCCAGAACACCGGCGCAACCGATCGTTTCGGCGCGCTGCGATTGATGGTGACATGTTTCAAGATAAGGCTCCGATGACGATGACGACAACCAGCAGTCCGGCCGAGCAGAAGAAGGCGAGCACCAGCGCGATTGCGGTCACCGAACGTGGCGGCACCAGCCGGCCCCCCAAAATCAGCTTCGGCATGGTCTTGGGCAGGATCTGGAACCAGGTGATCACGTGCCAAAGCACGGCCGCGAGCAGAACCAGGTGAACGAGCAGCGACCCCTTGCTGGCGAGAATTTTTCGATACACGTCGAAGGCCTGCGGCCCCCGCCACAGGCAGACCAGGCCCGCCAGCAATATCGCGGCGTACAGGGCGACGGCCACGCCGGTCAATTCCCGCAGCGTGTAGGCAAGATACGGCTTGTGCGCCCACCAATAGCGCGGCTGCGGGCGGTGAAACGGGCGGCGCTCGCTCATGGCCTTGGTCCCGGCCGCACCGCGCGCAGGAAGAAATCCAGCGCACTGTTGGTTTTGTTCTGATTGACCGCATTGGCGGGATCGACCTGCTTGGGACAGACATCGGAGCACATCCCGACCGCGGTGCAGGCCCATACCCCGTCCTCGCCGTGGATCTGGTCCAGCCGCAACTGCCGCCCGCCGTCGCGCGAGTCGCTGTTATAGCGTTGCAGCATCGCCATGGCGCCGGGACCGATGAAATCCGGGTTGGCGCCGAATTGCGGGCAGGCGGCGTAGCACAGCATGCAATTGATGCAGTCGCTGAACGATTCATACGCCATCATTTGCGCCGGCGTCTGCAGATAGGCGCCGTCCTCGATCGGCTTCGCCACCTTGGGCATGATGTAGGGATAGATGCTCTCGATCTTCTTGACGAAATCGCCCACCGTCACCACGAGGTCGCGCTCGATCGGGAAATTCTGCAGCGGCTCGATCACCGCCGCCTTGCCGGCGAGGTCGCGGACAAAAGTGTTGCAGGCCAGCTTCGGCTCGCCATTGATCATCATGCCACAGCTGCCGCAGACCGCCATGCGGCAGGACCAGCGGAACGACAGGCTGCCATCCTGGGCGTCCTTGATGGATTGCAGCGCCTGCAGCACCGACATGTCGTCGGAATAGGGCACGACATAGCTGACAAATGCCGGCTCCCGGTCCGAAGCGGGGCGGTAGCGCAGCACGCGCAGTTCGATGCTCTTGGTGCGTCTCATGGAATCAGGCATGCGCGATATCCTTCGGAGCGGGAGGGCTTCCGGCCGCAACGGCCGCACCCTTGCCGGCGGCTTCGGCCTGCTCGCCCAGCGCGCCATAAGCGCGCTGACCCGGCGGCGACTTGGTGATGGTCACCGGCCCATAGGTGATATCGGGTGCGTCGGCGCCCCGATAATGCGCCAGGCTGTGACGCAGGAAGTTGGCGTCGTCGCGCTTTTCGAAGCCATCCAGCCGTTGATGAGCACCGCGTGACTCGGTGCGGGCAAGCGCCGAATGCGCCATCGCCTGAGCCACCTCGAGCTGGAAACCAAGCTCGATCGCGGTCACCCAATCGGTGTTCCAGGCGCGCGACTTGTCTTCCAGCGTGATTCCCGCGTAGCGCTGCCGCAGCTGCCCCATGGTGTTGCAGGTGCCCTGCATCTCGGACCCGAGCCGATAGATGCCGCAGCCCTTTTCCATGCTGGCGCCCATCTCCGCCCGCAACGCGGCGTGGTGCTCGCCTTCGCCTTTCTGACCGAGCAAAGCCAAAGCCCTGGCCTCCACCGCGGCCGCCTGATCCGAGCGGCGGGTGGCCGAACTGCCGCGCGCAAATTCAACCGCCTGCTCGCCGGCAACGCGGCCGAATACCGAGAGCTCGGCGAGCGAGTTGGATCCCAGCCGGTTGGCGCCGTGAATGCCGACACTTGAACACTCCCCGGCCGCGAACAGGCCTGCAAGCGGCGAGGCGGTGTGGATGTCGACCAGAACGCCGCCCATCGTGTAATGCACAGCCGGACGAACCGGGATCGGCGCCGTGGTCGGATCGATGCCCATGAATTGTTCGGCGAGTTCGCAGATCAGCGGCAACCGCTCCTTGATCTTGGCGCGCCCCAGATGACGCAGATCGAGCAACACCGCTTCGCCCTGCGGCGTGGTGACGGTGCGGCCCTTGCGCTGCTCATGCCAGAATGCCTGGCTCAGGCGGTCGCGCGGACCGAGCTCCATGAACTTGTTGCGGGGTTTTGGCTCCGCCGGCCCAAGTCCGTAGTCCTCGAGATAACGTTTGCCGTCCTTGTTGAGCAGGAACGCGCCTTCGCCGCGGCAGGCCTCGGTGATCAGGATGCCGGTGCCGGGCAGGCAGGTCGGATGGTATTGCACGAACTCCATGTCGCGCAGCGGCACGCCGTGGCGATAGGCGAGAGCCATCCCGTCGCCGGTGACGATGCCGCCATTGGTGTTCTGGCGGAACACGCGGCCGGCGCCGCCGGTCGCGATCACCACGGCGCGCGCATGGATGGCGGTGAATTCCCCGGTCGAAAGCGACAGCACCACGGCGCCCTGGACGCGGCCGTCCTCGGCCAAAAGATCGACGCAGAAATATTCGTCGAAGCGCTTGATCGAGGGGAATTGGGTGGAGGTCTGGAACAGGGTGTGGAGAATGTGGAAGCCGCTGCGATCGGCCGCGAACCAGGTGCGCTCGATCTTCATCCCGCCGAACGCGCGCACATTGATGTGACCATCCGGTTTGCGGCTCCACGGGCAGCCCCAATGCTCGAGCTGCACCATCTCTGGCGTGCAATGCTCGACGAAATATTCCACCACGTCCTGCTCGCACAGCCAGTCGCCACCGGAGACGGTGTCGTTGAAGTGGTTGTCGAGGCTGTCATGGGCCTGCACCACGCCGGCCGAGCCGCCCTCCGCAGCGACGGTGTGGCTGCGCATCGGATACACCTTCGAGACCAGCGCGATGGTCAGATTCGGGGCGGACTGGGCGGCGGCGATCGCGGCCCGCAGGCCAGCGCCGCCGGCGCCGAGGATGAGGATATCGGCATCGAAATGATCCATGGGGCACCCGATCAAAGAACGAAGAGCAGGATCGGCACGCCGACCGACAGGAAGACCAGAAGATTGTAGCCGCCGAAGATCGCGCCCAGACGCCAGTAGTCCGCTCCCGGCAGAAAGCCGCTGCCGGCATAGACCGGGCTCGGGCCGGTGCCGTAAGGCGAGATGATGCCCATGATGCCGAGCGTCAGGCACAACGCGAGAGCCGCCTTGTCCATCGGCAGGCCGGGGATTTTTGCCGCCACCGTCAGCATCAGCGGCAACAGCGCCGTGACATGCGCGGTCACGCTGGCGAACAGATAGTGCAACATGAAGAACAGCACGATCAGCCCGATAAGCCCGGGTAGCGGCGGCAGGGTCGCGAGCGTCGGCCCGATTTGCCCGGCCAGCCAGGCCACCACGCCGGTCTGAGCCAATCCGCCGGCCAGCGCCACCAATGTGCCGAACCAGATCAGGGTGTTGAACGCCGGCTTGTCCTCCAGCACGTCGGACCAGCCGATCGTGCGGGTCACCACCAACAGTCCCACCACCAGCAAAGCAGCCGTGGTCGGATCGATAAAACTGCCGCCGAAGATCCATAGACCCAGCGCCAGCAGCACAAGACCGATCAGCACCATCTCCTTGGCCGACATGGGACCGAGCCAGCCAAGCTCGTTGCGCGCCCACTCCGGCACTTCGGGACATTTTTTCAATTCCGGCGGGTAAAGCACATAGGCCAGCGCCGGTGTCGTCAGCAGCAGCACCAGCGCGACCGGCAGGAAGGCGATGAACCACCGCCCCCAGCTCAGATCGATGTGCGCGGTCTTTTGCACCAGCTCCACCGCCAGAAGATTGGGAGCAAGACCGGTCAGAAACATCGAGCTGGTGATGCAGGTCGATGCGATCGCCGTCCACATCAGGTAGCTGCCGATGCGCCGCGACGAGGGATCGTTGGGCAGCGACTGGTAGAATTCCGGGATGTTCTTGATCACCGGGAAGATCGTGCCCCCGCTGCGCGCCGTATTCGACGGCGTGAACGGCGCCAGCACCAGATCGGCCAGCATGACCGCATAGCCCAGCGTCAGGCTTCGCCCGCCCAGCCGCGACAACAACAATAGCGAGATCCGCTTGCCGAGCCCGGTCTTCTCATAGCCGAGCGAGAACACGAAGGCGGAGAAGATCAGCCATACGGTCGAGTTGGCAAAGCCGCTCAGCGCCCAGGAAATGGCCGCGGCATTGGGATTGAAACCCTCCACGGCCAGTTGGGCCGGCGAGTACAGCACGAAACGTGACAGCACTGCCGCCGCGGTCACGCCCAGGAAACCCACCGCCGCGGCCGGAACCGGTTCGACGATCAGGCCGACGATGACGGTGACGAACAGCGACAGGTACCACCAGCTATACTGCGCCAGTTCCGGCGGTGGCGGCAGCAACGCCATCGTGAGACCCACTGCCAGCGGCAGCAGCGCGGCCAGCGCGCGATAATTTGTCGATGGCCTTGGCGTAGTTGGGAACAGATGCGGCTGTTCGTGCCGAAACGCCAAGGAATGAAAGTTCATCGGACTTCCCAGTGACCAGAATCGATCCGGGAGTTGTCTAGTATCCACGCCGCGGCATATTGATTTCGATCAAGCTGACCTGGCGGCCGCGATGGCGATCTGCGGCAGACGCCCTGCAAAAGTTCAACCTCGGGCGAGCATTTTGCCTGTCGCCCCTCGCCCCTTTTGCGCGCCGAGCCGCCGCTTGCGGCCAATCGCGACGAGTTCGGGGAACTGGTTTTCAGCGATGCCGCGAATTTTTCGCTGCCATCAAGCGGTCAGCCGATCCGGCACCGGCTTCCACCAGTCGAAGATCAGCTTCTGCCGGCGCGTGAGCTGCGCCGAGAGATCGGCAAACGGCCTTTCCTTGGCGGGAATCACGCTCTCGATCTTTCCAACGGCCTTGGCGCCTTCCAGCGCATCTTCCTCGCCGGTGAAGCGGTGAATTTCGAAGCCACGATAATTCGGCATCATGTGTTGAAAGCCGAGATGCGCCAGCCAGCTGAGCTGCAATAGTTCGGTGAGCGAGAGATCGATGCGGATCTTTCCCTCAGCGGGCGCCTTTCGTCTGATGCCGGCGGAATGCCCCTTCATCCAGCAGGCCTCGCCGATCGCGTCGCCAACCGTCCACAATCGCGCGTGATACGGATCGGTCGAACCCTTGCGCTTTTTCCAGCGTTTGCCGGAGACGGCATTGAATGCCTTGATGGCTTTCGCCACGCTCTCCGGAACGGCCTGACCTTCGAGTTCGTAGTGCGAGCTGATGCCCCGGGAAAGTTCGCGGGTGGCTTCCTCCATGCCCTGGAGCCGCCCCTTCTCAAAATACGACCTTGCGGAGGAGAAGCCGGCGACGACGAACGCCAACAGCAAGCCACCAAGTATGACCAGAATATCCACGGCCCCAAACCCCACTCCGGCCCGAAGCACCTTCGAGCCCATCGCCCCACGTCAAATTTAAACCAACTTCGTTAATGCAACCGTAAGGGGTGGCGGCGCAGCCGAAGCATCCGGGTTCTCGCGCGAGCTTCTTACCCAAAGGTCGCGCGGCGGTCGGGCCTAGTACCCGGAATCACAAACCTGTATTGCGGCCCATCCTTCGAGACGGCCATGGAGCCTGTCATCGGGCCGCGCTTTGCGCGGACCCGTTGGCGGCCT
>Ga0209890_10001425_pt1 | contig 10852 bp, 7 predicted proteins | sample OrgsoiDNA2013049_FD_185799 | JGI IMG/M metagenome (GOLD analysis project Ga0209890, IMG submission 185799) | Permafrost soil microbial communities from the Arctic, to analyse light accelerated degradation of dissolved organic matter (DOM) -... | ecosystem: Environmental > Terrestrial > Soil >... | reverse complement strand
TATCGCAGTCTGCAACCGCAGGCGGACGTTATCATTGCGCAGCGAATCGGAAAGGGTCGCGAGCAGCGCATCGTAGCCACCGAGAGGATGCGATTGCGGCGCATCGTTATTTAGCATCTCCGCAGTCCACTCCGCGGCGATCGCACGCGCGCTCGCGCGGCTGGTGTCAGCCGCGTCAAATCCCTGCGCCATCATCATGGCGTATTCGCGCGCTGCAGGCGAGAGCTCCTCACTTTGATTGAGGAAGTCGTCGAACGACAGATCCTTCTCGGCAAGGACTGTACTGTCGCGCAGCGCCTTCTGCACTTCATGAAAGAATGCGTTCGTCGCTTGGAGTTTGCCGTCGTGCAGCCGCCAGTGCGTATCGCTCGATTCGATGGCGGTCTTGCCGCCCTTCGCGAGGTACGCCATGGTCGCGGGGGCATAACCGTGAATGAACTCCGCGCCGTATTCGATGGGCACAGCAAGGCCCGCGACGTGCTGCGTCCACATGCGCCCGCCGATACGGTCACGTGCTTCGAGGACCAGCACCTTGCGCCCGGAGTCGGCGAGCTCGGCGGCGGCGGCCAGGCCTGCACCGCCTGCGCCAATGATCAATACATCACTTTGAGAGTCGCTCATCGTCGTCGAATCGCCTTTTACAGGAACGGTAGAATGATCCCATGACCGCCGCAAGCCATGTTCCCATTGCGCTCAATTGCCATGCCTCATCAGCCTGCGAGACCGTGCGCGCACTGCGTGTCGCGGTGCGCATTTTTGATGGCGGTCTCATGTTGAGCTATGTGCTTGATGCCGACCTCAGCCACTTGCGCATTCCGGCGGAGCGCGCCCCACAGCGCGCGCACGAGCTTTGGACGCATACGTGCTTCGAGGCGTTCCTGGGTGAGGCAGGCTCGCCGGGCTACTGTGAGCTTAACTTTGCGCCGTCGCGCTCGTGGGCCATGTATCGATTCAGGGCGCGACGTGAAGGAATGGCGGTCGTCACAGAAGCGCGCGCACCCGAGATCGTGGTGCGGCGTTCGGCTACCGGACTTACGCTCGAGGCAATGGTGTTCCTACATGACTTAATTCCCTCGCGCGCGCCGCTCGTGCTGCGTACCGGGCTCGCCGCCGTACTGGAAGACGAGGATGGTAGGCTTTCGTACTGGGCTGCCCGGCATCCGCCGGGGAAGCCCGATTTTCATCACCGCGACAATTTCACGCTCGAGCTTCGTTTATGAAATTCGGTCTTGATCGGCTGCTTGCCGAGCCGGCATTGCGCAAACCGTTGAAAGGGCGCCGGGTCGCGCTTCTGGCTCACCCGGCGTCAGTCACTTCTGATCTGACACACGCGCTCGATGCGCTCATGGCGCAGGGCGATGTGCCTATTGTCGCGGCCTTCGGGCCGCAGCACGGGCTGCGAGGCGACAAGCAGGACAACATGATCGAGTCGCCCGATTTCGTCGATCCCGTGCACGGCGTCCCCGTTTTCAGCCTCTACGGAGAGGTGCGCCGCCCGACCGCTGCGATGATGGACAGCTTCGATGTGCTGCTGGTGGATCTGCAGGACGTCGGCTGTCGCATCTACACCTTCGTTACGACTCTTCTCTATGTGCTCGAGGAGGCGGCACGGCTGGGAAAATCCGTGTGGGTGCTTGATCGGCCGAATCCCATCGGCCGGCCGGTAGAGGGGCTCTTGCTGCGCTCGGGCTGGGAGAGCTTCGTCGGCGCAGGCGCCCTGCCGATGCGTCACGGGCTCACCTTGGGCGAGCTTGCCCGATGGTTCATCGCAAGCGCGCAGCTCGACGTCGACTGCGAGGTCGTGACGCTTCAGGGCTGGTCACCGCAGAGCCACCCCGGCTACGGCTGGCCGTTGGGGCTTCGCAGCTGGGTGAATCCGAGCCCCAATGCCTCCAATTTGTGGATGGCGCGCGCGTACCCCGGGACCGTCATGCTCGAGGGGACTACGCTGTCGGAAGGGCGCGGAACGACGCGGCCGCTTGAGCTTTTGGGTGCGCCCGACCTTGATAGCCGCTCATTGCTGGCCGAAATGCATGAACTTGCCCCGGATTGGCTCGCCGGCTGTCGCCTGCGCCCATGCAGCTTTGAGCCCACGTTCCACAAGCATGTCGGGAAACTCTGCGCGGGCTTTCAGATTCATGTAGAAGACGCATCCTACGATCATCATGCGTTCCGGCCGTGGCGCCTGGTCGCGCTCACGCTCAAGGCATTGCGGCGCCTGCGCCCGGACTATCCGCTCTGGCGCGATTTCCCGTACGAGTACGTGAAGAATCGGCTGGCCTTCGACGTCATCAACGGCGGCGATCTTCTGCGCTCCTGGGTCGATGACGCACAAGCGACACCCGCGGATCTTGATGCTCAGGCCGCGCCCGATGAGGAGGCGTGGCGCGCCGAGCGGCGCAATGTGCTCCTATATGAGGATTAAATGGTTTCTTTGATTGCGCGCGCAGCGTTATTTGGCAATCCGGTGCGAACCCAAGCGCGCTTGAGCCCGGACGGCCGCTATATCTCGTTTCTAGCGCCGAAGGATGGCGTGTTGAACGTATGGCTTGCACCTTTTTCAAATCTGCAGGTCGCGAAGCCCATCACCGACGATAAAACCCGCGGCGTCCGCGAGCACTACTGGGCGTTCACCGGATCGCATGTGCTTTACGTGCAGGACGAGGGCGGGGATGAGAACTGGCGCGTTTTAAGCGTCGATGTCGAAAGCGGCGCGCAAATTGATTTGACTCCGATTGCCGGAGTACAGGCACAGATCGTCGGACTCTCCGCCCTCCGCCCGAACGTTGCGCTCATTGGGCTTAATGATAGGAAGCCCGAGTGGCACGATCTCTTTGAGATCGATGTTGTCACTGCGCAAAGGAAGCTCATCGAGAGGAACGATCAGGGTTTTGCTGGGTACCTCGAGGATCTTGCGCTCGCTCCGCGGCTCGCGGTAAAGACCCGCGCTGACGGCGGCGGCGAGTTCTTTCGCCGCACGGATGCGGGCTGGGAGAGTTTTCTCCTGTACGGACAGTCGGATAGCCTTACCACGCGGCCGCTCATTGTCGAAAGCGCAGGCGCCGCGCTCATGCTGAGCGCTTTGGGCCGCGATAAGGCTGCGCTCATGCGTGTCGATCTTGCGACCGGCAAAGAAAGCCTCATCGGACAGAGTGAGCGCGCCGACGTCGCCGATGTGTGGCTGCATCCGCGCACGCGCGAACTGCAGGCATTTGCGGTGGACTATCTCACAAGCGAGATCACGCCCTTGACGAGCGCGGCGGTGCTCGATATTGAGATTCTGCGGAGCGCGTTGGGGTCGCAGTTCTCGGTTACGAGCCGGACCCTTGATGACAACACCTGGGTCGTCGTCGTCGATGATCCGGAGCGCGCGCCATCGAACTATCTGTACGAGCGCGCCAGCGCTCGTGTGACGAAGCTCTTTGATCAGCGCCCGGAGCTTGCCAGTGCGCCGCTGCAGCGGATGCAGGCACTCGAGATCCGCGCGCGCGACGGGTTATCCCTCGTGTCCTATCTCACATTGCCACCGGGCTCATCAGGCGCGCGGCCCGAAAAGCCCTTACCCATGGTGCTCGATGTACACGGTGGTCCATGGGCGCGCGATAATTATGGGTTCAACGCCGAGCATCAGTGGCTCGCCAACCGCGGCTATGCGGTGCTGACGGTCAACTATCGCGGCTCGATGGGCTTCGGCAAGAGCTTCGTCAACGCAGGCGACGGCGAGTGGGCCGCGAAGATGCATGACGACCTTCTCGATGCCGTCGCGTGGGCGGTCGCCGAAAAGATCGCGCAAGCCGACAAAGTCGCCATTTACGGCGGCTCTTACGGCGGCTACGCGGCCCTCGTCGGGCTCACTTTTACGCCCGACGTGTTCGCCTGTGGCGTCGACTTGGTTGGACCCTCAAATCTCATCACGCTGCTGGAGTCGATTCCGCCGTACTGGAAGGCGTTCTTCGAGGACATGGCGCGCCGGGTGGGCGATCCGCGCACAGAAGACGGGCGAGCGCTTCTCAATGCGCGCTCGCCGCTTGCGCATGTTGAGCGCATCAAGCGGCCGCTCCTCATTGTGCAGGGCGCGAACGACCCGCGCGTGAAGCAGGCAGAAGCTGATCAGATCGTGGCAGCCATGACGGCAAAAAATCTTCCTGTGACCTACGTGCTCTATGCGGATGAGGGTCACGGCTTCGCCCGGCCGCAGAATCGCCTGTCGTTCTACGCCATCACCGAAGCTTTTCTGTCGAAGTACCTGGGTGGCCGCTTCGAGCCTATCGGCCGCGACTTCGATGACTCAAGCGTCAGCGTCTCTGCCGGTGCGCAGATCGTACCGGGAATTGCCGCCGCGCTTGCCGTCCGACGTTCGAGCGGCGCAAGGTAGGGTCGCATGCACGCCGCGCGCGACATCACCACGTATCGGAAATTCTGGGCCGTCCGGTTCGGCGCGGCGCCCTTTCTGCCGACCTCGCGTGCGGAGATGGATGCGCTCGGCTGGGACAGCTGCGACATCATCCTTGTGACCGGAGACGCCTACGTTGATCACCCGAGCTTCGGCATGGGCGTCATCGGCCGCGCGCTTGAGGCGCAGGGCTTTCGCGTCGGCATCATTGCGCAGCCTGACTGGCACAGCACCGCGTCATTTGAGGCTCTCGGCTGCCCGAACCTATTTTTCGGCGTCACCTCCGGCAACATGGACTCCATGGTTAACCGCTACACCGCGGAGCGGCGCATCCGCAGCGATGATGCCTACACCCCGGACGGCGCCGGCGGCAAGCGCCCGGACCGCGCCGTCATCGTCTATGCGCAGCGCGTTCGAGAAGCGTTCAAGAACGTGCCGATCGTCATCGGCGGAATTGAAGCATCGCTGCGCCGCATTGCGCATTTTGACTATTGGTCTGAGAAGGTGCGCCGCTCGATCCTGTTGGATGCGAAGGCTGATCTTCTGGTTTATGGGAACGCCGAGCGGCAGGTGTGCGAGCTTGCGCATCGGCTCGCAGCAGGCGAGGGCATTGCCGATATCACCGATCTGCGCGGTACGGTATTCGCGCGCGCGGCGCTGCCGGCCGGCTGGATCGAAATTGATTCGACTCATTTGGACGCGCCCGGACCCCTCAATCCGCCGATCGATCCCTATGCAATGGATCCGGGCGCAGCCAATCGAGCCGCGCGCGCGCGCGCGGAGCCGCCCGCCGCGCAAGCGGTGCGCTTCAGCCGCAATGTGAAAAACGCCGACCGCGCAAAGAGCGTCATCCGCATGCCCTCGTGCGAGGCGGTGACGGAAGATCCGGTGCTGTACGCGCACGCTTCGCGGATCCTGCATCTGGAGTCCAATCCCGGCAATGCGCGCGCGCTCGTGCAGCGTCACGGCAATGTGGATGTGTGGCTGAACCCGCCGCCCATACCGCTCACCACCAAAGAGATGGACTGGGTGTATGAGCTGCCGTATCAGCGCCGTCCGCATCCGTCGTACGGCGCCTCCGTGATTCCGGCGTACAAGATGATCCGCTTTTCGATCTCCATCCAGCGCGGCTGCTTCGGCGGCTGCACATTCTGCTCAATCACCGAGCACGAGGGGCGCATCATCCAGAATCGCTCCGAGGAATCCGTGCTGCGCGAGATCGGCGAGGTACGCGACTCCGTGCCGGGATTCACCGGCGTCATCTCGGACCTGGGCGGACCTACGGCCAACATGTACCGCTTGGCCTGCAAGAGTCGCCAGATCGAGAGTGCCTGCCGCCGGCCGTCTTGCGTCTTTCCCGGCATCTGCCCGAACCTCAATACCGATCACGCGCCGCTCATTCGCCTGTATCAGCGCGCCCGGGCGCTGCCGGGCATCAAGAAGGTGCTGGTCGCGTCAGGCGTGCGCTATGACCTTGCGATCGAATCGCCGCAGTACGTGCAGGAGCTCGCGCAGCACCACACGGGTGGCTACTTGAAGATTGCGCCCGAGGCGCTGGCGGATGGACCGCTCTCAAAAATGATGAAGCCGGGCGTGGGTGCGTACTACAAATTCAAGGAGCTCTTTGACCGCTATTCAAAAGAGGCGGGCAAGGAGCAGTACTTGATCCCATATTTCATTGCGGCTCATCCGGGAACCTCCGACGAGGACATGTTGGAGCTTGCGCTGTGGCTCAAGAAGAATCGCTATCGTGCCGATCAGGTGCAGGCTTTCCTGCCCTCGCCGATGGCGACCGCGACGGCGATGTATCACAGCGGCAAGAACCCGCTGCAGCGCATCACCAGGAAGAGCGAAGAAGTGCGCATCCCGAAGGGCCTGAAAGTGCGGCGCCTGCATAAGGCCTTTCTGCGCTACCACGATGCCAGCAACTGGCCTATTCTGCGTGAGGCCTTAAGGCGCATGGGCAGGGCGAATCTCATTGGCAACGGCAAGCAGCAATTGGTTCCGGCGTGGCAGCCGCGCGCAACGGCGGATGCCCCTGAGGGCAAGCGCTCCGGCACGAGCGCGCGCCCGTTTCGTACCCAGCACACCCGTTAGTGCGCTCTAGGCATGAGCGGTATTAGGGTCAAAAGCGTGCGCCGCCAGAGCTCAATCTCGCTTGCCCTCGCGGCGCTTACGCTGAGCGTATTGGCCTGTATCGCGCGTCCGGCGGCGTCGCAAAGCCAGACGCTCGCCCCAAGCCGCAGCGCCACTCTCCTTGAGATCAAAGGCGCAATCGGTCCTGCCACCTCGCGCTACGTTGAGCGCGGACTTGAGTCGGCGCAAGCGCGCGGCAGCGGGCTTGTCATCCTGCAGATCGATACACCCGGTGGGCTTGACACATCAATGCGCGACATCATTCGCGCCATCCTGGCATCGCCGATTCCCATCGTAAGCTATGTGGCGCCGTCGGGTGCGCGTGCGGCGAGCGCCGGCACCTATATTCTCTATGCAAGCCATATCGCCGCCATGGCGCCTGCCACCAATGTCGGCGCTGCGACACCGGTATCCATCGGCGGTGGCGAGACGCCCGCACCCGGTGGCGCGCCATCCAAGAACGCTCACGCCGCGGCCCCGGAGCCTGCCACGCCCATGGAACGCAAAGTGGTCAATGATGCCGCGGCGTATTTGAAAAGTCTCGCGGAGCTGCGTGGCAGGAACGTGGCGTGGGCCGAGCAGGCGGTGCGTGGAGCCGCGAGCCTCTCTGCGAGCGATGCGCTGAAAGAGCACGTGATCGATGTCATTGCGCGCGATATACCCGATCTCCTGGCGCAGATCGACGGGCGCGAAGTGCACATCGCAAATCGCGCCGTGAAGCTCGCAAGCGCCGGCCTAAGTGTCGAGCGGATCCAACCCGACTGGCGCACGCAACTGCTGTCGGTCATCACGCATCCGACGATCGCCTATGGACTTCTCCTGATCGGGCTCTACGGCCTTCTTCTTGAGGGCTACAATCCCGGGGTGATGTTCCCGGGGGTGATCGGCGTCATATCCTTGATGCTGGCGTTGTTCGCCTTGCAGATTCTGTCGGTGAACTACGCCGGACTCGCTCTCGTCGTGTTGGGGGTGGGCATGATCATCGCGGAGTTCCACGTGCCGGCCTTTGGCTCACTGGGATTGGGCGGCCTCGTGGCGTTCGTGGTCGGCTCCATCATCTTGTTCGACACGGAGACACCGGGCATGGCTATCGGGTTACCGCTGATCGGCGGCATCGCAACCGCCGGCGGTCTTGTCGTGCTAGCCATCGCTTTCTTGGGCGGCCGCGCGCAGCGCCGGCCGGTCGTCACGGGCGCGCGGGTAATGGTGGGTCAGAGCGCCGAAGTCGTCGAGGACTTCCAAGAAAAGGGACAGGTGCGTTACGCAGGTGAGCTGTGGAACGCACACACGACGACGCCGCTGCGCGTCGGCCAGCAGGTTCGCATCGTCAAGGTCGAAGGTCTCGGGCTCTGGGTCGAGCCTATTTGAGGCCAAGGAGAATTTCATGTCGTTCATCGTCGTCGTCGTGGTGTTCGTCGGCGCTCTCTTCTTCACCACCGTCAAGGTGTTGAACGAATACGAGCGCGGCGTCATGTTTACTCTCGGCCGCTTCACGGGCGTCAAAGGCCCCGGGCTCATTCTGGTCGCGCCGATGGTGCAGCAGATGCGCAAAGTGGACCTGCGCGTCATTGTGCTCGATGTGCCGAAGCAGGACGTGATCTCACGGGACAATGTTTCGGTAAAGGTGAACGCCGTTGTCTATTTCCGCATCGTCGATCCGGGCAAGGCCATCATTCAGGTTGCCAATGTCTTCGAAGCGACGAGCCAGCTCGCGCAGACGACGCTCCGCTCGGTGCTGGGGCAGCACGAGATGGATGATCTGCTCGCGCAGCGCGACAAGTTGAACGCGGACATCCAACGTATTCTCGATCAGAGCACCGAGGCCTGGGGCATCAAAGTGACGAAGGTCGAGATTAAGAATGTTGATCTCGATGAGACCATGATCCGCGCGATGGCGAAGCAGGCGGAAGCCGAGCGCACGCGCCGCGCGAAGATCATTCATGCCGAAGGCGAGAGCCAAGCTGCCGAGATGCTTGTGAAGGCGGCACGTTCGCTCTCGCAGGAACCGGCGGCCATGCAGCTGCGCTATCTGCAGACGCTCGCCGACATTTCCAATGAGAAGAGCTCGACGATAGTCTTCCCGCTGCCGCTCGATCTCATCACGCCGCTCATGAAAAACCGCGCATGAGGCTCGACAGTGGCAGGATCCTTGCGCTCGCCGGCAGCTTGCTCGCAGTCGGCACGCTGCTCGGCGCCTTCGGGACTCACGCTTTGCAGGGGGAGCTTCCGCCCGATCGGATGAGCTTCTACACGACGGCCGTTCGCTATCAGTTCTTTCACGCGCTCGGGCTCTTGGGCATAGGACTTGCGGCACGCTCTATGGAATCTGCGCTGCTGCGTTGGGCGGCGGGCCTGATATTTATCGGGATTGTCCTCTTCAGTGGGAGCCTGTATGGCATGACCTTTAAAGCGCCCCGAGCTCTCGGGGCGGTAACCGCCGCAGGCGGGGGTGCACTCGTTGCGGGCTGGGCGCTGTTCGCAGCCGCTGCCTGGCGCGCGCGGCAAAACTGACCCTTTGTTGCCGAACGCACGTGCGGCAAAGTCCATGTTGGACTCAATAATCTGAGGTGTCTGGCGCGCACCTTGCGGCTGGAGAAATGCTGAGGATGAACCACGCGCGCGCGATTGTGCCCCTCGGGGTCGTCGCCGGGCTTGCTGCGTGTGCGAATGCGCATCTGCCTGCAGCGCCTGCAGAGACGGGTGCTCCGCTGGCGCATCAGGCACAGATCGGCGCGTGGGGACTCGATCTCACGACGCACGATACGACCGTCACGCCTGGCGATGACTTCTTCCGTTATGCAAACGGGCGCTGGCTCGACACCCACGAGATCCCTGCCGATCGCGCCCGCTGGGGTTCGTTCGATGCGCTCGACGAGGCTGCGCAGGAAAAGGTTCACGAATTGATCGCGGCGCTTCCTGCCAGTGCGGCGAGCGGCAGTGCTGAGCAGAAGGTGGGCGATTTCTATCGCGCCTACATGGACACCGACGCGATCAATCGTACCGGCCTCAGCGCCGCGCAGCCCGCGCTCGACACCATTAGGGCGGCGCGCACGCACCGTGACATTGCGACGCTGATGGGCAGGCCCGACCTTGAGTTGAAATCACCCCTGCAACTTTCGATACGGCCGGATGAGAAGAATCCGAATCGGTACATCGTATCGATCAGCCAGAGCGGCCTGGGATTGCCCGACCGCGATTACTATCTGGAGGGTGACGCTGTTTACTCGGATCTGCGTGCCAGATACCGGGTGCATATTGAACGCATGCTGACATTGGCGGGCGATGCCGATGCAGCATCCGAGGCGCAGTCGATTATTGAGCTTGAGACCGAGATCGCAAGGCGGCATTGGCCGGTCGCCAAGCGCCGCGAGCGGGATTTGACCTACAACCTGCGTGCACTTTCGGAACTTACCGAGTTGGCACCGGGCTTCGGTTGGCAGGACCTTCTGAGTGCGGCGGGCGTCGTTGGTGAGAACGATTATGTCGTTCGAGAGCTTGATGCGGTCGGCGCTTTGGGCGCACTCGTCGGCGAGATTCCGGTCGCGCGCTGGAAAAGTTACCTGCGCTATCACTACCTCGTCGGCGTTGCGGACGTTCTGCCAAAGCCATTCGATGCTGAGCGGTTTGACTTCTATGGCCGCACGTTGAGCGGCCAGAAAGAGCAGCGCGAGCGCTGGAAGCTTGCGGTGAGTGCAGTCAATGCGGCTCTCGGCGAGGCGGTCGGGCAGCTTTACGTCGCACGCAATTTCCCGCCCGAGGCGCGCGCGCAGATGCTCGCGCTTGTGGAGAACCTGCGTACGGCCTATGGACAGCGGATTCGCCAACTTCCCTGGATGAGCGCCGGCACGAAAAAAGTAGCGCTGCAGAAGCTCGCCACATTCCGTCCCAAGATAGGCTATCCCGTCAAATGGCGCGACTATTCGAATCTTGAGATCGGATCCGGCGATGCGTTCGGCAATGATGAGCGCGCGGCGCTATTTGAGTGGCGTCGGAAGGTTGCGCGAATCAATCAACCCACCGATCGAGACGAGTGGAGCATGACACCACAGACGATCAATGCCTACTATAACCCGACGTTTAACGAGGTGGTATTTCCCGCGGCCATCCTGCAGCCCCCGTTCTTTGATCCCGGAGCAGATGCGGCAGTCAATTACGGTGGCATAGGCGGGGTGATCGGGCACGAGATGGGGCACGGCTTCGACGATCAGGGCGCGAAATCCGATGCCCAGGGCGTGTTGCGCAACTGGTGGAAGCCCAAGGACGAGATCGCGTTCAAGAAGCTGGTCAACCGTCTGGAGGCCCAGTACGACACGTTCGAAGCTT
>Ga0209890_10001422_pt1 | contig 10865 bp, 11 predicted proteins | sample OrgsoiDNA2013049_FD_185799 | JGI IMG/M metagenome (GOLD analysis project Ga0209890, IMG submission 185799) | Permafrost soil microbial communities from the Arctic, to analyse light accelerated degradation of dissolved organic matter (DOM) -... | ecosystem: Environmental > Terrestrial > Soil >... | reverse complement strand
TTCGGGACGCGCCAGTCCGGCGGGCCGCGTCACGCTGGAGGCGAGCCAATGATCGAGATCGGCCTTGGGGAACAGCCAGCGGCCGGTGACCTTGGTGCAGGGCACGGTGCCCTCGGCCACCATTTCGTAGATCTTGCGTTCCTTGAGGCGGAGATAGCTGGCGGCTTCGGCGGTCGTGAAAAGCTGCATGGCTCACCTGCACGCATATGCACCTTTTCTGACACTGCCAAGAACTGCCGGAAAAACAAGGCGGTCAACAGTCGCAAGCGGGCCCCGGAATGCGCAAAATCCCAATAAGGAATCTATGCGGGTCCCGACCGGCGCATTGACTTGAAATCACAAGGCTTTTTTTGCAGACCCGCAAAATCTGTATAGGAAAAATATACTTCGGGCCGTCCTGAAGGCTGTCCGCGCGTCGCGTCTTCTCAACCAAACGATTGTAATTACTGGGAAAAATTAGGACCCCCGGGTCCTGGCACGGCGCTTGCTGAATAGTCAGTACGAGCAAGACGGCAAGCAAGGTGGCGACCATGACCGACAAAAACAGAATCCTCGTCGTCGATGACGATGAAACGGTGCGCTGGAGCTACCTGCGATCGCTGGAAGGCACCTCCTGCCAAGTTGCGGCCGCCCGCGATGGCGAAGAGGCGCTGCAGACGATGGAAAAGAACCCCTTCGACGTCGTGCTACTCGACATGCGCATGCCCGGCCAAGACGGCTTGTCGGTGTTGCGCACCATCAAACAGAAATGGCCGGACAGCGAGGTGGTCATCATCACCGGCTATCCGACCGTGGACAGCGCCAAACAAGCCGTACAGCTCGGCGCCTACGACTACGTCGCCAAGCCGGTCGGCCCGCAGGACGTGATCAACGTCACCGACCGCGCAATGACGCGAAAACAATGGGCCCTACGGCGCCTGCCCGACGATACGGATACCGGCACCCGCGCGGCCTGAAGGATCAAGAAAGACACATTCAACCAGCAGCCACCACCGCAGAGAAAATTCGAAAAGGAGAAGGCCATGACCGCATCACGCAAAGTACTCGTCGTCGACGATGACCCGGCAGTCCGCAAGAGCATCGACCGGGTTCTTACCGGCAAGGGCTACGCCGTCATCACCGCCGAAAACGGCGAAGAGGCGCTGCGCAAGCTGAACGAGGAACAATACGACCTCGTCTATACCGACATCCGCATGCCCGGAATCAGCGGGCTTGAGGTGGCCGAAGAGGTCAAGGCGCGCAAGCCGTGGACTCCGGTCGTGATCATTACCGGCTACGGCACCGATGCGGCGCAAGCCCGCGCCAAGGCGGCCGGCGTCACAAGCTTCGTCCATAAACCGCTGTCTCCCGAGATGATCGAAGACAGCGCCCGCGATGCCTTGGCAGCGCCCGCGGCGCAAGTCTTGGCCCTGCCGGCGGCGGCCGAAGCGCCGCAGGCCGAACCGGCCGCTACCGGCAACGCGTTGCTGAACATCGCTCTGTTCTTCGCCGCACCCTTCATCGGCCTGGCCTACATCATTGCCTTGCCGGTCGTCGGCCTCGGCTTCCTCGCGGTTCTGGCGGTGCGCGTTGCCGCCAAGAACGGGACCGTGAAGACGGTCGCCGTGACGCTGAAGAACATCGCGATGGTGTTCGCCGCGCCGGTGCTCGGACTGGCCTATGTCGTGCTCTTCCCGTTCATCGGGCTGGCGACATTGTTCTGGCTGGCGGGCCGGGCCGTGATGGCGCGGAACAAAGATTGAGTGTGGAATGGCCAACTGGGCCTCGTCCGACCAAAGGGCGATGGCTGCGGCCGGGGGAAATACCCCCGGCCTCTTTTTTTCCGCCGTTGGCCTTCGACTGCGTTGGTCCCCGATAATATTCGCTGGCGCGAGCGCTGACTGTATAAAAATAACATGCACATAAATTGTTTTCTAAGTATTTGGAACTATTATATATTTGTAGGAATTACGACCATCTTGGACAAAAATATTATACCTCAGGCCATCGCGACACCCTGTCGGCACCGTCGAAAATATATCGAACTAATTGAAATATAACAATATTTAGACCGTGCCGGGCGGCTGGCACGGTCTATGCGATGTAGGAACCGAGAAGAAGATCCAAGCAAAAAAACAGGAGTTCGCCATGACCGCCCTTCGCAAAATCCTCATCGAGGAAGAGCCCGTGTTCGCCGCCCCGGTCGCCCGGGCCCCCGCCACCAAGCTCTATGTCGTGACCGGCAACGCGCCGGCGGAAACTGCCCCCAAGGCAGCCGGCAACACTTTGGTCAACATCGTTCTGTTCTTCGCCGCGCCCTTTATCGGCTTGGCCTACATCGTTGCACTCCCCTTCGTTGGGCTCGCGGTTCTGGCCATGCTGGCCGGGCGCGCCATCGCCAAATACGAAGCGGTCAAGGTGACCGGCCGCGTGCTGAAGAATGTCGCCCTGACACTCGCCGCGCCGGTGCTCGGCCTCGCCTACGTCGTGTTCTTCCCCTTCATTGGCTTGGCCGCGCTAGCCTGGATGGGCGGCCGTGCAGTGGTTGCGGCCCGTGCGCGGTGAGTGAGATAGATCAATGAAAGCCGGGCCGAGGTGACGCAGACAATTCCAGCAATGTCTTGATTGTCCCCCGGGGGGTAATGGCCCCCCGGACGACGTTGGATGCGAGGGTTCTATGGGGCCGAAAATGGATAGCGACAGCGCCTTGCGCAAAATCCTGCCCAGGTTCCTGACCAACAGCTTCGCCATCGCGGCCGTTGCCGCGTTATTTACCCTGCTACCGACCACCGCGTCGCCGGCATTGGCGGCCGACCCGGCACCCGCCGCGGCCGACCAGCAGTGTCTCGGCTGCCATGGCGCCGCCGGCATGGAAAAGAAGCTGGCGGACGGAGGCACCCTGCAACTGCACGTGCCGGCCGACGCGTTTGTAAAGTCCGTGCACGGCCCCAACACGTGCGCCAGCTGCCACACCGACGTCGACCCCACCAAGCATCCGCCCGAGAAAAACGACATCGCGAGCGCGCGCAGCTTCGCGGTCAGCATGACCCAAGTATGCCGCGGCTGCCATACCGACAAGTTCGAGCAATGGGAAAGCAGCGTTCATGCCGCGCTGGTGCGCAACGGCAATCCGGCGGCGCCGATCTGCACCGACTGTCATAATCCGCATGCGGTCATCAAGGATGCGGCGACCAAGCTCGACCAGGTTCCCTGCAAGAATTGTCATACGGAAATTTTCACCGCCTACCTCGGCAGCATGCACGCAAAATCGCGGATCGGCTCGAAGGATAGCTACGCACCGATCTGCTCCGGCTGCCACACTGCCCACGCCGTGCAGCCCACCTCGCTCGGCCAGGGTCCGGAGGCGGCCTGCTTCGGCTGTCACGCCGGCGTTCTGGACGCCCACCAGAAATGGCTGCCCAACGCTGCCTTGCATTTTGAAGTGGTGACCTGCGCGGCCTGTCACTCCCCCGACGCGCAACGCAAAGTCGATCTCATGCTGATCGACGGCAAGGGCAAGGCGATGGGCACCGAGCAAATCGGCATACCATTGTTCGATGCCAGCACCCGTTCCGACAGCAAGGGGATCGATGCGCTGACGCTGTGGAATTTGCTGCAAAATCTCAATCGCAACGGCGTAGTCGGCAACAAGACCGTCCTGCGCGGCCGTCTGACGGTTCGCACCGGTCCGCAGGCCCATCAACTCGCCGACAAGAGCAAGGCGCTCAGCGACTGCCGCACCTGTCATCGCGAAGGATCGCAGGCGTTCCAGAGCGTGACCATCTCGCTGGTCGGGCCGGACGGCCGGCGCATCGGCTATGGCGCCAACGCGGATGTGCTGAACTCGGCATTCTCGGTCGACTCGGTGAGCGGCTTCTATGCGATCGGCGGCACCAGGATCATGCTGCTGGATATCCTGCTGATCCTCGCCATTCTTGGCGGCGGTGGCATCGCCGTCGGGCATGTGACCTTAGGATGGCTTTTCAAGCGCTACGGCTTTTATCACCCGTATACCGGCGGCCACGACAAGCCACCGGCCAGCGGCGATGGTCCCAAGGCGGCATGACGGCGCGGGAGCGCTCAAAGGAACTGCACCATGCATAGACTCTACATTCACCCGCTGCCGGTCAGGATATGGCATTGGACCAATGCCGTCGGCTTCGTCCTGATGATTCTCACCGGGATGCAGATCCGCTATGTCGGGCTGATCGATCTGGTGTCGTTCCGCACGGCGGTCACCGTGCACAATTACGTCGGCTTCGTCCTGATCGCCAATTTTTTGCTCTGGCTGGTGTTTTATCTGACGTCCGACCGCATCAGGGCCTATCACTCGGAACTAAACCCGCGGAAGCATTTCATCGGCAGCTTACGGCAGGTTTATTACTACGGCTTCGGCATCTTCCGGGGCGAGCCCAATCCGTTTCAGCCCACCATTTATCGCAAGTTCAATCCGCTGCAGAGCATGATCTACCAGATCATCGTGATGCTGCTTCTACCCGTCCAGATCTACACCGGCATCCTGATGTGGGACGTGAAGCGTTTCTCCGCGCAGGTCGATTTCTTCGGCGGGGTGCGGGTGATCGACACCGTGCATGTGCTGATCTTCATCACCTTCGTCTTCTACGTTATGGTCCACGTCTATCTCGGCACGCTCGGCCACACTCGTTTGGCGCATTTCAAATCGATGATGACCGGCTACGAGGAGATGGACGAGGAACCCGCGGTCGAACCCGCGCCGCCGGACGGCAGCCGCCGCGCCTGACGGAATTGCGCCTTACGATGCGTCAGGATTATCGGTGTCGTGCTCGGTGTCGCGCACGCGGATCGTGTATTTCTTCATCAGCGCCTGAAAGTTCGGACGCTGCATGCCGGTTTCCTCGGCGCTTTTGGTTACGTTCCAGTCATTGCGCTTGAGCGCCTCGAGCACGAACTGCTTCTCGATCTCCTCCACCGACTTTTCGCGCGCGGCCTTTTTCACCCGTTTGAGTTCGTCGCCGGTGCGCGGCACCGCGAGATCGGCCTGCGGCTGCGATGAACCGAGGATGTTGACGAGGTGGGCCTGGCGGATGACGTTGTCGCTGGTCAGAATCGCCGCCCGGTGCATGACGTTTTCGAGTTCGCGTACGTTGCCCGGCCAGTTGTAATTGATCAGCGCGCTGAGTGCGCCTTCGGAAATATCCGTGATCTTTTTTCCCAGTTCCGCGCCGAATATCTTGAGGAAATGGTAGGCGAGCGCCGGTACGTCGTCCTTGCGATCGCGCAGCGCCGGGGCGTGGATCGGGAAAATATTGATCCGATAATAGAGGTCGTCGCGGAAAGTACCGGCGGCCACCATGGCCTTGAGGTCCTTGTTGGTCGCGGTGACCAGCCGGAAATTGGCCGTCAGCGTTCGGGTGTCGCCGACCGCCCGGTATTCCCGCTCCTGCAGGACGCGTAGCAGTTTGCCCTGAATCGACATCGAGAAATTGCCGATCTCGTCGAGAAATAGCGTGCCGCTGCCGGCGACTTCGAACATGCCTTTCTTGTTGGCGACCGCGCCGGTGAACGAGCCCTTGACGTGACCGAACAGCTCGCTTTCCAATAGATTTTCGCTCAACGAATTGCAGTCCACCGGAACGAATGGCTTGTCCTTGCGCAGGCTGTTGTAATGAATCGCACGGGCGATCAGCTCCTTGCCGGTACCGCTTTCGCCGGTGATCAGAACCGTCGAACTGGTGGGTGCGCATTGCGCGACCAGGCGATAGACGGCCTGCATTTGCGGGCTCAAGCCGACGATGTTCTCGAAGCGGTATTTCGATGAGAGCTCGCTCTTGAGGTTGAGATTCTCCTGCAGCAGCAGCCGCCGCTCGAGCGCGCGCTGCACCACCAGTTTCAGCTCGTCCGGCTCGAACGGCTTCGAGATATAGTCGAAGGCGCCGAGCTTCATGGCCTGGACCGCGGTGTCGATCTGCGAAAGTCCCGTGACCATGATGACGTCCACATTGGGATGCGTCTCTTTGACCCGGCGCAGGACTTCGAGGCCGTCGATATTGGGCATCATGATATCCAGGATGACCACGTCGTAAGGATTTTCCTCGATTTTGCGCAGCGCTTCCCGGCCGTCCTGCACGGCCTCGACTTGGAATTCGGCGCCGTCAAGAATGCGCAAACAGCTTCTGATGACGATTTCCTCGTCGTCGACGATCAGAATTCGCGCGCTCATTGAACGCTCCCGCTGGCTTTGCTCTCCGGCCCGTCTGGCGGCGGCGTCAACGGCAGCAAGACGCGGAACGTCGATCCCTCGCCCACTTTGCTTTCCACTTCGATGAGGCCGCCATGGGCCTCGACAATGCCGTGACTGACGGAAAGTCCCAACCCGGTTCCCTTCCCCACGTCCTTGGAGGTGAAAAACGGATCGAATATCCGCTGCAGGTTCGCTTCCGGAATGCCGCAGCCGGTATCGACGATGGATATTGCCACCATCGGCTTGGGCTCGGTAGCCGGCGCGCGCGGATCCGACGAACGGTGGGTGCTGATCGCGATGCTGCCCTTTTCCTCGACCGCGTGCTGGGCGTTGACGACCATATTCATGATCACCTGTTTGATCTGATCGGCGTCGATCCAGATCGGCGGCAGCGTCCGGTCGAGGTCCAAGGTAATCTCGATGTCGCGCAGGTGCGCGGGTTGCTCGACGATTCGCACCGTATCATCGATGACCTGATTGAGGTCGGTGAATTTCTTTTCCGGTAATTTTTCGCGGGCGAAATCCAAGAGCCGCTTGATGATCGCGGCGCATCGCTTGGTTTCGCGGATGACCAGGTCCATGTCCTCGGCATCCGCGCTCTTGTCCGGCATTTTCCGCCGCAACAGATGCGAGAAGGTCAAGATACCGGTCAGCGGATTGTTCAATTCGTGGGCGACGCCCGAGGCCAACAGCCCGACCGAAGCGAGCTTCTCGCCGCGCATGGTCTCGGCCTGCGCGAGGCGCAGCTCCTGCGTCCGGCTTTCCACCTTTTGTTCGAGCGTACGGCCCCACTCGCGCAGTTGCTGCCGCGAATTGCGCAAGGCGTCGGTCATGCCGTTAAACAAAGAGGCGAGTTTGCCGAATTCGTCATCGCTGCGTACCGGTATGGGCTGATCCAGATTTCCGGTTGAGAGCCTCTGCGCCCCGCCTTCGAGGTCGCGCAGCGGCAAGTATACCAGGCGGTGCACAAAGAAGCCGACCGCCAGCGAAGCGATCACGATGAACGTCAAGGAAACGGCGGCGATCCAGAGCGTGCTGGCGCGCAGGCTTCGATTGACGTCATCAAGCGGATAGATGATGTCGAGCACGCCGAGGACGGATGTCTCCTTCGCGTGCTGATGGCAGGGGGCGTTGTAGCAGGACGGCTCGTTACGGATGACCTCCATGCTGCCGAGCAGCGACTGGCCTTCCGGGCCTTTGAACGTCCAGGTTCGTTCGCTCTTGGGAACCTGTTCGAGCGGCCGCTCGCTCTGATGGCAATGCGAGCAGGCCTCGGCATTGCGGTCCACCGTCCGGCCGATCTCCGGCGCAAAGGTCGAATGGGTGATCTTTCCCTCTTTGCTCAGGATTCTGATCCGATCGATCTTCTCGTTGTTGGCCACGTCGTGGATGATGCGGTCGACATAGGCGGGCTGATTTTGCAGCATCGCGAAGCGCGTGCTTTTGCTGATCACATCGGAAAGCTGGGTGACGTGTTCGGACACCTTGCTGACGACTTCGTTGTACAAAAACCAGCCGACCAGCCCGGTGAACGTCAGCATCGCCGCCGAAAGCGCGATCGCGAGGTAGAGCACGACCTTGAACTTCAGGGTTTGCGACTGCATGACGACCGTCACGTCCCGCGCCGGAAAGTGGCGCTTTTTCAATCTCTATGAACAACCGTCAAACCGGCCGAAGGGGTTCGCAGCGCCCAGATTCCCCAAAGAACAGCTTAGCCGTTACGCCCAAAACGGCCTTTGATACGTATCAAACGGGGTTTTTTTGAATAGCTGGCGCCGTATTGGCCCGAAATACGGCCTGCGGCGCGACCCATTCAGCAATCGCAAACTAATGGCGAAACAAAATTCTGGGAAAAAGGCGGCCGCTCTCGATGCTGCCCGCATTGCAGGCGCCGGCCAATTCCGGCGCCCCGGTTTTTCGAAACAACGTCGCCCTAAGCCCGGCGATCGGTTAGTGACTTGCCTTGTACTTCTTGCCCGCATCATTCAACGTCGGCGGGGCGGTATGGCATGCCGCGCAGGGTTTGCCTTCCTTCGTCGCGATCGCCGGGTTCGCCAGCGCTTGCCCCGAAGTAATCACGATCATCGCACTTGCGAACGCAATCGCCGACGCCGTCGCAACGGCCTTAGCCAACACGCCATGCACCATTTTTTGATTTCGCATTGTCGATCTCCTGAGAACTCCATCAATTCATCCGGCATTCCACAGATGAAATCTGGAACGGCGCGACAATAGCAGACGGCCAGGTTTCGGAGAAGGCGTAGCGGGGTAGCGCACTCGCCCTAAGCCGCGACGCGAAGCGATCGACGTCTGCAAATTTGTTTACACGCGGTCATCAATCGACGGGGATGCGACGGTACGCGAAATTGCTGGCGATAAACCTCGTCGACGGTAGCGCGCCGCGATCATTGATCGCGCGTGGACACTTACCAACAATTGCTGAGCGTCACGCGCGTCGGACCGGCAACGGTTAAGCCTTTGAAATCCTTGGCGCTCCCTAGGGGACTCGAACCCCTGTTTTCGCCGTGAGAGGGCGACGTCCTGGGCCGCTAGACGAAGGGAGCTTAGGCCAAGACCTTCGAGATAGCCTCGATCCCCCAGGCACGCAAGCAGGCCGGACCCACGGCGACCGGCTTGCGGCCGGCGGCATGGCATTCCACCCTGCGCGGGTAGTCCGGAGCTCCTCACATGATCGAAACCATCGCCAGCCACGTGAACGCCGACGCCAAGCTGGTCCGGCGCGGTCGCTTCGTCGACACCACCTTCATGATCGCGATCGACGAGACTTATTATCTGCTCCGCATCCAGGAAGGCCGCGTGACGAAAGTGACGCCGGGGCCGTTCATCACGCCCGACTTCAGCTTCGCCTTGCGCGCCTCGCGCGGCGTCTGGGAAAAATTCTGGCAGCCGCTGCCGCCGCTCGGGTTCACCGACATCTTCGCGCTGGTGAAGCAGAAACTGATGCGGGTGGAAGGCGACATCCATCCCTTCATGGCCAACCTGCTATATTTCAAGGATGTGCTCGCCGCCCCGCGCAAAGAGGCCGCCCTATGAGCCCGCGCTTCGAGCCCATCACCGGCCGCTACCTCCATCTTCAGCTGCTCGGCAAGCCGCACCGGCTTTACGTCGAGGAGGCGGGCCAAGGCATTCCGCTGCTTTGCCTGCACACGGCCGGCTCCGACGGGCGCCAATTCCGCGGCCTGATGAATGATGCGCGCGTGACTTCTGCGTTTCGTGTCATCGCCTTCGACATGCCCTGGCACGGCAAATCCTCGCCGCCGGCCGGCTGGCAGAACGAGGAATACCAGCTCACCTCGCGCGACTATGTGCGCATGATCGTGGAAGTCGCCGATGCGCTCGGCCTCGACAGACCGGTCGCCATGGGCTGCTCGATCGGCGGGCGCATCGTGTTGCATCTCGCGCACGAGCGTCCGGAGCGTTTCCGCGCGCTGATCGGCCTGGAATCGGCGGCGCATACCGAGCCCTATTACGATCTGTCCTGGCTCAACCGGCCCGACGTGCACGGCGGCATGGTCTGCGCCGGCGTGGTGTCCGGCTTGGTGGCGCCGACCGCGCCCGACGATGGACGCTGGGAAACGCTGTGGCATTACATGCAAAGCGGCCCGGGCGTGTTCAAGGGCGACCTGCATTTTTACATGATAGACGGCGACATTCGTCATCGTGTGGACGACATCGACATCAAGAAATGTCCGCTGTTCCTGCTCACCGGCGAATATGATTATTCCTGCACCGCTGAGGCGACCCTCGACATCGCCAAGCGCACCGGCGCGCCGGCCACCATCATGAAAGGCCTCGGCCACTTCCCGATGAGCGAGGACCCACCGAAATTCGTCGAGTATCTGCTGCCGGTGCTGGAGAAGATCAGGGCGCTTTAGTTTCAAGCCGCAGGCGCCCGAGGGGTTTAAGCGTATCGGGGTCGAAGGTGCGCAATTCGACGACGCCGCCGACCTCGATCGTCACCAAGATGTGGTCGGCGCCGATTGTCGTCGACAGCACCTTGGCGCCCGGCGGCAGCGCCTGCGTGACATCCGCGAAAGACGCGGCGCTTTCCTCGACATGAGAAAGGCGGTAGCCGATGACAAGGAGCACGAGGCCGATAGCGACGAAGGTGGCCGTCATGATGATGATCATGATACGGCGAACCTTCGCTATCGCCGCGGCAGCTTCCGGGTTAAGGGGCGTCTGGTCGTCGGACATTATTTAAGCCATGGCTGAAGAAGCAACCGAAACAGTCAAGATCGCCACCGAGGAGCAAGGTCAGCGGCTCGACCGCGTGCTGGCCGCGCGCATCCCGGCGCTGTCGCGCTCGCGCCTCAAAGCGCTGATCCTCGACGGTCAGGTAGCGATCGAGGCGCGCACGATCCGCGATCCCGCCACTTACGTCAATTCCGGCGACACCGTCACCGTCACGCTGCCGGCGCCCGAGCAGCCCAAGCCCGCGGGCGAGCCGATCCCGCTTAACGTCGTCTACGAGGACGACGCGCTGATCGTGATCGACAAGCCGAAAGGCCTGGTGGTGCATCCGGCCGCCGGCCACGCCAAAGGCACGCTGGTCAACGCGCTGATCGCCCATTGCGGCGACAGCCTGTCCGGCATCGGCGGCGTCAAGCGGCCCGGCATCGTGCACCGCCTCGACAAGGAC
>Ga0209890_10001418_pt1 | contig 10876 bp, 10 predicted proteins | sample OrgsoiDNA2013049_FD_185799 | JGI IMG/M metagenome (GOLD analysis project Ga0209890, IMG submission 185799) | Permafrost soil microbial communities from the Arctic, to analyse light accelerated degradation of dissolved organic matter (DOM) -... | ecosystem: Environmental > Terrestrial > Soil >... | reverse complement strand
CGGCGCGGTCGTATTCCAGCGACGTGAAGCAGGCGGCGCCCTGCTCCAGGGTCGGAAACTCGATCACGATGAAACGGGTGAATTTGGCGGGACCCTCCATGATCTGGAAACGTCCGCCGCGCGCCAGCACCTTGCCGCCGAACTTGGCGATGATGGCGGGCACCAGGTCGGTATATTTCTTGTACTCGACCGGGTCGTTGATTTTCGAACGTGCAACCCAATAAGCGGGCATGTGTTAGCTCCTGGACAGTGTCGTTGTGTTGACTGAGACTGACATGGCTCTGTCTCACCAACATCGGTCATAGCGACATGCCGCGCAAGATCGTCGACATCTCGGTGCCGCTCGAAAACGATGTGGCCGCCGACCCGCCCGGCTACGGCCCCAAGATCGAATATCTCGATCATCAGGCGACCGCCGCCGACATTCTCAAGTTCTTTCCCGGATTGAAAAAGCAAGACCTGCCCGGCGGCGAGGGCTGGGGCTTCGAATGGGTGCGGCTATCCACCCATTGCACCACCCATCTCGACGCGCCCTGGCACTTCGCCTCCACCATGGATCACGGCCAGCGCGCCATCACCATCGACGAGGTGCCGCTGGACTGGTGCTTGCAGCCCGGCGTGAAACTCGACTTCCGCAAGTTCCCCGACGGCTATGTGGCGAGCGCGGCCGACGTGGAGGCCGAGCTTAAGCGCATCGGCCACACGCTTTCACCGCTTGAAATCGTGGTGGTGAACACCAGCGCGGGCCAAGCCTATGGCCGTCCCGACTATGTCGCCAAGGGTTGCGGCATGGGCCGCGAGGCGACGCTCTATCTGCTCGAGCGCGGCGTACGCGTGACCGGCACCGATGGCTGGAGCTGGGACGCGCCGTTCGTCTACACCAAGCAGAAATACGCCGAGACCCACGATCCCAAGCTGATCTGGGAAGGCCATCGAGCCGGGCGCGAAATCGGCTATTGCCATATCGAAAAGCTGCACAATCTCGAAGCCTTGCCGGCCAAGGGCTTCCTGGTGAGCTGCTTTCCGGTGAAGGTGCGCGGCGGCTCCGCCGGCTGGACGCGGGCGGTGGCGATCATTGATGCTTGATTGGCGACCGCTGCGGGCGATAGCATCGCGCCCACAACAACAAGTCGGCAAACCGCCGGTAACCTATGTTTCGCCAGGGGAGGATTCACGTGGATAGACGCCGTTTTGTCGCCGGTACCGCCGCAGCCGCCGCAGCCCTTACCATCCGGCCCGCCTTCGCCGAGGACGCTTATCCGTCGCACGCGATCACCATCATCAACCCGTTCCCTCCCGGCGGCGCATCCGATGTGGTGACGCGCCCCCTGGCTGCCGTGCTCGAGCCGATCATCAAGCAGCCGGTGGTGATCGAAACCAAGGCCGGCGCCGCCGGCGCGGTCGGCGCGCAGGTGGCCGCCACCTCCAAGCCCGACGGCTACACGCTGCTGTCGCACATCACCTCGATTTCCGGCTTTGCCGAGGTGGACAAGCTGTTCGGCCGGCCGGTGAAATTCACCCGCGCCGATTTCATTCCGATCGCGCGTTTTGTCGCCGATCCGTGTGTGTTGCTGGTCAACGACCAGCAGCCCTACAAGACCCTCAAGGAGCTGACCGAGGACGCCAAGAAGCGGCCGGACCAGATCATCTTCAGTTCGTCGGGGCTTTACGGCGCGCTGCACATTCCGACCGCGCTCTACATGAAGGCGGCCGGCGGACTGAAGCTGCGCCATCTTCCGACCAACGGCGGCGGCCCGGCGCTCACCGCCTTCCTCGGCAACAATTCGCAGGTGCTGGTGTCGTCGATCTCCGCTTCACTGGCGCAGATCAAGGGTGGTAAGGCCAAGCCGCTCGCCTTGTTCGGCGCCACGCGCTCGAAGGCGCTGCCCGACGTGCCGACCATGAAGGAGCTCGGTTACGACATTGAATATTATCTCTGGGTCGGCCTGTTCGCGCCCAAGGGCACGCCGGCCAGCGTGGTGACTTATCTGCGCACCAATGTGAGCAAGGCGGCGCACGACGAGAAGTTCAAGACCGCCATGGCCAATCTCGGCCAGGACGTCGATTACCTCGATGCACCGGAGTTCGCTAAGTTCTGGGACGCCGACGCTGCGCGCATCGAAGATGCGGTCAGGGACATCGGCCGCGTGCAGGGATAACGGAGCGAAAGCTCCAAGACGAGAAATGCCGCGCGTCGCCGGTCGGTGATAGCGCGGCATTCGTCTTTGATCGAAAGTGCCGGCTATAACCGGCAGCAATTTGGGAGGGAATCATGGACCGCCGGGCGTTCGTCATCGGCACAAGCGCATCGGCCGCCGCGCTCGCGACTACACCGGCATTCGCGCAAGAGACATTTCCTTCGCATGCAATCACCATCATCAACTCATTTCCACCCGGCGGCATCAACGATCTCGTGACCCGGCCGCTGGCCGCCAGCATGGAGCCGGTCCTCAAGCAGCCGGTGGTGGTCGAAACTAAGGCCGGCGCCGCCGGACAGGTCGGCGCGCAGGTCGGTGCTTCCGCCAAGCCGGATGGCTACACGCTGCTGTCGCACAACACCGGCATTTCCGGTTATGCCGAAGTGGACAAACTATTCGGTCGTCCGGTGAAAACGTCGCGCGCCGATTTCATTCCGCTTGCCCGCCTGGTCGCCGACCCGGTCCTGCTCCTAGTCAACGACCAGCAGCCCTACAAGACGGTGAAGGAGTTCATCGACGCCGCCAAGACGAAGGGGGACATGGTCTTCAGTTCGGGCGGGCTCTATGGCGCAACGCATTTGCCGCTGGCCTATCTGGAAAAGGCGACCGGCCCTTTGAAGCTGCGTCACTTGCCGACCAATGGCGGCGGCCCGGCCATCACCGCCATCCTCGGTAACAATGCGCAGGTGACGACGCAGTCGGTGTCGGCCACGATCGCGCATATCAAGGCCGGCAAGCTGCGTCCGCTGGCGACGTTCGGCGCCACACGCTCGAAGTTCCTGCCCGAGGTGCCGACGTTGAAGGAACTCGGCTACGACGTCGAATATTATCTGTGGGTGGGAATTTTCGCGCCGAAAGGCACGCCACAGCCGATCGTCACCACGCTGCGCGCTGCTATCAAGCAGGCGGCGCACGGCGAGGCTTTCCTGGCCGTGCTCAATAACGCCGGCCAGGAACTGGCCTATCTCGATGGACCGGATTTCCAGAAATTCTGGGACATCGACGGCAAACGCACCGACGAAGCGGTGATTTCCATCGGCAAGCAGGGATAAGAATTATGGTTCTACGCGCAGATCACGTGGCGGGCGCCGCCTTCGTTATATTCGGTGCGGCCATCATCGCGCTCAGCCGCGATCTGCCGGTCGGCCAGTTATCCATGCCCGGCTCCGGCTTCCTGCCCATGATCGTCGCCACGCTGACCATCATTTTCGGTTTGATATTGATCCTGCGCGCCAAGGAAAGCGGGCCGTTCTCCGAGTTGGGTTGGGATGACGGCAAGCATGCTCTGATGGTCACCGCCATCACCGCCGCCGCGATCGCGCTTTATGAGCACCTCGGTTTCTTTTTCACCATGCTGCTGATGATGATTACGCTGCTGATCGTGATCGAGCGGCGCAATCCGATACGCGCCGGCATCTACTGCATCGCCATTGTCTTGTTCACATACGTTTCATTCGTGTACGGGCTCAAGACGCCCTTGCCGGAATACAGCTTCTAGGAACCCATTCGTGGAAAACACTCTGATCAGCCTGGCGCATGGATTTGGCATCGCCTTCCAGCTCGACAATCTCTGGTACGCCTTCCTCGGCTGCGTGGTCGGCACCCTGGTCGGCGTGCTGCCGGGCATCGGGCCGCTGTCGGGCATCTCGATCCTGCTGCCGGTGACCTTCGGGCTCAACGCCACGCAAGCCGTGATCATGCTGGCCGGCATTTATTACGGCTCGCAATACGGCGGCTCGACCACCTCGATCCTGATGCGCATTCCCGGCGAGGCCTCGTCGGTGATGACCTGTATCGACGGCAATGCCATGGCCAAGAAGGGCCGCGCCGGATCCGCGCTCTGCATCGCCGCCGTGGGCTCCTGGGTTGCCGGCACCTTCGGCGTGGTCATGTTGACTTTGGTCGCGCCGCCGCTCGCGACCATCGCCTTGAAGTTCGGCCCGCCGGAATACACCGCGATGCTGACCTTGGGCCTTATTTTCCTCGCTTACATGTCATCGTCGTCGTTGGTGCGCACGCTGCTGATGGCCTGCATCGGCCTGCTGCTCGGCATGGTCGGCATCGACAACATGACCGGCCATTTCCGCTACAGCTTCGACCTCGCCGAGCTCGGCGACGGCATCGGCATCGTGCCGGTGGCGGTCGGCCTGTTCGGCCTCGGCGAAATCCTGTCGACGCCGAGCCACACGGTGGTCGGCGAGGTGATCACGCCGAAATTACGCGAACTGCTGCCGAACCGGAAGGAATGGCGCGAATCCATCATGCCGATCGCGCGCGGCAGCGTGCTTGGCTTCATCATCGGCATCATCCCGGGTTCCGCGCATATTATTTCGAGTTTCCTGTCCTATGCACTGGAGCGCCGCGTCTCCAAGCATCCGGAAGAGTTCGGCCATGGCGCGGTGGCCGGCGTCGCCGGGCCTGAATCGGCCAACAATTCGGCCTCGACCGGCGCCTTCGTGCCGATGCTGGCGCTCGGCATTCCGACCGGCCCGATTACGGCCGTGCTGATGGGTGCGCTGATGGTGCACGGGGTCAATTCGGGGCCGCAATTGGTCACCGAGCATCCGGATGTGTTCTGGGGATTCGTCGCCTCGATGTATGTCGGCAATCTGATGCTGCTGGCGCTCAATCTGCCGCTGGTCGGGCTGTTCGTGACCGTGTTGCGCATCCCCTACGCCTATCTCTATCCGCTCATCATCATGTTCTGCATCGTCGGCGTCTATGAAGTGAGCCACTCGGTCGTCGACGTCTACATCATGCTGATCATGGGTGTGTTCGGCTATGCCCTGCGCAAGTTCGCCTTCGATCCGGCGCCGCTGGTGCTGGGGCTGGTGATCGCGCCGCTATTCGAACAGAGCCTGCGCCAATCTCTGATCATGTCGAACGGCGACTACCTGATCTTCTTCAGCCGGCCGATCTCACTCGGGCTGTTGATCGTAAGCGTCATTATGCTGACGCTCTCAGCCATCACCTTCGTGCTCAAGCGCAAGGACTGGCGCGAGAAGCTGGCCGAGGCGGAAGCCGGCGAGATGGAGACGTAGCGGTCAGACCCTAAGCCTGCGCGCTATTGCGCGCGTGCAGCGCCATGGCGATCAGCGCGGCGCCGCCGAACATCATATTGATGCCGACCAAGAGCCCGATCGCCCAGGCCGCCGTGCTCGGCAGGCCGGCCAGAATCATCACGCCCAGCACCAGATCAATGACGCCGCTCGTCAGCATCCAGCCCCAACGGCCGGATAACTCACGTTTATGGTCGAGCGAAAACATGATCGAGGCCACGCCCTCGATGATGAAGAAGGCGACCAGCAAGAAGGTGAGCGATATCGCGCCGCTCAATGGCATCGCCAGCAGCCAGCCGCCGACCAAAACTGCGAGCGCCGCCGACACCAGCGACCACCAGAAGCCGGGCGCCTGGCGCATCCAGAATGTCGTGAACAGCCCCATGACGCCGCTGACCAAAAACACCCAGCCCAACAGGATCGTCACCGCCAGCGTGGCAATCGGCGGCAGCAGAACGGCGACCGCGCCCAGAACGACGAGGACGACACCCTCGGTCAGATACAGCTGCCAATGCGCGTGCAGCGCGTTCGCCACCGCGCGCTGGAATTTGGCGATATCGGGTTGATTGGTGGACATGGGAAATCTCCTCTGCCGCTCGATTATCGTAACCTATTTTTCCACCCAGTCGGCGCATTTCTGCACGGCCGTTTCAGCGCCCCAGGGCTGCACCGGCACGGTCGAGGTGGAGTTTTTCGGTGAACCCTCGATCAGGCGGTCGCTATAGACCATGTAGACCAGCACATTTCGTTTTATGTCGCAGCCGCGCACGATCTGCATTTTCTTGAAAAACAGCGAGCGGCGTTTGCGAAATACGTCATCGCCTTGGGCAAATTTTTCTTTGAATTTGATCGGTCCGATTTGGCGGCAGGCGAGCGAAATGTCCGACACTTCCTCCGCCACACCGATCCAGCCTTTCAAGCCGCCGCGTTCCGGCACGGTGAAATGGCAGGCGACGCCATCGACTTCCGGGTCGTCGAGCCCGTAGGTGGCGAGCTTGTCGTTCGGCGTCAGCAGCTTGAACACCGTCGAGCGTTTGAAAATGAGATCGGGCTCTTCGGCGGCGAAGGACGGCACCGCCGTCAGGACGGCGAAGATCGCAACCATGCAAGCGATGAATACGCGCAAGAAAGCCTCCATTGGCATTTCATGCGAGATAGGAATTGTAATCGATCAGCGAAAGGGGGTTAGACCCACAAGCGTTCGCTGGCTTCCATGCCCTTGTAAAGGCCGGCGACGAAGTCGCCGTAGCCGTTGAAGATCAGCGTCGGCCGGCGCTCGCCGGTGCCGATCACTTCCTCGCTCGCCTGACTCCAGCGCGGATGCGCGACCTGCGGATTGACGTTGGCCCAAAAGCCGTATTCGGACGACTGCAGCGCCTCCCAATAACCCTTCGGCCGCTGCTCGGTGAAGCTGAAGCGCACGATCGACTTGATCGACTTGAAGCCGTATTTCCACGGCACCGCCAGCCGCAGCGGCGCGCCGTGCTGCTTGAGCATCGGATGGCCGTAGGCGCCGGTGGCGAGGAAGGCGAGCTCGTTGGTCGCTTCCGCCATGGTGAGGCCTTCGACATAAGGCCACGGAAACCAGGTCTGCCGCTGCCCGGGTGCTTGCTTGGGATTCGAGAAGGTCTCCATGCGCAGGAATTTGGCGGCGCCCAGCGGCTTGGCAAAATCGACCAGCTTGGCGAGCGGAAAACCGCTCCACGCGATCGCCATGCTCCAGGCTTCCACGCAGCGGAGGCGGTAGGTGCGCTCCTCCAACGTCATCTTGCGGATCAACTCGTCGATGCCGATCTCGAACGGCTGCTCCACCAGGCCGTCGATCTTCACCGTCCACGGCCGGATATCGAAATTTTGCGCCTGCTCGGATACTTCCTTCGACGAATTGAATTCGTAAAAATTATTGTAGTGCGCGTTGATCTTCTCGTCGGTGATCGCCCGGTCGAGCACATATTTCTCGTTGCGCTTGGCCGGATAAAGATCGGCCGTCGGGTCAGGCAGCTTGGCGAGGTCGGAGATGCGCTGCGCAACGGCGGCGCGCGGCGCCAGCACCAGCGCGCTCGCGCCGCCAACCAAAAAACTGCGGCGGTTGAAAACCAGGCGCTCGGGCGTGGCGAGGCGTTCGGGAATCTCCCAGCCACGGCGGCGAATGACATTCATGGCGCATGCCCTTTCGGAATCGTGCGCCAACGGGTACGGCGGCCCGCCTTCACAGGCAAGTCACGGATGCGGGAGCGATTTACTCCGCCGCCCGCCGTGCCGCGATGATCTGGTCGGCGGTGCGGCCGGTGAGTTCGGCCATGTGGTCGAACTTGAAGGCGAACGAGCCGACGCCGGCGGTGGCCGAGCGCACCTCGATGATGAGGTCGCCGATCTCGGCTTCCGCCATCTGCGCGCGCACGGTGTCCCAGCCCGGCCAGCCCTCGCGGGTGTCGAAGCCGAGGATCTGCCCGCGCCGGCCCGCCAGGATGGCGTTCATCTTCGCGGTGGCGTCGTTCGGGCAGACGATCTCGACCAGATGAATCGGCTCCAGCAGCACCGGCTGGCACTGCGGCAGGCCTTCGGCGATGCCGACGCGGCCGGCGATGCGGAACGCCATGTCGGATGAATCCACCGTGTGGTAGGAGCCGTCGATCAGCGCCACCGAGAGATCGACCACCGGGAAGCCGAGCGGGCCGTGCTTGAGCCCGTCGAGCACGCCCTCCTCCACCGCCGGGATGTAATTGCGCGGCACCACGCCGCCGGTGATCTTGTCTTCGAACTTGAAGCCGGAGCCGCGCGGTAGCGGCTTGATCTCCAGCATGGTGTCGCCGAACTGGCCGTGGCCGCCGGACTGCTTCTTGTGGCGGCCGCGCACCGTGACCGGCTTGCGGATGGTCTCGCGATAGCCGACCGTCGGCGGCCGCGTCGCGACCGGAACCGCATAACGCTCGCCGAGCCGCTCGGCCGCCACGCGCAGATGCATCTCGCCCTGGCCCCAGATCACCACCTCGTGGTTCTCAGCGTTGTGCACGACGCTGAGCGAGGGATCCTCTTCAGTCAGCTTGGTAAAGGCGGCGCCGAGCTTGACGTCGTCCTTGCGCTCCTTGGCCTGCACCGCCAGCGCGAGCACCGGCGCATAGGGCTTCATCTGGACGAGCGCCGCATGCGCCTGCTTGCCGGCGGACAGCGTATCGCCGGTCTTGGCATGATCGAGCTTGCCGAAGGCGACGGTCTCGCCGGCCACGGCCTGCCCGCGCTTGTCGAAGTGCTGGCCCATGATCTTGAACACGCCGGACACCCGGCCGGCCTCGCCTTCCGGCGTATTGAAGGTGGTGCCGTCGCCGGCCTGGCCGGCGAGCAGGCGGGCGACCGACATCTTGCCGCCGTGGGTGGTGTGGAAGGTCTTGAGCACCAGTGCCAGCGGATCGTTGCCGACCTTGGCGCCGAGGCGCGCAATGGTCTCGGCCACGCCGGGCGCTTCATGGCGCAGCGCCTTGAGCAGGCGCAGCACGCCGTTCGCGCGGGTGGCGACGCCGAGCAGCACCGGCACGACCAGCCGTTCGCGCAATTCCTTGGCGAGATCGTCGAACACCTTGTCGCGCGGCGGCTGGATGTCCTCGAGCAACTGCTCCATCAGCTCGTCGTCGTGATCGGCCAGCGTCTCCAGCATGGTGAAGCGCGCTTCCTTCTCGCGATCGAGATCCTCGCCTTTGAGTTCGATGACCTCCGAGGCCGCGTGCTCCTTGTAGACATGGGCGCGCTCGAGCGCAAGATCGACAAAGCCGGCGATGAGCTCGCCGTTCCAAATCGGAACCTGGCGCAACAGCAGCGGCACGCGCGAGGCCGGCTGCAACAGCTTGAGCGTCTCGCGCACGCGCTTGTCCGCCTTGTCGATCTTGTTGAGGAACAGGAAGTGCGGAATATTCTGGTCTTCGAGCTCGCGCAAAATCAATTGCAGCTGCGGCACCTTTTTCTCGTCGGCCTCGCAGACCACGACCGCCGCGTCGACCGCCGGCAGCACCGCGCGCATGTCATGAATGAATTCGATCGAACCGGGGCAATCGATAAACGTATAACTGTCGCCCATGAATGTGGTGGTGGCGACCGAAGCCTCGACGCTCATCTTGTGCTGGCGGGCTTCCTTGCTGGCGTCGCCGACGGTAGTACCCGCATCCACCGTGCCTTGCCGCTGCACCGCGCCGGTGCGGGCGAGGATCGCTTCTAACAGGGTTGTCTTGCCGCTCTGGAATGGGCCCACCAGCGCAATGCACCGGGGACCCCTGGGACCTGTGCCGTTCTGTCCCATAAATACCTCCCTTGCCGGCCGGGAGGTCGGACCTGTTTTCCCGGCCCTTTCACAGTATCGTCTCAGGTGAGGGCGGCACTGGCAAGGGGCGATGACGAACTAAACGAAACGGCCGCCCGCAGGCGGCCGCCAAAGCCATTATGAGTTGTACGCTCAGTTCCCCGAACGGAGCTCGAGCGAGGCGACGCCGGCCGCCAAGTTAAGCCCGGTCTGGCCCGTCACCGACAAGGGTTGCAGCGCGACCGTGCGATTGGAGCCGCCGATCAGCGCGTTGGCGCCGAGACCGACCGCGATCGTCGCTTCAGCCGTCGCGCCGGTATACGTGCCGGCAAGGACGCCGAAGCCGCGCGACGACGGCGCGTAGACCGCCCACACCATCTGGCCGCCCGATGTCGCACCGATGTCGAGGCCGAACTTGCTGATGGTGCCGTAATATGTCTCGCGCGGGCCGGGCAGATCCGGATTGAACTCGCACTGTACTCGTTTCTGCGACGCGATGATCAAGCCGATGCCGCCGGAAACATCGCAGACCAGCGTGCCTGCTTTCACGCGATCCTGAGCGGCCGCGCCGCCGATCGCCGTGACGAAGCCCAACGCCAGCACGCCTAGCCCTACGAAAATGCGACGCATACAACCCCCCTTTGGTGATTATGCCTTGCTGATACGATTGTGAGCGGAACCCCGGGCGAAGTCAAAAGGAGCGCCGGGGCTTAGTAAACGAGACCAAGTAACGGCAATCCTGCCGTTACTTCAAATTCCCGCAGAACCGCTGGATTCGCCGGCAGGCCTCTTCCAGATCCTCGGTCTTGGTCGCGTAGGAGATGCGGAACGCCGGCCCGAGCCCGAACGCCGTGCCCTGCACCACCGCCACGCCTTCGGCTTCCAGCAATTCGGTGACGAAGTCCTCGTCGCTCGAAAGCTTCTTACCGGTCGACGCGGTCTTGCCCATGGTACCGGCGCAGGACGGATAGACATAGAAGGCGCCCTCCGGGGTCGGGCATTTGATGCCGTTGGCCTGATTGAGCATCGACACGCAGAGGTCGCGCCGCTCCTTGAAGATCTTGTTGTGCTTGGCGATGAAGTCCTGCGGCCCGTTAAGCGCTTCCACCGCCGCCCATTGCGACACCGCTGCCGGGTTCGAGGTCGATTGCGACTGCACCATCGCCATCGCCTTGATCAGCGGCTCGGGCCCGCCGGCATAGCCGATACGCCAGCCGGTCATGCAATAGGCCTTGGAGCAGCCGTTGATGGTGAGCGTGCGCGGATAAAGCGACGGCTCGATCTGCGCCGGCGTGGTGAACACGAAGTCGTCGTAGACCAGGTGCTCATAC
>Ga0209890_10001417_pt1 | contig 10877 bp, 8 predicted proteins | sample OrgsoiDNA2013049_FD_185799 | JGI IMG/M metagenome (GOLD analysis project Ga0209890, IMG submission 185799) | Permafrost soil microbial communities from the Arctic, to analyse light accelerated degradation of dissolved organic matter (DOM) -... | ecosystem: Environmental > Terrestrial > Soil >... | reverse complement strand
CCTCGCGGGCCCGGGCCGTGAGGCGGGCGGTGGCGGTGGCGAGGATGCCGCGCGGCATCGGGGCCAGCGTGGGCGTGAACGAGATCGTGACTTGCTGGCCCGCGGCCGGATCCGAATCCTGGGGCAGCACGCTCTGCAGCGCCTCCTCGATCTCCGGGGTATGCCGGTGCACGCCGCCGACCTGGTAGGCGGACACCGATCCCATGACCTCGCTGCCCAGCAGGTTCGGCTCCGACCGCCGGCCCGCACCGGACGTACCGGAGGCGGCGACGATGACGATGTCGCTGGGCTCGGCGAGCCCGCTGGCCAGCAACGGGGCCAGCGCCAGGATCGAGGAGGTGGCGTAGCAGCCGGGCGAGGCCACCTGCGCCGCGGCGCGGATCTGCTCCCGCGCGCCGGGCAGCTCGGGCAGGCCGTAGGTCCAGTGACCCGGGTGCTCGCCGCCGTAGAACTGGGCCCAGGACGCGGGATCGGCGAGCCGGAACCCGGCGCCCAGGTCCACGACCTTGGTGCGCGCCGGAAGCTCGGTAGCCAGCGCGGCGGCCTCCGCGTGCGGCAGCGCCATGAACACGAGGTCGGCCCCGCCCAGCACGGCGGGATCGGTCGGCCCGAACGTGCGGTCCGCGAGCCCGATGAGGTTCGGGTGGACGGCCGTGACCGGAACGCCGGCGTTCGACCCGGCGGCCAACGGCCCGATCTCCAGATCCGGGTGATTGGCCAGGAGCCGGAGCAGCTCACCCCCGGCGTAGCCGCTGGCACCTGCGACCCCGACCCGTGCGCCCATGATGCGCTCTCCTCCTGCGTCGATCTTCGCCGAGCCGGGGCCGTCCACCGGTCTCAGCGGAATGCGGTACCCCGTCTGAAAAAGTATGCAGCCTATCGAGAACTTATGCAACAGGATTTGCTCGAACCGCCGGACGGGAGCATGTGGGCGGTGCGGAGTGGCGGGTTGGGAGGCTGGGCCCGGGGACGGCATCATGGGGAGCAGCGGACCGGGAAATGATGGCACGAAGCTGGAACCTGGCGGTGCGGAACCGGGTCCAAGGATGATGTGACGCCGATCCACCGATGCGGAGAAAACACCTAGTCATGCGTGGCCGCCGCCAGCGTGAGGAGCGCCCGCCTTGGTCTCGCCCGCCAGGGTCTCGCCCGCCTTGGTCTCGTGCCCGGCGGTCCCCGCCGGTCGCGCTCGGCGGCCTGAGGCTGGCCCGCGCCGGACTGGCTCGGGCCGGGCTGGGAGCGGTCGCGGCCGGCATCGGGCTGGGGGTGCTCGCGGGCTGCGGAACATCCGTGGCGAGCACGCCTCAGGCCAGCCAGACATGCGGGACGACCCGGACGGGCGTGAACGTGCCCGTCATCATCGAGATCGGCAAGGGCCAGGTTTCCTGCGGGACCGCCCTGCAGGTGGAGAACTCGTACGCGACGCTCATCCGCAACGGAGACGTCCGGGGTAACGGAGGCGGCGCGCCGGTCAGGGTGAGCGGCTGGACCTGCCAGGGCTTCCCGACACCCGAAGTACTGAAGACGGGGCAGACCTCCGCGTGCCACAACCACGGCGGCGAGATCCTGGCGGTCCTCCCGCCGCCCAGCGCGCCCCCGGCCGGCCCCACCACGTCCTGAGCGGCCGCGCAATCAGCACGCGGCGAGGCGCACCCGGGACGGCTAGCTGCCGCGGAGGATGGCGCCGACGCGCTCCGCAGCCTCGGCGACCGCGGCGTCCCGGGCCTCGCCGGCCTCGGTGGCGGTGAGGGTGTGGTCCGGGGCGCGGAACCGCAGCGTGTAGGCCAGCGACTTGCGCCCCTCCCCCACCTGTTCACCGGTGTAGACGTCGAACAGCCGAACGTCCTCCAGTAGGGTCCCCCCGCCGACGGAGGACGCCCCGGCGCGCAGCGCGGCCTGCACGTCCGCGGCCGGGACCGCCTGGTCGACGATGAGCGCGACGTCCTGGGTGGCGGGCGGGTAAGACGACAGCACCGGGGCCTGCACCGGGCCGGAACCTTCCGCGGCGGCCAGGATCACCGACATGTCGAGCTCGGCCGCGCTGGTGCGCGCGGGCAGCCCGAAGGCCTGGATCACCCGCGGGTGCAGTTCGCCCGCGTAGCCGGCCAGCCATTCGGTCCGCTGCGAGCCGTCGCTGGCCTGGACGAAGATCGCGGCACACCGGCCCGGGTGCCACGGCGCCTGCCGGTCGGCCCGCACGTTCACGCTGACCTGGCAGGTCCGGCCGATCTCGCGGACCCCCTCGACGGCGTCCGCCCAGCATTCCGGGCGCCCCGAACCCCACCAGCCCGCCTGTTCCCGGTGACCGGCCAGCACCGTGGCCAGGTGCAGCGGCTGGTCCGGCAGCGCGGCCTCCAGCGCGGCCAGGTCCTCGAAGGTCGGCGCGCGGTGCACGGGCAAATGGGGCGGCACGACCCGCCCGCCGGGCCGGGGCAGGAACACCACGCTCGTCTCGAACAGCGCGACGTCGGCGAAGCCCCGCCCGATGTTGCGGTTGAGCGTACGCAGCAGGCCCGGCAGCAGCGTGGTCTGCAGCAGCGGCTCATCGTCGCTGAGCGGGTTGGCCAGGGCCAGCATGTCCCGGCGCGGGTCTTCGGCCGGAAGCTGCAGCGCGTCGGCGTCGGCAGCGGACACGAACGGGGTGGTCAGCACCTCCACGTACCCGGCCCCGGCCAGGCCCCGGCCGACGTCGCGGCGCAGCCGCTGCCGCAGGGTCAGCCCGCGGCCGGCGAAGGCGCGCGGCCGGCGCACCGGGATGTTCTCGTATCCCTCCAGCCGGATGACCTCTTCGGCCAGGTCGGCGGGGTCGGTGAGGTCGGGCCGCCAGGACGGCGGGGTGACGGTCAGGGCCTGGGCGGCCCGGTCGTGCTCGGTGGCGCAGCCGACCTGGCGCAGCCGGTGGATCACGGTGTCGAGGCCGTAGACGACGCCGGCCACGTTGGCCGGGTAGTCGTCCGCCAGCACGATCGCCACCTGGTCCACGTCCACGTGCGCGTGCGTGCAGCCGGGCACGATGTTGCCGCCGCCCAGCGAGGCCAGCATCGCGATCGCCTTGGCCGAGGCGCGCAGCGGCAGCTCACGGTCGACGCCGCGCTCGAACCGGTAGGACGCCTCGCTGTGCAGCCGGTGCCGGCGGCTCATCCGGGCCGTGCCGACGGCCGAGAAGTGGGCCGCCTCAATGAGCAGGTCGGTGGAGGTTTTATCGATCTCGGTGGCCAGGCCGCCCATGGTGCCGGCCAGCGAGATCGGCCCGGAGTCGTCGGCGATCACGATGTCGTCCGGTTCCAGCGGGCGGACCACATGGTCGAGGGTCTCCAGCCGCTCCCCCAGCTTGCCCCGGCGCACCACGATCGGCCCGCTCAGCTTGATGCTGTCGAACGCGTGCAGCGGCTGGCCGAGCTCCAGCATCAGGTAGTTGGTCACATCCACGGCCAGGGAGATGGTCCGCATGCCGGAACGGGCCAGCCGCACCCGCATCCACAGCGGCGTCGGCGCCCCGGGGCGGAAGCTGCGCACCTCGCGCAGCACGAACCGGTCGCACGCGGACGGGTCGGCGATGCTGGCCGGCCGGATGTCGCCCGACACCCAGCCCAGGTCGGCGCCGAGCCCGGCGTGGGCGGGCAGCCCGGCGTCGGCGGGGTCGGTGAAGGTCACCCCGAACGCGATGGCCAGCTCGCGGGCGACCCCGCGCACGGACACGCAGTCACCCCGGTCCGGGGTCACCGCGATGTCGAGCACCTCATCGCGCAGGCCCGCGTAGGTGACGAAGTCCGCGCCGAGCGGGGCGCCCTGCGGCAGCACCAGGATGCCGGAGTGGTCGGTGCCGATGCCCAGTTCGTCCGCGGCGCAGAGCATGCCCTCGGACATGCGGCCGTACGTCTTGCGCGCACCGATCTCGAAGCCGCCAGGCAGTACGGCGCCGGGCTGGGCCCACGCCACCCGGTCGCCGACGGAGAAGTTGGTCGCGCCGCAGATGACGCCGGCCGCGCCCTCGCCGTCGGCCGCGTCACCTTCCCTGGTGGTGACACGGCAGTACCGCATCGGCTTCTTGATCTCGGTCAGCTCCTCAATGGAGAGCACCTTGGCGATGACGACGCCGCTGATGTCGTGCCCGACCGGCTCGATGGACTCGACCTCCAGCCCGGCCGCGGTCAGCCGGCGAGCCACCTCGGCGGGCTCGTAGGAGACCTCCACCGGCGCGTACTCGCGCAGCCAGGAAAGCGGAAGCTTCATGGTCAGATCTCCGTCCCGAATGCCCGGCTGAACCGCACGTCGCCCTCGATGGTGTCGCGGATGTCGGTGACCCCGTGGCCGATCATCAGCGTCCGCTCGATGCCCAGGCCGAACGCGAACCCGCTGTACCGGTCGGAGTCGACGCCGCAGGCCACCAGCACGCGTGGATTGACCATGCCGCAGCCGGCGATCTCGATCCAGCCCTGGGACCGGCAGAGGCGGCACGGCTCGCCGCCGGGCCGGGTGGACGCGCCCCGGCAGATGTGGCATTCCATGGACACGTCGGCGGACGGCTCGGTGAACGGGAAGAAGTCCGGCCGGAACCGGGTGCGCAGCCCCTCGCCGAACATCGCGTCCACGAACGACTGGATGGCGCCGCGCAGGTCGGCCATGGTCAGGCCCTCGTCGACGGCGAGGCACTCGATCTGGTGGAAAACGGGGCTGTGCGTGGCGTCGAGCGCGTCGGCACGGTAGCAGCGGCCCGGGCTGACCACATACAGCGGCAGCGGCCTGCTGAGCATGGCGCGGATCTGCACCGGGGAGGTGTGCGTGCGCAGGATCACCCCGGACCGCGCCGAACTGAGCGTGCCCCCGGTGCCGTCCCCCGCTTCCTTGGGCCCGGCCACGAACAGGGTGTCCTGGGCCTCACGGGCCGGGTGGTCGGGCGGGAAGTTCAGCGCGTCGAAGTTGTACCACTCCGCCTCCGCCTCCGGGCCCTCGGCGACCTCATAGCCCAGGGCCACGAACACGTCGGCCAGCCGGTCCCCGGTCATCGTGACCGGATGCCGCGCGCCGGGCGCCATCCGGTCCCAGGGCAGCGTCACGTCGACGGCTTCTTCCAGCAGCACACGCCGGTCCCGGTCCGATTCGAGGGCGGCGGTCCGGTCGGCCAGGGCCTGCCGGACCGCGGCGCGCGCCGCGCCCACCCGCTTGCCCGCCTCGGCGCGCGCCTGCGGCGGCAGCGCGCCGATCTCCGCGTTGGCCAAGGTCAGCGGCGCCCGATCGCCGAAGTGCGCGATCCGCGCGTCCTTCAGCTCGTCCAGCGTCTGCGCCGCGGCGATGGCCGCCAGCGCCTCATCGCGCATCCGTGTTACCTCGTCGGGTGACAACGGCGTCACCTCCACGGGGTCGTAGTTCGCATTGGGTCCGGACATCGGGCCTTCCCTCGCGGGCCAAACGGTGCTGGTCTAGGTGGTGCAGCTTTACATAGTGGTGCAGGTCTGGGTGGCAGTTCACGCCGGGAGGTGGTACCGGCGGTCAATGATGCCGAACCGGACGGGGTGCGCGCATCCCTTACGTGCGGCGCTCCGCCTACGGGGGGAAGGCGGCCGCGCCCGGCGGTGGCGTCCGGTGTCCAGGCGCTATCGCGTACCCGGGTGTCCCGGCGCCAGCCCAGCCTCGAGGCCAAGCTGCGCGGACACGATGGACGTCAGGGGCCACTGGCCACGGGCAGAATCGCTGGCGGGGCCGTCCCCGGGTGGCCCGCGGAACGCCTGGCTCGCCTAGGCGGCAGGAGTTCCCGCGGGCATGGTAAATCGGAACTCCGCTCCGCCGCCGGGCGCGCGGCCCACGCTGATGGTGCCTCCGTGCGCCTCGACCAGCCCCTTGACGATGTAGAGGCCGAGCCCGGTGCCGCCGCGCCGCTTGCCCCGCCAGAACTGCCGAAACACGCGTGAGGCCAGGTCGGGGGCGATCCCCTCACCCTCGTCCTGGACGAACACCGTGACAGCATCCGTACCGGCTGCTGGCTCCACCACGACAGTCACGGTACCAGCCCCGTGCCGTACCGCGTTCTCCACGAGATTGCTGAGGATCTGGTCCACCTTGTCGGGGTCCAGCCAGGTCTCGGGCAGCCCGGCCCGAGCCTGCAGCCGGAAGCGATCCTCGGGCTCACCCGCCGCGACCCGGCCGGCGATGATCTTGCGGGCCCGCTCGGGCACGTCGACGAGCTGGCGGTGTACCTCCAGGCGGCCCGACTCGATCCGGGAAACGTCCAGCAGTTCGGTGATGAGCCGGGTGACCCGGTCCGCGTCGGCGTTCACGGTCTCCAGCATGACGAGCTTCTGGTCGTCGGTGAACCGGTGCCACTTGGCCAGCAGCGTGGCGGTGAAGCCCTTCACGCTGGTGAGCGGGGAGCGCAGTTCGTGCGCCACGGTGGAGACCAGGTCGGCCCGGCTGCGCTCCAGCCGGGCCCGCTGGCTGGCGTCGTGCAGGGAGATCACGAGCCGCAGCACGGCGCGGCGGCGGTGCGGCTCGCGGATGTAGCGGACGACGACGAGCACCTCGGTGCCGTCCGCCAGGTACAGCGGGCGCTCCGGATGCCGGGTGCGGGTCTGCAGGCCGTGGTAAGGATCGGTGAGGTCCCACCAGTCGCGGCCGTCGGCGTCGTGCAGCGGCAGCACGCCGAACAGGTCCTTGCCGAGTGCTTCAGCGGGATCGGTGCCAGTCAGCTGCGCAGCGGCCCGGTTGAACACGGTGACGCGGCCTGCTTCGTCGGCGATGACGAGACCGTCGGGGAGCTCGTCGGCGATGACGAGCCAGCCGGGCACGCCGCAAGCCTCGGCGAGCGCCTCAGGCCCGGACAGCCCAGCGCTGTCCGGCTCGCCGGGCCAGCCCCGGGCCGCTCGGCTCGTCATGATCTACCCACTCTCGAACGACGCCTCCATCCGGCACGTCCGCCCGCCCCGGCTCAGCCGCCGCAGCATATCCGTCACGAGTGTGCGTGACGGAATGTGGTGTGACTCTAGCGTGCCCTCATCGGGGCGACAGCTCCACACCACCGATTGTGCGCCACAACGCGCGAAAAGCCATCTGACGTAAGCGTTCCGTCAGAAATAGCTTCCGTTTCCGGGTCGTGGGGGTTCCTATGGTGCCAGTGTGACTGAGGTGGCTGAAGCGATCTCCGGCGTGGCATGGGCCGCATACTCAAGGACGCTTTTTGCCCAGCCAGGCTTTGGCGACAGGCGCCATACTCCCGGCTGGAGGAGGGGTAATGGCGCCATCACCCAGGTTGCAGAAGGGCGGCGGGAGGGGGTCAGCGCGGCGAGGCGGCGCGCTGGGCGCGAGCGCTGGCGTAGAGGCAGACGGCCGCGGCGGTGGCCAGGTTGAGGCTCTCGGCGTGCCCGTAGATCGGGACCGCGACGCTCTCGTCGGCCAACGCAAGGATCTCCGGCGGCATGCCCCAGGCCTCGTTGCCGAAGATCCAGGCCGTCGGGGCCGCCAGCTCGGCCGGGGTCAGGTCGTCCAGGGTACGCTCGCCGCGCGCGTCGGCAGCGAGAACGCGCAGCCCGGCGCCGCGCAGCGCAGTGACCGCCTGGTCCGGCCGCGCGCCGGCGACCACCTGGACGTGGAACAGGCTGCCCGCCGACGCCCGGACCGCCTTCCCGTTATAGGGGTCGACCGAGGCATCGGTGAAGATCACGGCCTGGCCCCCCGCCGCGTCAGCGGCCCGCAGCACGGTGCCGGCGTTCCCCGGGTCGCGCACGCTGGCCAGCACCGCGACCAGCGCCGGACGCCCGGCGACGGCCTGGTTCAGCGGAACGTCGACGAACCCGCAGACGGCCAGCAGGCCCTGCGGCGTGACGGTCTGAGCCAGCTCGGCCATGACCTCGCCGCTCACCGTGTGCACCGGGATCCCGGCCTGGGCCATGGCGGTCACGAGGTCAACGCGGCGGACCCGCGCCTCCGCCGTGACGAACAGCTCGGTGACCAGCGCCCCGGAGCGGAACGCTTCCGTAACGGCTTGCGGGCCTTCCGCCAGGAAGGCCCGCGCGCGCTGCCGGAACGCCCGCTTGGTTAGCCGGCGTGCGCCCTTGAGCCGAGGTGAGCGGACGCTGGTGTACTCCAGACCGGGCGAGGTGGTCATGAACCAGCCGTCGCCTGGTAACGGCCGTCCCGGCCGCCGGATGGCCGGCTGCCGTCAGGCAGCGGCACTCGATGCGCCGGTCTCTTCCGGCAGGTTGTTCTTGGCCACTTCGACCAATGCGGTGAACGCCGGAGCGTCCGCCACGGCCAGCTCGGCCAGCATGCGGCGGTCGACCTCGACACCGGCCGCCTTCAGGCCCTGGATGAACCGGTTGTAGGTAATGCCGTTGGTACGGGCCGCAGCGTTGATGCGCTGGATCCACAGCCGCCGGAAGGCGCCCTTACGGTCCTTGCGGTCCCGGTAGGCGTAGGTCATCGAGTGGAGCACTTGCTCCTTGGCCTTGCGGTACATCCGCGACCGCTGGCCACGGTAACCGCTCGCCCTCTCCAGGGTTACCCGGCGCTTCTTGTGGGCGTTTGCCGCCCGTTTGACGCGTGCCATCTCTGTGTTACTCCCTCAGCTCGCGGGCCGGGCTACTTTCCCAGCAGCTTCTTGATCTCGCGGACGTCGTTGGCGGCGACGGCCTGTTCCCCAGCGAGCCGGCGCGTCACACGGGACGACTTGTGCTCGAGCAGGTGGTTGCGGTTGGCGCGGCGGCGCATCACCTTGCCGGTAGCGGTCACCTTGAAGCGCTTCGCGGTCCCGCTGTGGGTTTTCATTTTCGGCATGGTCGCCGTCGTCTCCTCTATCTGAGTGCGCCCGGGGGCGCAGTTCCTTACCTTGGGTCGGCGCCGGGCCGAGATGGACCGGCGCCTGGCACCCGTTGCGTCAGACGTTCAGCAAGCTTGCGGTCAGCTGGTCGAGACTTCCTGACCTGGCTGCCTGGTTCCCTGCTGCCCGCCGTTGGCCCGCCGGGTCGCGGACGCGGCGGCCACGGCGCGCGGGCCGGGAACCGGCCGAGCGGCGGGCGCAGGCTCCGCGGGCTGCGGCGCAGCCTGGGCAGGCTCGCTCTGCGGGGCAGGCTGACTCGGCCGTGCTGACTGGCTGGGCCGCGCTGGCTGGCTGGGCGCAGGCCGGGGCGCCCGAGCTGGCTGGCTGGGCGCAGGCCGGGGCGCCCGAGCTGGCTCGCTCTGCGCAGGCCGGGCCGCCCGAGCTGGCTCGCTCTGCGCAGGCCGGGCCGCCCGAGCTGGCTCGCTCTGCGCAGCCCTGGCCGGCTCAGCTGGCTCGCTCTGCGGAGCCGGAGCCGGCTGGCTCGGCGCAGGCCGGGCCGCCTGGACCGCCTGGTCGTGCGCGGCGCGCGCGGCCTGGCTGTGCGAGGCGCGGGCGGGCTGCGGAGCACGGTCTTCCTGTGCACCGTGATCGCCCTGCGGAGCACGCTCGGCCTTGCCCTCGCTCTTCCGGCGGTGCGGGCCGATCACCATGGTCATGTTCCGGCCGTCCTGCTTGGCCGAGGTCTCGACGAAGCCAAGCTCCTCAACATCGCCAGCAAGACGTTGCAGCAGCCGGAAGCCCAGTTCGGGCCGGGACTGCTCACGCCCCCTGAACATGATCGTCACCTTGACCTTGTCCCCCGCCTTGAGGAACCGCTCGACGTGGCCCTTCTTGGTGCCGTAGTCGTGCGGGTCGATCTTCGGCCGGAGCTTGATCTCCTTGATGACCGTCTGGGCCTGGTTCTTACGCGACTCCCGGGCCTTTAGCGCTGACTCGTACTTGAACTTGCCGTAGTCCATCAGCTTGCAGACCGGTGGCCGTGCGGTCGGCGCGACCTCGACCAGGTCGAGATCTGCCTCCTGGGCTAGCCGGAGCGCGTCGTTGATCGCGACAATGCCGATCTGCTCGCCAGCTGGCCCGACGAGCCGCACCTCTGGTACGCGGATGCGCTCGTTGATACGTGGTTCGGTGCTGATGTGACCTCCAGTGTCACTGTTCCCCTGCACCGGGACGATCCCGGCGCAGAACTGCCTGGCGCCTCCTGACAAGCAGAAGGCCCCGCACGCCTTGCCTGCGGGGCCACCAATGCCGGTACCGCCTGGTCCGCACCCAAGGCTGATACCCGCGACGCAGCCCCGCCAGTTCGCCAAAACGAACCTGCAGTTATGCGCCCGGCCTGGCCGGCTAGCCTTGCGGCCAGCCGACTGCCAGCCAGTCGCTGGGACTGACCGGCGAGCGTACCCGCCAGCGTGAGCCGGCTAGGTGGGAGGCGGCCGAGGTGGTCCTCCGCTTGCACGCCCGGCGCGCGGATGCCGAAGCACTCCTGTGCCGAACATGGTCGTGTCGCAACACTAACGCATCTGGACCCCTGCTGGTATTCCCGCACCCTCGGCGCGGGACCTATATGACGGAAATAATACTATTCATCCCAGCAGTGCGCTCCGAAAACCCCCGACCTAACAGCATGGCCGTGCGTCCGCTGTTGCTGTCACGACAGTAACCGTCCAGTCACGAGGCTCGGACCCTGCGGCCCGGACGAGGGGGGCATGGCCGGGTGGCGGGATGGGGCCCCGAGCGAGGGCAACGCCAGGCCGGGTCAGCGCTGGGCTAGGGCGGCCCGGCCGGCTTCGCGCATGGCGGCCGTGGGGGCATCCCGGCCGGTCATCAGCTCCACCTGGCGGGCCGCCTGGTGCAAAAGGAGCTCGAACCCGCTGACGGTCACCGCGCCGGCCTGCGCGGCGGCACTGGCGCCGAAGGCGGGCAGCGGGGCGAGGGCGTAGACGGAGAGAAAATTGACCCAGGCGCAGGCGGGGTGCGTGCCCTCCGCGCCGCGCGCGCGCAGTGCCGGGCCGAGCGCCTGGGCGAGGCGCAGCGGGCCGAAATACGCCGCTTCCATTTCGGCATGCGC
>Ga0209890_10001416_pt1 | contig 10878 bp, 6 predicted proteins | sample OrgsoiDNA2013049_FD_185799 | JGI IMG/M metagenome (GOLD analysis project Ga0209890, IMG submission 185799) | Permafrost soil microbial communities from the Arctic, to analyse light accelerated degradation of dissolved organic matter (DOM) -... | ecosystem: Environmental > Terrestrial > Soil >... | reverse complement strand
CTCCTGCTTGCAGGCGAGGGTGCAGGCGTTGCAGCCGATGCACCGCTTCAGGTCGATCACCATTCCGTATCTAGCCATGTGCGCTCCGCTCAGCCTCCGCGCAGGTGGCGCAAGATCGCCATGGTGACGACCTCCTCGCCTCCCTGAAGCCACCTGTTTAATTGATCGGCTTTCAAGCTCAGACCATCTACCACCACCGCGAAATCGCCCAGCAGCTTGCCGTCGCACACCAGGTTGTCATAGAGGGTGCGACCGTCGACGGTATCCAGTTGCCGCAGCAGATCGGCGACCGTGGAATTTTCGAACTGGACAGTGCGCCGGCTGAAGCCGAGCATCTTGCGCGTGCTTCCGAGTGCGGCGATGTTTGCGCTTGCCACTTTGCTCAGCCTCAGCGCCTAAAGGCGCTCTATACGTTGGCCGTTGCGGCATGCCTGAAGGCATGCCCTGATACGAACCTTTCGTTGCACAACCCGAGCCTAACGGCACAACAGAGCCCTATTGCACAACACGCTTACCTGCATAGCACTGCCTTACTTGCACAACGGGTTGCTAGGCTCCAACCCTTTCGACTCGCACCCGCGCTGTCGATTCCAATCCTCCGGTGGCGCTGTCGGTGTAGCGCATCGATCCGGTGAGAAGCCGGTTGAAGTGGGTGCCGCGCTCTTTCGCCCGGTCGTTGGTTACGACGTACCGTGTCAGGGTGTTGCTGACTCCGAGCACCTGCGGATGAATCCCCTCGATCACTTGCGCATGTCCTTCGATGCTTCCTGCCGGGGAAGTCAGGCGGATGCGGTCTCCGGTTTTTAATCCCAGCTTTTTGGCAGTGAGAGAATTAATCAGCACACCGCCGTGGATGGTGTCTTTCTCACTCACTTCCGAGAGCCAGGGCATCACCATGGTGTCGGCGAAGGTGTGCAGACTCTCCTTGAAGGTGATTGCGAAGTATTCGTAGCCGGCCTTCTCGTCTTCGATCACCTGTGAGTTCTTCCAGAAGGGAAGTGGCTGATAGTTATCGAGCGGCCAATCTTTCAGTCCGACTTCGGTAAACTTGCGCCGCATTTCCTCTCCCGTGCGCTGGATGAACTCAAAATAAAAGGGGATTCGCAGGTTGCCGTAGGGCATGTAGGTTTCTTCCGGCGTGCGGTAGCGCACCGCGTGCCCGTGCTTCTTGAACCAGTCCAAGCCTTTGTCGTCGCCATACACGCTGCGCGCGTACTGGTCCCAGAACTCCTCTACGCTGTAGCGCTTTTCCGGATCCAACAGATATTTGGGCTGCGCGGTATAGCCACAGACCATGTTCAGGACGTCGTTCCAGTCATCCCGGAACCCCATGCGCTCGGCCAGTTCGGTCAGGATGTCGTAGGCGTCGCGCGTATCTCCCACAGGCTCGACGACCGGCTGCCGCAGCGAGTGCCCGGTGACGGCGGGCGGCTCCAGGCAATTGAGCAAATACGACTCCAGATAAGTGTGGGCCGGCAGAAATACGTCCGCCCACTGGGTCGACTCAGTGTGCTGGATGTCGATGGCGACGACGAACTTCATTTTCGCCATGATCTTTTCTACTTTGTCGGTTTCCGGCAGGTTCCACAACGGATTCGAGTGGTACAGGAGAACGGCTTCGGGTTCGTAGTTCAGGCCGAATTTCTTGGGATCAAGCAAAGTCTCCGTGTTGAGTTGCCCGGCGTCGAAACCGATGGGAAACCACTCCATCAGATGCGTCGAGTCGGGTGGATACTTAAATGGCGGCGCAGGATGTAACTGGTGCGGTTCCGGCTTCAACATTCCGTCTTCCCCTGGATGGACGAAGAAGCCGCGATGATCCAGCGGCACGCCGAGGTGGCCGCCGGGCACGTCGATGTTGCCTACCAGCATATTGATCATCTTGAACGTCAGGTTGTCGAACAAACCGTTGGCATGCGACTGCGAGCCGCGGTAATAGTTCAAGGCTGCTGGTCGGAACGGATACGTCTTTCCCTGGATTTCGATGGTCGCGCCGATCTGGGCCGCCTCCACGAATTCCTTCGCGATGCGGCGGATCGTGCTGGCCGCGACTGTGCATACTTCGGACATCCGCTCGGGCGTGTGATCGGCCAACAGGTCCGCCCACACTTGGAAGCCAGTGCGAGCGCGGGCGCCGTCCACGGTGAACGTTCCCTCCAGCGCCATATTTTCCGCCGCGACTTCATCCCACAGGCGTGCGGCCCCCAACTTCAGGTCCCATGCCATCGCCTTGCCGTCTGCGGAGCGCACATGGTATCCGTCATTCTTTACCAGGTACGCAGCACTGGTGCGATCGCGTAGAAATTCGCGGTCGTAACGTTTCAGTTCATGGACCAGCACGTGCGCCATGCCCAACACAAAAGCCCGATCCGTACCGGGCAGGGTGGGGATCCACTCATCGGCCTTCGCGGACGCGATTGAGCAGCGCGGGTCGAGGCTCACCACCCTCATGCCGCGCATGCGCGCGTCGGCCATCCGCTTGGCGCTGCCGGAAAGATGCAGATGCGAGGAAAATCCGTCGCCCGAGCCAATCTGAATCCAATAGTTGCAGAGATCGTAGTCGTTGATGGCGGCGAACGACCCATCGACGCTACCGTTCACCGGATGGTAGGAACCGCCGCAGTAATTGCCCAAGGAGGTGAAGAAGTTCGGCGAGCCGAATGCCGCCGGCCAGCCCCACAGGAGGATCCTTTGAAAGTCGCCAATGGCGCAGAGCAGTTTGCGGGGATCATCCGCCCGCACCTTGCCCAGTTCGCGGGCAGTGATGCCGTAAGCTTCGTCCCACGAGATCTCCACCCATTTCGGATCGACGCCGGGCCCCTTCTGTGGATTGGTCCGCTTCATGGGCTTGAGCACGCGCGTTGGATCGTACAAGCGCGACAGTCCGGCATTGCCCTTGGGGCACAGCTTGCCTAGATTGTCGGGATTAGTCGGATCGCCCTCGATCTTGAGTGCGACTCCATCACGAACCTGCACCAGGATTCCGCAGCCATGCAGACACATGCCGCAGGTGCTCGGTATCCAGTTGGATTCGACCGGGACCGATTGTGCCACTCCCATGTGGACATCCACCTCGATCTGGGTTCCTACGTTCTCTCGGATGGTCACCTTGGGGCAGTGACATTGATCACATCTCCGTGTGATTTGGCACGGGTGTGGCCTCTTTTGAGCGCGATTTTCAGGCAGGTGCGATTTCGGGACCCGATTCAGCCCACGTCCATGGACGCGAGAATCTGGCGAAACTGGTTATCGAATCTTCTGCCCGTGGCCCGGCGCTATTTCGATGAACGGTTGGTCTGGGCGGCCCCTTCCTTGCCGGTTATCGTGCACACAACACCAGGCAACGCTTCCGCAGCCGAGGTATCCACGCTGATGATCCGGGCATGGGCATACGGGGAAGTTCAATAGTCACGATATTTCGGTCGTGGAGCAACTTTGGGCCAATCTGCCGCTTGCCATTTCGGTCGACCAGCGGATAGGCACCGTGTTTGCCGTCACACGGCGCAGTGACACGAATCACTGCGCCGCGTTCGCTGGCTGAAGTAAAGCTTGTCCCCAATTTGCCGACGGTGGGGAACAGTTGACATGTTCAGCATTTGAACATCCCGCTCAGTGCAGAGAGCACTCGACAGTCGCGCCGAACCCGGAAATCAGGGTTGACGGCCCGCAGTCGCTCCAAAACGCTGCGTCAGAAATGGAGACACGTGATGATCCAATACTTCCGCCCTTGGGTTCTGTGGATGATGGTCTGTGTTCTTGGGCTAACCCTTTCCACCCAACTTCTCCAATCGCAGACCTTAGCCAGTGTATCGGTAAGCGTGCAGGACACGACCGGAGCGATGATCCAGTACGCAAAGCTCCGTCTGTCGAGTAATGCAACTGGGTTTCAGCGCCAGGCCGAGACGAATGAGAACGGACTGGCGCAGATCATCGGCGTTCCTCCCGGAGAGTACACGCTGACGGCGGCGGCGCAAGGCTTCAAGGCGGCGGCGCAGATCCTGCATTTGACGGTGGGCCAGAGCGCATCCACAACGATGACGCTGTCGGTTCAGGTCACCACAGAGATCACTGTCTCCGACGTCGCAGAAACGGTCAGCACGTACAAGACGGAAGTGAGCGAAGTCATCGACGAAAAGAACATTGACAACCTGCCTATCAAGGGACGCAATTTCATCGATTTTGTGATGTTGACGCCAGAGGTGACTTTGGGCAACAGCACCTCGGTGGGAAGCCAGGCCCCGTTCACGGAACAGACTCCTAAGTTGAGCTTCGGGGGGATCCGCGAAACGCACTCCGTCTTCATTTCGCTCGATGGCGTGGATTACACGACCGGGATTTCCGGGCTGCAGCGGAGTTCGCCCGCCCAGGACTGGGTGCAGGAGTTCCGCGTGGTCAGCAACACGTACGAGTCTGAAGTCGGGCGAACGCTGGGCGGAATTGTGAATTCCGTGACCCGGTCGGGATCAAACACCCTGCATGGCGGGCTTTACGAATACTTCCGGAACAATCAACTCGATGCCACGAACCCGCTTGCCTCGCCTGGTTTCGACACGCTCCGACTGAACCAGTTCGGGTTCACGGCGGGCGGGCCAATCGTGAAGAACCGGACATTTTTCTTTACGGGCTATGAAGGCCAGCGCAGAGCACAATCGCCGCGGTACACAAGTTTCATTCGCGACGCCATTGGCGGCATCAACGCCACCAAACAGTTTTTCGGCTTGTCGCCCGAGAATCTCACCTCAGTCCTGACGATCAACGACTACGACAAAATGATCGGCAAAATGGATCACCAGTTTGGGGTGACCACAACGCTTACGGCTCGTTACTTGTTTTCCGACGAACGCAGCGCGGGAATTCCGGGGGCACCTCCAGGAATCGGCCTTCCCAGCGCCTATCGCAGCAATCCCATTCGCGATCAGTCGCTGGCGGGAAATCTGATCCACACGGTTTCCAATGCGGCGACCTCGGACACGGTCTTTCAGTTCGCACGCCGCACATTCCATCTCGATCCCGTTGGGGCAGGGCGGGAACCGTTCATTGCCATTCCCAATCTCGTCGAGGGAGGCGGCCCGGTCGGCAGCTTTACGTTCTATCAGGAAACTCGGCTGCAGGTGGGCGAAGATTACACGTACATTCACGGCTCGCACACCTTCAAGATGGGAGCGGAGTTCCACAACCTCTGGAACTCGACCAAGTCCTCGATGTTTACGCCCGGAGTCGCGGTTTTCTCGCCGCAGAGTTTTTTCGGTCTGCCTCCATTCACGGAGCCGACGGCCGTAGTGTTTTACTTCGGCATGCCGCGGTCATTGTGGGGGACGCAGTTGCTACCACGGGGCACGGATTGGCAGGCCAGCCTGCTTCCACCCTCGATGTACCAGGCATTCGACAGCGCTTCTTCCGCACAATTCACCCGCCAGATCTACGGGGTGTATTTTCAGGATCAGTGGCGACCGACTTCCCGCTTCAGCCTGACCTTCGGTTTGCGCTATGACAACGAAACCCGGATGTTTCAGGGTCGAAACTGGTACAACCCCGACAACAAAGACTTTGGGCCCAGAGTCGGCTTTGCTGTGCAGCTAACTCCACAAACAGTGGTGCGCGGAGGATTTGGCATCTTTTTCGGCCCGTTCAACTGGAGCGAACTGATCGGCACCTCCACCGCGTTCGGACCCGTCAATGGCTACATGCATAATCCTTACGTGCCTGCGTTCGCAAATCCGGCGAAGTCGTTGGTCGGCCTGGCGGAATTCGGGCCTGTGGGAGTTCCTTTCCCATCCGCTTCGGGGATTCCGGCGGCACAGGCTTTCGCCAACTTCACGGCCACGGGGTCGTATCCGGCACCCGATCAGCTCATTGGTTTCTCCCACGGTTTTACGACAAAGTATTTTCCAAATCCCTATGCGGAGAACGGCAGCCTGCAAATTGAAAGGAGCATCGGCAAGGATATACAGGTTTCCGCCGGTTACAGCTTCATTCATGCGTTGAAGATTCACTATTTTGGGAATGCCAACGCCGCGCCGAACGGTACCCTGCCTGATGGCAAGCAGGCGCTCACGCTGGCCGATCCAAATTTCGGGTTTGCGTTTCTTGACAGCCCGATCGGCTATTCGATCTACCATGCCGGCTTCCTAACGTTCAACCGGCGATTCCGCAACCACTTCCAGCTTATGGCGAACTACACCTGGTCCAAGTCCATCGACAACCAGACCACGATCGGCTATCCGACCGGCCCGCAGAATTATTTGCGGATTGACCTGGAGCGCGCGGTTTCTGACAACAACATCGCGCACCGTTTTGTCCTCAGTGGAACGGTCGAGTCGCCGTACCAGAATCCACTGCTGAAGGCTTGGGATCTGGGCGTAACCGCAGTCGTGCAGAGTCCACGCTTCCAGTCGGTGCAGGTAGGCTTCGATTCCAACGGCGACGGATTCCCCTTCTCCGACCGTGTCGGCCTGTTGGGACGAAACACCTATCAGGGCGGTAATTTCCGGGATGTGGACACGCGGGTGGAGCGCGCCATTCCCTTCACTCTGTCGAACGGGGAGGTCCGCGCCACGTTCAGTCTTGAGGTGTTCAACCTCTTCAACCGCAAGAACGTGATTGACGTGAACAACATCTATGGCGCCGCCGACCTGGTCGGGCCCGTGCCCCGGCATTACGGAGACGGAGTACAAGGGGCGGTTCCCGTTCTGCAGTTCGGCACGCCCCGCAGTGTCGCCGATATGCGGCAGCTGCAATTCTCAGCGCGGTTCAGCTTCTGAAGGCGTAGACTGTCGTGCGAGGCAGCAAGTAGTCAGTCAGATCCGAGTTCGGTTGGTGAGGGAGGCGTTGTGCCATCTGCCATAGGCAAAGAGTTTCTCCAACCCGACAGTGGTCAAGAAGTCGTGGAGCTGCTGGTGAAGTATGGCGACCGGGCCCTGGTTGTCGGGGGTGGGACATTTCTCCACGGCCTCGTCGCCCGTGGCGTTCTCCGCGAGATGGATGTACTCATTGACCTCCAGAATGCCGGTCTTTCGTACGTGAAGCAGGAGCGAGATGCGCTTGCCATCGGTGCGACGACCACTTTCGCCGAGCTGGCTGCCGCAGAACGCGTTCAGAACAAACCCGAACTTGGCTCCGTGCTGGATGCACTCCGGTATCCGCCCGCCCAGATTCGCAACATGGCGACCGTCGGGGGATGCGTCGCCACTGCCATGCCTTTGTTCGACTTACCCGTAGCATTTATGGCCCTCGACAGCTCCGTGAGAGCGGTCGGTCCGAAAGGAGCGCGGGAGATCGGGCTGCACAAGTTTTATCTCGACTATTTCGAACACGTGCTGGAGCGCACCGAGCTCTTGACCGAGATACTCGTTCCAAGACAGCCCTCCCGATCCGCCAGCGCCTTCCTGAAACTGGAGACCAACGCCAACGACCTCGCCCTGCTGAACGTAGGAGTACGCGTCACTCTGGACGAAAAGGGAACATGCCGCGACGCGAGGGTTGTGGTGGGCGGTGGAATCGGCAAAGTGCCGGTGCGTGCCGTGTCCTGTGAGGATGTGCTTAAGGGCCAGCGGCCGACACTTGCTCTGCTGAAAGAATCCGGGAACGTGGTGTCTTTCGATATTCATCCCGTATCCGATTTCCGGACCTCGGCAAAGTACCGTAGCACGGTGGCCAAGGTTTTCGTTCGGCGCACCCTGCTGCGGGCCTTCGGCCGTTTGGGTGTGCACTTAGACGGGCAATCTTAAGGAAGGCGCCGGAAACAGCGCATGAAAAAAATCATCAATCTCGATATCAACGGCCAATCACAGGAAGTTGCGGTTGGACCCCACCATACGCTGTTGCAGGTTCTCCGCGACGAGTTGGGGCTCCTCGGCACAAAAAAGGGCTGCGACACCGGAGGCTGCGGCTGCTGCACCGTCCTAGTGGATGGCAAGGCGATGTATTCCTGCATGATCTTCGCCATGGCGGCGCAGGGCAAGAAGATCACCACCGTCGAGGGGCTGACTGAAAATGCCACGCTCGATCCTGTCCAGCAAGCTTTCATTGAGACGGGAGCAGTGCAATGTGGCTATTGCACTTGCGGGATGATCATGACGGCCAAAGCGTATCTCTCCAGTAATAGCTCGCATGTGCCCAGTGATCTGGAAGCTCGGCAGGCCATCGCGGGTAATCTGTGCCGTTGCACCGGCTACCAGAAGATCGTGGACGCCATCCGGCTGGCTGCCGGCCGTCGGATCGTGGCGAGTTCGGAAAAAGGATAGCAACCATGTCGGAAACCAGCATCATCGGCACGAGTGTTCTCAGACCTGACGCGTACGACAAGGTCACAGGCGGTAAAGGTTTTCCGGTTAACGTCCGCTTGCCCGGCATGCTGCACGCGAAGCTCCTGCGGAGCCCGTATCCCCATGCACGCATCTTGCGCATTGATACCTCCAAAGCCGAACGTTTATCCGGCGTCCGGGCCGTGCTGGTACCCTCTGAAGTCCCGAAAAAGAAGTTCCACCCGGTCTTTTTCTCCCCCGGCATGGCCGCCAGCATGATTCCTGACATGCTGATCTTGAGCGACACGGTGCGCTTCGCCGGCGAACCCGTAGCCGCCGTGGCTGCTACCAGTCCCGAAATCGCCGAAGAGGCACTCGATTTGATCCATGTGGACTACGAGCAACTTCCCTTTGTGCTGGACCCGGAAGACACCATGAAGGCGGGGGCTCCGCAGATCCACCCGCACGCGCCCAACAACATCGCCATGGCCCCCTCCTTCGCTTTCGGTGACTTGGAGAAGGGCTTCGAAGAGGCGGACTACATATTTGAAAACACTTACCAGACCCAACGGGTCCATACCTGCTACATGGAGCCTCGCGTCTGCGTGGTGGACAGCGATACCTTCGGCAATCTTACCGTCTGGTCGTCAACGCAGAGCCTATTCGGGTTACGCGAAAAACTAGCTTCCGCACTGGACATTGCGGTCAGCAAAGTGCGGGTCGTCAGGCCCCCGTACATCGGGGGCGGCTTCGGGGGCAAGCTCGATATCGGGTTCATCGAGCCGATTTCGGCCTTGCTGAGCATGAAGACGCATCGCCCGGTGCGCATTGAGCACACCCGCTACGAAGACTTCATCACCACCGCCCGCAATCCTTTCAAGGTTGTATTGAAAACGGGTGTTAAGAAAGACGGAACCTTTGTCGCACGATCCGCCAAGAGCATCCTTGATACCGGCGCTCACGCCACCCACGGAGCCGTAGTGCTGATGGTCCACGGTATGTACGGCTTCCTCCTTCCTTACCGGTGTCCCAACTCGAAATGGGAAGGATTCACGGTATACACCAATAACATGATTGGTGGCGGCTTCCGCGGATATGGAGTTCCGCAGGCGGCTTTCGCAGTCGAATCCCAGATTGATGAAATTTGCGAAAAGTTACAGCTTGATCCGATCGAATTCCGTCTGAAGAATTCCCACAGCGAGGGGCAGCCGCACCCCTTCGACCCGAGTTTCAAACTCGACACTTACCGTTTTGCCGACTGCCTCCAGCAGGGAGCGGCGCAGATCGGATGGTCCAATGGACGTTCCAAGGGGAAAGGCACCGGAACCAAAAAACGCGGGATCGGTCTCGCGTGCCAGCCGCTCTGGGTTAGCGGCTGCATTGGTTTCCCTGACATCTACGAACACTCCGGGGCTGTAATCAAGCTCAATACCGACGGCACGGCCGACTTGTCCATGGCCACCATTGACATGGGCTCTGGGCAAACCACAACGCTGACACAGATTGCCGCTGCGGAGTTAGGGGTGCCTGCGGAGGCAGTCCGCATGACGTACGCCGATACCGAGACCGTTCCCTTTGACGCCCCAAGCCATGCCAGCCGGGTGACCTATTCCGCCGGAAACGCGGCCAAGGTCGCCGCGGGAGCCGCCAAGAAAAGGCTTCTCGAAGTTGCCGGTCCGATGCTGAAGACAACTCCTGACAATCTCGAAACCGGTGGCGGCCGAGTTTACGTGAAAGGCGCGCCCGACCGGAGCCTGCCGATCGCCGACGTCGTCAAACAGGCGGAATCCCCCTACGTCCGCATGGTGCCGGACGGCATGCAGAAAACTTCCCTCCAAGAGAAAGGCACCGTCATGGGAATTGCGTCCCTGGCGCCCGCTGCCAACCCCTCACCCGCTACTGCCGAATTCGTTGAAGTGGAAGTTGATACTGAGACGGGGGAAGTGAAGGTGCTGCGAGTGGTGTATGCCCACGACATCGGCCGGGTGATCAATCCAGCCGGCGCAGAAGGGCAGGTCGAAGGCGGATTTCAGCAGGGCATGGGCTATGCGCTCATGGAGAACCTCGTGTTTGATCAGGAGAACGGAGCGTGCCTAGCCGCGGATTTCCTGAGTTACAAGATGCCTACAGCAGTGGAGATGCCTCCCGAGATCAAGAGTATATTCATCGAATCCAATGAACCCACGGGACCGTTCGGCGCCAAGTCACTGTCCGAGCCCTGCGCGATCGTCCCAGCTCCTGCTATCGCCAATGCAATTTACGATGCAATTGGCGTGCGTATTCGGGAGCTTCCCATAACGCCGGAAAAGATTCTTGCTGCTTTGGGAAAGCTCTCGGAGTAACCATCGAGATAGTCGATCACGCCGATGCTGGAGCGAGTCCTTCTTCACAATTGGAGTTGCCGGTCAAGTAGAACGTTTTTGTCCATAACGGCGCCGTTTCTCAAGCAAACGCACAAGGAATAGCACGGAGGACCGAATTTCTCGAAAACAAACCGGGACTGCCGTTCTGGGAGTTCTGGGCCTAAGTACTTGCACTAGCCCGCATTATGCGTGAATGTGAAGAGATCTGAAGACAAAAGAAGCCTCCTCTGTTACAAACATGTTGTCGAAACAATGTTTGCGGCAACAAAAGA
>Ga0209890_10001415_pt1 | contig 10884 bp, 7 predicted proteins | sample OrgsoiDNA2013049_FD_185799 | JGI IMG/M metagenome (GOLD analysis project Ga0209890, IMG submission 185799) | Permafrost soil microbial communities from the Arctic, to analyse light accelerated degradation of dissolved organic matter (DOM) -... | ecosystem: Environmental > Terrestrial > Soil >... | reverse complement strand
GACTATTCGACGGGCTATAGGCGATGTTGGAATAGCCGCCGGGCCGCCAATGGGCCGCCTTCTCCTTGGCGCCGAGAAAGGTCCACGGCGTGTCCTGCGTGGCTACGTCACCCGAGAAATCAATGATGTGCACATTGCCGAGGAAGGACATAAAAATCGTCTCGTCGTTCATTTTGACACCGGAAATGAACAGCGCATCCTTTTCCGGATCGAAGAGCGTGGCGCTGCGCTTGCGTCCGATCTCCTTGCCGGCGGAGTCGAAGTCGACCGTCAGCGCTGCCCCATCACCGCACAGAGTGGAGAACCGGCCTGGCATTTTAGCGGAGGCATAGATGCCGAAGCAGCCGGAGGTGGGTATCTCCGACAAGAGGCTCTTCCTCGCCAGATCGATGATGGAGATGGACGACGCCGGCGTGGCATTCTGCAGCATCAGGTATTTCGATTCGGCAGATTCCACCACGAACACCGAATACTGGTTCGACATGGCGCGCTTGCTGAGCAGAATAGTCTCGCTGCGCGGATTCAGGGTCGCCGTGTCGTAGTACTCGAGCACCTCGGTACGCGTGCCGTGATCGCCGCGCGAGAAAAAGGACGTGGCATCGAACAGGGTCTTGCGATCACCCGAAATCGAAAAACTGCCGAATGAGCCGTTCGTCACCTGGCCCAGGATGGAGAAATCATCCCCGTCAATGATCCGAATCTTGCTGTCCACTGAGTGCGCGGGCGGCGTCTTGTCGGCGATGTACAGGCGATGTCCGTTATCGGGCTTGAGCGCCACGACTCCCGGGTGTTCTACGGCTAAGTCGGCGCAGGCCGCGGCGGCCGAAAAAAACAGCGCTGCCGCGAAGGCCGCCTCTCGGGTCCCAATGTTCATCAAAACAGCCCCTCGTCAGTAGAGCGACATGCCCCTTGGATCACCAGCAACGGGCACGTCAATAGAAGGACGGAGCAACAGTATGCCGAACCTCAGAACGTATAGGTCAAATCCGCGCCGACTGTGAGCGGCTGATTGGTGATCACCCGGTTGAACGAAGCGTTGGCCAGTGTCAGCTGCGTCATGTTCTCGAGGTAGGCCTGCTTGTTGAACACATTGTTCGCGAACAAGGCGGCCCCCCATCCGGCGCCCGAGTGGATGCCGGCGCGGATATTCGTCAGATCATAGGATGGAAGCGATGTCAGCTCACCCGTGCCGAAGCCCGGTGGGAAGGTGAGGTCGAGGCGCGACGCGACATAGGTGTTATCCACGCGGGCGGTGAACTGATACTTGTCGGTGAGCGCGTGTTGGTACGTGAGATTGAAGTCGGCCGTGTGGGTCGGAACGTCCGGCAACTTGTCGTAGGGCTTGATCGTATAGTGAATGCCCGGGGTCAAGGTCGCTTGACTGTACCCGCCGGACACGCCCAGCTGGAATCCGGCTCCCAGGGCGGCGCGGATCTCCAGTTCGCCGCCGGTGATCTTGGCAGTGCCGCCATTGTCCGACAGCAAATAATCGTTGGGCAGTTCCAAGACCTGCACGTTGCTCCATTTCTCGTAGTACACGCTGGCGTTGACAGTCACGCGCCGATCGAAGAAGCGTGCCTTTTCGCCGAGTTCGTAGCTCCATAGAGTGTCCGGGTCATAGCTCTTCGGCCATAGGCCACCGGCGTACTTGAATGGACTGACGGACAGCGGCACTCCTCCGGGCGCCCACAAGGGACCGCCGACGGGGAGCGGCTGGTTGCCGCCGCCGGGACGGAAGCCCTTCGCCGCCGTGACATACACCATCAAATCCTTGTTGAACTCATAGGCCAGGTTGAACTTCGGATTGACGCCGCTTTGAGACTGCGTAATGGAGTCGACTGAGGGCGTGGCGCCCCCCTGTGGCGAGCCCCAACCCGCAAAATGATCGTAGAAGGAATAGTCGTAGGAATACCAGCGTAGACCGACGGTGGCCTTGAGGTGATCGGTGATCGCATAAGTGCCCTCGCCGAAGACGGCATACTGCGAGATCGCTGTCGGATTCGTGAGATTCCAGATCGCGGCCGTGGTCGCCGGTCCGAAGGTGCCAAGATCGACATAGGCCGACGGATTTTCAACCGCCGTGTAGAGATTGAACGTCGATTTGAAATGGCTGTAAAACAGACCACCCACCCAATTGAGCGGCCCATCGCCACTCGATGCGGCTCTGATCTCCTGGCTGAATTGCCGGGAGGGGTCGGTTTCCGTGCCCTGAACCGGGCCGGTTCCACCGGGGAGATAGAAACCGATCGTGCCCGGCGCGTTGATCTCCACACCCGATATCGGGCTGTTGAAATTCTCGCTGCCGTCCTGGGACTGGATGGAAGTGCGGGTCCATTGCGAGGTGATGGACGTGAGGTCGAAGGATTGGAACTTGTAGTTGGCGGTCAGGCTGTAGACGACGATCTTGTCCGAATAGGGTTCGGCCACATCGAACGGCTGGTAGTGCGCTTGCGTCCCTGGATTGCTGTCGAACGCGCTCGGACCGTCCTGCGTGATCTTTTGGTAGAAGATCGACGGGGTAATGGTCAGTTCGTCCGTAGGCTTCCAGAGCAGGGTCGCGCGCGCGCCGTACAGATGCTCCGCGTTCGAGCCCCTATACCGCGCCTGGACCGGCGCCGCCTCGACGTTACCCCGCGTCGCGCCGCCATTGGTTGGCAGCGGGAATGGGTTGGTAACGATACGGTCGATCCAGCCGCTGGTGTAAGCCTCGGAACCGACGATGCGCAGCGCCAGCTTGTCGTTCACGATCGGAATATTAACCATGAAATTGTCATTGTGATTGAAGCCCCCGCCGTCCGTGCCGGACAGAATGCTCTCGACGCTGCCTTGCGACTCGGTCAAGTTCGGTTGATTGGTGATGAGCTTCACCGTGCCGCCCATGGAACCCGAGCCATACAAGGTGCCCTGCGGCCCGCGCAGCACCTCGACCCGGTTGAGGTCATAGAGCGTGGGATCGATCACGACCTTGCCGTTCTGAGCACCCGCCGGCGCCGTCATCGGAATGTCGTCGACATAAAAACCGACCGTCGCCGAGTTGCCGCCGCTCGAGGTCATGCCGCGCATTTCGATTTCAGTCTGGCCCGGACCGTTGCTCTTCAGCGAGACACTCGGCGTTGCGGCCGCGAGCGTCGATATATCGGTGATGCCACGATCTTGCAGGTCTGCGCCGCTGACGGCCGTGATACTGATCGGCGTGTCCTGAACCGTCGAAGTCCGCTTCTGCGCGGTCACGACGATTTCGCCGAGAGCAGCCGAACTGTCCGCGGTCGACGCGGTCTGCGCGCTCGCAGAAACGGCAAACACGATAGCCGAAGTCGCGAAAAGCGCTGCGCGGGGTCGCTGGACTGTCATTATTGCTCCCAGTTATTTGTAACTTGTTAGTTACTTATAATCAAAAGCCGGTGGCGCTGTCAACTCCGGCCACCAGATCGCGATTGACCTGTGAATCGACCGGTTTTACGACGCTGCGAGAGTGGGGGTAGTAAGATATATAGCAACCGTGAACGTTTCTCGAAATCCAGGACCATGACAATGCCAATAGCCAAGTTGCCGGCGAGCGGGCCGAAGACCCGCAGCCGCGGTAAGACCCCGCCAGCACGCACGGCGAATACGCGTGACCCGGAGTCCACCAGTGCGGCAATCCTGGTCGCGGCGGTGAAGGAGTTCACGGAGCGGGGGTACGAAGGCGCCCGGGTCGACAACATCGCCGACCGCGCCGGCGTCAACAAGCGCATGCTCTACCACTACTTCGGCAACAAGCAGGCCCTTTATGTCGCGGTTCTCGAAGGTAGCTACACCGCCATCCGCTCGGCGGAGCATGGCTTACACCTGTCCGATCGGGATCCCGTCGAGGGCATGACTGACCTCGTCCTCTTCACCTGGCGCTACTATCTTGCGCACCCGGAATTCTTGAGCTTGTTGAATACGGAGAATCTTCATCGAGCGAAATTCTTGAAGCGCTCCGCACGGATCTTCGAACTCAACTCCCCCTTGATCGAGCGTATCTCGGTGCTGCTCAAGCGCGGAGTGGAACAGGGCGTATTCCGCGACGGCATGGATGCCTTGAATGTTTATGTGTCCATTGCGGCCCTGGGCTTCTTCTACTTGTCGAATCGCTGGACGCTATCGACGGTCTTTCGCCGCGACCTGCTCGCCAAGGACGAAGTCGAGAACTGGGGTCGGCACATGGTTGACGTCACCCTTTCTTATCTGCGATACGTCTGACGCGGCTGCCGGGGTTGACACTGCGGCGCAGGCGCGATTATAAGTAACGAATCAGTTACAAGCGAAAGGGGAGATTATGGCGGTTCTGCGACTTGGCGTCATCATGCACGGCGTGACCGGACGAATGGGCTACAACCAGCATCTGGTGCGCTCGATCGCGGCTATCCGCTCGTCAGGCGGTGTAGTCCTGCCGAACGGCGACCGCGCCATGCCGGACCCCATTCTGGTTGGCCGCAACGCCGAGAAGCTCGTGGAAATCGCCAAGCTCCACGATATCGCTCGGCATACGACGGATCTGGGCGCGGCTCTCGCCAACCCGAGCGACACCATTTTCTTCGATTCCGGGTCCACGCAGATGCGCGTCGATCTGCTCGAGCGTGCGATCGCGGCCGGCAAGCACATCTATTGTGAGAAGCCCATTTCGGAGACCCTCGATGCGGCTTTGCGAGTGGCACGCCTCGCCAAGGCGCGCGGGATCAAGCATGGCGTCGTACAGGATAAGCTGTTCCTTCCCGGACTGCGCAAGCTTCGCATGTTGCGAGATGCAGGCTTCTTCGGCCGCATCCTGTCGGTCCGCGGCGAGTTCGGCTACTGGGTATTCGAAGGCGACCTGCAGCCCGCGCAGCGTCCGTCGTGGAACTACCGCAAGGCCGACGGTGGGGGAGTCATTCTCGACATGCTGCCGCACTGGCGCTACGTACTCGACAATCTCTTCGGCCAAGTCAAGGCGGTGAGCTGCCGCGGCGCCACTCACATCAATGATCGCATCGATGAACGAGGACGGCCCTATCACTCCGATGCCGACGATGCGGCCTATGCGACCTTCGAGCTCGAGGGCGGCATCATCGCGCAGATCAATTCGTCCTGGACTACGCGGGTGAACCGGGATGACCTAGTCACATTTCATGTCGATGGCACTCACGGCTCTGCGGTAGCAGGTCTAACACGCTGCGTGACTCAACACCGAGTCAATACGCCTCGCCCAATATGGAATCCGGACGAGCCTCAGACCATGAAGTTCGTCGAGCAATGGGATGCGGTGCCGGATACTCAAGTATTTGGCAACGGTTTCCGTCTGCAGTGGGAGGACTTCATTCGCCATGTGATGGCGGATACGCCCTGGCACCATGACCTCTTGGAGGGTGCGAAGGGCGTTCAGCTCGCCGAGTTGGCCATGCAAAGCTGGTCTGAGCGTCGCTGGGTGGATGTCCCCGCGCTGCCCCAATCATGACCAGTCTGCTGCTTCCCGTGCCCGGCGGCCGTGTCGAGCGCTACACACTCAAGAATGCAGTGCTGCCGACGGTCAGCGGCGGCACTCTGCCTCCCGTTTTCAGTCGGGTTGCTTACGCGGCCGCACACGTCGTCGTCGATCCGCTCGCCGAAAGCGATCCGCACCTTGACGCGGCGATCGACTGGGACGCCACTTTGAAGTTTCGACACTATTTGTGGAATCTCGGATTCGGCGTCGCCGAAGCGATGGACACGGCCCAACGCGGCATGGGTCTTGACTGGCCTCGCGCGCTCGAACTCATTCAACGCACGCTCGCCGAGGCGAGGAGCCGACCCGGAGCCGTGGTTGGCTGTGGTGCCGGCACCGATCATCTGCAACCCGGCGCAGCGCGCACGCTCGACGATGTGATCGCCGCTTACGAAACTCAAATCGAAGCCATCGAGGCACTCGATGGCCGCATCATTCTGATGGCGAGCCGCGCGTTGGCTGCGCTTGCCAAGGGACCGGATGATTACCGTCGCGTGTACGACCGAATACTCCGGCAGGTCCGGCGCCCCGTGGTGATCCATTGGCTGGGCGAGATGTTCGATCCCGCGCTCGCCGGGTATTGGGGCACGGATGACCATCTGCAGGGGATGGAAACGGCGTTATCGGTCATTAGCGACAACGCCGCCAAAGTCGACGGCGTGAAGATCTCGCTCCTGTCCAAGGAGAAGGAGATCCTCATGCGTCGGCGTCTGCCGCCCGGCGTACGCATGTACACGGGCGATGATTTTGACTACTCTGAGCTGATCGAGGGCGATGAGCGCGGACACTCCGACGCGCTGCTAGGCATCTTCGACGCCATTGCACCGGCCGCATCATTGGCGCTCGGCCGGCTTGCGGCCGGCGACACCGCCGGCTTTCGCGACCTGCTGGCACCCACGGTTCCGCTGTCCCGCCACATCTTCAAGGCGCCTACCCGCTTCTACAAAACGGGGATCGTATTTCTCGCCTACTTGAACGGATTGCAGAACCACTTCCACATGATCGGCGGTCAGCAGAGTTCACGCTCGCTGCAGCATCTCGCGCAGCTGTTTCGGCTTGCCGATGCGGCGCGCGTGCTTCGCGATCCGGAGCTGGCGGCCGAGCGGGTCGGCATCGTGATGGCGCTCGGTGGGATCGGGACGGGTGCCGCATGAGCGTGCAGGGACTGTCCATCAATCTCGCGACGCTGCGCTCGCATTATGGCTTTGCCGCGGCGGTCGACGCGTGCCTGGCGTACGGCATCACCGCGATTGCACCCTGGCGCGATCAGGTCGAAGCCATCGGACTCGGCGAGGCGGCGAGGATCGTCAAAATGAACGGCCTTCAGGTCACGGGGCATTGCCGGGGCGGGATGTTTCCGGCGGCGGACAAGACCGGGTTGGCCGCCGCCATCGACGATAACAAACGCGCCGTCGACGAGGCTGCCGCGCTGGGCGCCGATTGTCTGGTGATGGTGGTGGGCGGTCTCCCGGGGGCGTCCAAGGATATTGAGTCGGCGCGCGCAATGGTTGCCGATGGGCTCGCCGCCGTGCTGCCCCATGCACGGGCGTGCCGGGTGCCGCTGGCCATCGAACCACTGCATCCGATGTACGCCGCCGACCGAGCCTGCGTGAACACGCTCGAGCAGGCGCTCGATCTGTGCGATGCGCTCGGCACTGGCATCGGCGTCGCCATCGACGTCTATCACACCTGGTGGGATCCAAAAATCCGCGCACAGATCGCGCGCGCCGGGCGCAATGGCCAAATTCTCGCGCACCATATTTGCGACTGGCTGGTGCCGACCCGAGACCTGCTGCTCGACAGAGGCATGATGGGGGACGGCGTCATCGACCTTAAGCAAATACGCGGGGACATCGAGCGAGCGGGTTTCCACGGGCCGCAGGAGGTGGAGATCTTCTCATCCGAGAATTGGTGGAAACGACCCGGCGAGGAAGTCATCGCCACTTGTATAGACCGCTATCGCACTGTGTGCTGAAGCACCGTTTGCAGGAGTAACGCATGAGCTTCGAGTCACGTAATCCCGCGACGGGCGAGGTCATCGCTCAGTATCCGGAAAATACGGCCGCCGAGGTCGAGACCTGCCTCGCGCGTGCGTGGGCTGGCTGGAAGAGCTGGTCGGCCACACCGCTGGCGACGCGCACGGGCTTCTTGAATAGGCTCGCTGATGCGCTCGAGGCACGAGTCGATGAGTTTGCCCGCCTCATCACCCAGGAGATGGGCAAACCCTTCGCGGAGGCCCAGGCCGAGGTGAAGAAGGCCGCGTCCGGAGCGCGACACTTCGCGGAAGCAGGCGCGCACTACATCGAGCCGCAGGCCATTCCCGGCACGCATGCCCAAGTCATCTATCAGCCGCTTGGCCCCATACTCGGCGTCATGCCCTGGAATTTGCCCTTCTGGCAGGTGCTGCGTTTCTTCATTCCGGCGGCACTGGTCGGCAACACGGTGTTGGTGAAGCACGCCGAGAACGTCAAGGGTTGCGCGATCGCGCTCGAGCAGCTAGTGAAAGATGCCGGCGGCCCGGACGGGCTGTACATCAATCTGATGGTAGACCGCAAGGCCGTGCCCGGCATCGTCGCTGACGATCGCATTCGGGCCGTCTCTGTGACGGCGAGCGTCGGGGCCGGGCGTTCGGTCGCTGCCCTCGCTGGTCAATATGGCAAGAAGGTGGTGCTCGAACTCGGCGGCTCCGATCCCCTCGTCGTTCTCGACGATGCGGACCTTGCCAAGGCCGTTCAACTCGGCGTCACGTCGCGCTTCTCTAACAACGCACAGAGCTGCATCGCGGCGAAGCGCTTTCTGATCGCGGAATCGCTGTTCGAGGACTTTTCATCCCGCTTTGTGGAGGCCGTGAAGAGAATCGTGGTCGGCGATCCCATGCAAGCGGCGACCAAGTTCGGACCCCTGGCGCGCAGCGACCTACGTGATACCGTCCATCGACAGGTGAAGGATGCGGTCAAACAGGGTGCCCGCATACTCACCGGCGGTAAGTTCGTGGCGGGGCCGGGATACTTCTATGAGCCGACGGTTCTCACCGGACTTCCGCATGACGCGCCCATCGTTGCCGAGGAATGTTTCGGTCCCGTAGCACTGCTGTTTCCGTTTCGGGATGATGCGGAGGCGGTGAGTCTCGCCAATGCGACTGAGTATGGACTCGGTGCGGCGGTATGGAGTAAAGACCTCGACCGGGCACAGCGAATTGCGGCACAGATTGAAGCCGGCGCTGTATTCATCAACGACTTCGTGCGCTCCGACCCCCGCGCTCCCTTCGGCGGAGTGAAGAATTCGGGTTTCGGACGTGAGCTCGGTGCCCTGGGCGCCCGCGAACTTACCAACGCCAAATTGATTTGGCGGGGAGTCTGAGCGGCAGTCCCAGAATGGTAGGCAAGCAGCAGCAGTACAACGTCGTCATCGCCAGCTTTCTGGGCTGGACCATCGATGCCTTCGACTTCTTTCTGCTCATTTTCGTGATGGGCGACATCGCGAAGGAGTTCGGATCGACCGTCAAAGTCGTCAGTTGGGCCATTACACTGACCTTGGGCCTGCGCGTCGTCGGTGCATTTCTGTTCGGACGATTGGCGGACCGTTACGGACGCAAGCCCATGCTCATGGTCAACGTCCTGCTGTTCTCGGTACTCGAATGCGCCTCGGGATTCGCACCGACCCTGACCGCCTTCCTGGTGCTGCGCGCGCTGTTCGGTGTCGCGATGGGAGGAGAGTGGGGCATTGGCGCGAGCCTCACCATGGAGTCCATTCCGGCTCACTGGCGCGGTTTCGTATCAGGACTCCTGCAGTCGGGCTATTCCTTCGGTTACTTGCTGGCGGCCCTGGTTTTCGGAGTGGGCTTCGATACCTTGGGATGGCGGGGCCTGTTCATCGTTGCCATCTTGCCCGCGTTCCTGGTGCTGTACATACGAAGCAAGGTGTCGGAGAGCCCCGGTTGGAAGGTCTCGCGCGTCGATCCGGTAGATCACGGTACACGACGGCAGGCGAACCGCGCGAATATCAGGCGCTACCTGTATGCCATCGCTTTGATGGCGGCGGCCGCGACCTTCAGTCATGGGACCCAGGATTTGTACCCGACCTTCCTGCGCATCCAGCATGGCTTTTCCGTGCACGAAGTGGCCACGATTGCGATCGTCTACAACATCGGCGCGATCCTGGGTTGTCTATGCGGAGGAACGTTGTCGCAATGGCTGGGTCGGCGGCGCGAGGTGGTGCTGGCCGCCGTCCTGGCTCTGGCGCTGCTGCCATTCTGGGCGACGGCCTCCGGTGCTATCTGGGTGGCAGGGACCGCATTTTGTATGCAGTTCCTCGTGCAGTGTATGTTTGGCGTCATGCCAGCTCATCTCAACGAGATTTCGCCGCGCGAGTCGCGGGCGACTTTCCCCGGCTTCACTTATCAATTCGGCAATTTTCTAGCCGCCGGCAATGCGACCATTCAGGTGGTGCTCGCCGGGAGATTGAACGGCGACTACGGGGTAGGCATGGCGCTGGTCGCCGGCGCCGGCGCCCTCGCTTTTGCTCTGCTCGCGACGTTCGGGCCGGAAGCCAAAGAAGTGCGCATGACGGCGGCCAGTGGAGGAGTTGAACTGGCGTGAAATCCGGTACGACGCCTCCGCCACTAGGCGAGCGCGCGGAACTAGACCGGCTAATCGCAAAAAGTGGCGCCGTTGGCGGCCGGTACCGGCTTCAGCGGTCACTTACCTGCTGGGTGATGTCACTTCGGATCGCGCGTAGCAGGCTTGACGAGTTCGGCGTTGCAGCGCGCGAGCCCCGCGACGGATTCGTCTAGGTAGCGCGTGTCCTCCGCTTGCAGCACCCCGCGCTTTTGCAGATCGACGTAGCTTGCATGACTTTTCTGGTACCAACCCTGCGCCCTCTGCCACAGCCCGAGTTTCTCACTGGCAGGCGCCGTCAATGCAAGGGCGGCGTATGGATGTTGTCGAGGTCACCACGTAGGTCGCCCCTCAGCTTCGATGCGCCGTCACTCCCAATCGCAGAGCGAACCACGGCCGTGCTTGGACGCTCCGGCTCTGATTCGCAGACGCTGCGCACAATCTCGTGCGGCAGCGTCCCACTTGATGGATAAGGGCTGCGGCCGGTCAGCAGGCGGTAAAGTACTACACCGAGGGAGTAAACGTCGCTTGCGGTTGTAGTGGCTTCTCCGCGAACTTGTTCGGGGCTGGCAAACTCCGGCGTACTCGCGACATGCAATACCCCGGTCTCGCGCCGGGGAATTGCCCCGAACGGTCGTGGTGTGTTCTTGATATCCGGGTTCTCGGCGCGGATTTGTGACCGGCGATGGCGCTGCGGTACGTGATCCCCTTCGTTGCCGCCGGCTTAATCCGGGTGCACCGAAAGAGGCGCCACGGCTCCTGGGGACCGTGGCGCGCTGAAATTCG
>Ga0209890_10001414_pt1 | contig 10885 bp, 10 predicted proteins | sample OrgsoiDNA2013049_FD_185799 | JGI IMG/M metagenome (GOLD analysis project Ga0209890, IMG submission 185799) | Permafrost soil microbial communities from the Arctic, to analyse light accelerated degradation of dissolved organic matter (DOM) -... | ecosystem: Environmental > Terrestrial > Soil >... | reverse complement strand
GGCGACGCACGAATTCGTGGTGCCGAGATCGATCCCAATGACCTTTCCCATGGTCCTCATATCCTTCTTTTTGCGGCAGGTTGGCTGGGCCCTGACGGCGCACCAATCCAAACCCCCAAACGATCAATGCTCGCGATATTGCGACGGTGAGCCTCATATAGGAGGGGGGGTGGGCCCCGCAAGGACCGGGACGCAACCTTAACCCATGAAAAGTCTAACCTTTGAAAGATAGTGTCCCATAACACCGGAGCGAGGCGAGAGGCGCAGCCTCGCCGAGAGATCGACGGCGGAAGGCCGGGGCGATCGGCGCCGGTCCGGGCAAGTGACAGGCCCTCGGGCGCAAGCTGCCGGGCGGGGGGCGAGCGAGGGAGCTGCACGCGGCGCGGGCCGGGAGCATCGCACCGGGGCGCCGGCGAGCGGCGCCAGCGCGGCACGGTCGCGACAGACGGCTCGGTCATGGCTCCCCCGCAATGCCCGGAAATTGTTTACGGACCGGTAATATCTCGCGAAAAAGTGGCTATTTCCGCCTGTAACGACATGTCATCCGGGAACGGAGTCGCGACCTGGTCTGTTGCTGGAGCGGCAAAACGGTTAAAAGCGAGCAGACTGAAAACGCGGCCATCGGTAAAACGGCCGTGACCGGCCGATCATTGGACGGCCTCAATGCAAACCCAGTAGATTTTTTCATGAAGCCCATTCGACTGTTGTTCGTGGTTGCGCTGCTGATCACCGCCCTATGTCCTGCCGCTTTTGCCGCGGACCCTGTTTTCCCCCCCGGGGTTCGCGTCGGCCTGGCGCCGCTTGTGGGGCTCTCCCGCGCAAAATCATTCGTCGGATTCGAAACCGAGGATCAGAGCGTCAAGGTATTGGTGGCAGAACTGCCGGCCGAGGCCTATGGCGAAGTCATGAGCGCCTTCAAGGCCAATCCGGCAGGCACCGGCGGCATCAAGCCGGAGAGCATCGAGACGTCAGCCGGACTTGCCTATTACACCGCCGAAAACGCCAAGGACGGCGCGAACAATGTGCGGCGCTATTCGATGATTCTGCCGGGCGGTACTTTTTCCGGCTATATCGCCGTCCAGGTCCCCGAGAACGCCTCCAAAATTTATACCGACGAAGCCATCCGGCAGATGTTTGCCTCGGCGGCGATCCGAAAGGACGTTCCGGTCGACGAGCAGCTTGGGCTGATGCCGTTCAAAATCAGCGAACTCAGCAATTTCAAAACGGTCCGCACGCTGGCGGTTGGCGGCGCCATCATTCTGGCGGACGGCAATGAAGAAGCCGGCTTCGAGGTCGCCCCCTTCATGGTGATTGGCGTGATCGGGGCGGCGCCGGCCCAGCCGGAGGATCGCGGCCGTTTTGCCCAGCAGGCCGCAACCACGATTCCCGGGGTACGCGATGCGCGCATTACGATGTCCGAGCCTATTCGCATCGACGGCATGCCCGGATATGAGACGCGCATCGACGCCACCAGCGGCAAGGACAATACCGCCGTCACCGTGGTGCAATGGTTGCGATTCGGCGGCTCCAACGCGGTGCGCATTATCGGAAGCGCCCCGCGCGACGAATGGACGAAAGCATTTCCGCGCTTCCGCGCCGTTCGCGACAGTATTCAGCCGCGCTGATTTCCGTATCCTGAGAAGCGGCCCGTTGGCCGCGTCTCGAAGGATGAAATGCACGGGGACTCATGGTTCGAGACGGCGCAAGAGCGCCTCCTCACCATCAGGGAGCGACTTGATCGTAAACCTCAGGCCGCGTCGTTCGGCGCGTTGCCGTTGGCCGGCGCTCCGACCTTGGCGCCACCCTTGGAGACCGCGACCAGCGCCGGCCGCAGCACGCGCTCGCCGATCATGTAGCCGGCCTGCACGACCTGTACCACCGTGCCCGCGGGCACCGAGGGGTCGGGGACCTCATACATCGCCTGCTGGAAGTTCGGATCGAACTTCTCGCCCGAGGGATCGAATTTCTTGACGCCGTTTTTTTCCAGCGCGTTGAGCAGCGAGCGCTCGGTCAATTCGACGCCTTCGATCAGCGCCTTGAGGCCGGGGTCGGCCGACGCCTTGGTATCGGCCGGAACCGCATCGAGCGCACGCTGCAGATTGTCGGCTATATCGAGAACGTCGCGCGCGAAACCGGAGATGGCATAGACGCGGGCATCGGCCACCTCGCGCGTGGTGCGCTTGCGCAGGTTTTCCATTTCCGCCAGCGTGCGCAGCACCTTGTCGCGCAATTCCGCGGCTTCCTTGGCCAGCGCTTCGGCCGATCCAACTTCGGGATCGTCGGGCATGATATAGGGCTTGGACACCACGGGCTCGCCGGCCTGCGCCGGGTTCACCGGATCATCATTCTGCCGGTTTGGGTCGGTCATAGACTGCCTTCTTGAAGTCGACGGGGATCGATGGGGAGGTTGCTGGGGCGGGATATCGTGATTTAGGGCAGAAAATCAAGCGCAACCAGGCCGCCGCAGGCGAGATCATCCGCCCAGCATCCGGCTGACGATGCGCGCCGCATAGTCCACGGTCGGAATCACCCGGGCATAGTTGAGCCGCGTCGGTCCGATCACCCCGAGAACGCCGACAATATGACCCGCGGCATCGCTGTAGGGTGCAATAATGGTGGACGAGCCGGACAGCGAAAACAGCTTGTTTTCCGATCCGATGAAAATCCGCACGCCTTCGGCGCGTTCGGCGCGTCCGAGCAAATCGATCACGCCGCGCTTGGTCTCGAGATCGTCGAACAGCAATCTGACCCGTTCGAGATCTTCAAGCGCATGCAGGTCTTCCAGCAGATTGGCGTGGCCGCGCACGATCAGCTGCCGGTCGTCGCTTTCGCCGCCGGACCAGCTCGCGATTCCGGCGGAGATGACCTTCTGCGTCAGTTGATCGAGTTCGGCGCGATTTTGCGTCAACGCGGTTTCAAGTTCGAGACGGGCTTCCGCCAGCGTTCGCCCCCTGATCCGCGCGTTGAGAAAATTGGTCGCCTCGGTGAGCGCCGATGAGGGAACGCCGGGCGGCAGCGTCAGCACGCGGTTCTCGACCTGGCCGTCCTCGCCGACCAGCACCACCAGCGCCCGCTCCGGCTCCAGCCGCACGAATTCGATATGCTTCAGCCGCGAATTGGATTTTGCGGTCAGCACCACCGCCGCGGCCCGGGTCAGGCCGGACAGCCGGGTCAAAGCCTCGCCAAGGGCCGCCTCGACCGATTGCGCCTTGCCGACCGAGGCAAGCTGGGTCTGGATCGACTGCCGTTCCGGCTCGGTAAGATCGCCAACCTGCATCAAGGCATCGACGAAAAAACGCAAGCCCAGTTCGGTCGGCAGCCGGCCGGCCGAGGTGTGCGGCGCGTAAATCAGGCCGAGCTGCTCGAGATCCGACATCACGTTGCGCACCGAGGCCGGCGACAGCGGCACCGCGATCAGCCGCGAAATATTGCGCGAACCGACGGGCTCGCCGGTCGCGAGATAGCTCTCGACTATCTGACGGAAAATATCCCGCGAGCGCTGGTTCAGCTGGGCAAGCCCGGCATTCGGCGCGATCAGGCCAATCGGATCGTGGTGGGCCACCCGGATACTCCTGACGACAGACCCTAATTTGTCCTTCTCGGAGCAAGGTTACAAGCAGGCATTGCTGCAACGGGTGGCCAAAGGGCGAGCCCAAGGAACTGCCAAGGAACCGCCGAGGAACCGCCGAGGAACCGCCGAGGAACTGTCAAGGAACCCGAAGGGCCTTGCCGCTGCCCGTTCCCCCTCTTACAAGCACCGCGGGCCAGATTTTTGCTGAATTCTCGAAAGGATTTCCCATGCGGCCAAGCCGCCGTGCGCCCGATGAACTGCGCGCCGTGTCGCTGGAACGCGGCGTGGTCAAATACGCCGAAGGTTCCTGCATGGTTAAATTCGGCGACACCCATGTGCTGGTGACGGCGACCCTGGAAGAGCGGCTGCCGCCATGGCTCAAGGGCCAGGGCCGGGGCTGGGTCACGGCCGAATACGGCATGCTGCCGCGGGCCACGCTGGAGCGCACCCGGCGCGAGGCTTCCGCCGGCAAGCAAAACGGCCGCACCGTCGAAATCCAGCGCCTGATCGGCCGCTCGTTGCGCGCGACGCTCGACCTCGAGGCGCTCGGCGAGCGCCAGATTACGGTGGATTGCGACGTGCTGCAGGCCGATGGCGGCACCCGCACCGCCTCGATTACCGGCGCGTGGGTGGCGCTGGCCGACTGCATCGGCTGGATGAAGGCCCGCAACATGCTGAAGACCAACGTGATGCGCGACAACGTGGCCGCGATCTCGTGCGGCATCTATAAGGGTACGCCGGTGCTCGACCTCGATTACGCCGAAGACTCCGAGGCCGATACCGACGCCAATTTTGTGATGACCGGCGATGGACGCATCATCGAGGTGCAGGGCACGGCGGAAAAGACACCGTTCTCGCAGGACGAATTTCTGGCGCTGATGGCGCTGGCGCGCAAGGGCGTGGCGCGGCTGGTCGACCTGCAGAAGATGGCCGTGGCGTGATTCGGGATCGCACTCGAGCTGACGTAGACTGAAGGCATGCATCGTCTCCTTACAGGCAAGCTCGTGATCGCGACCCACAATCCCGGCAAGCTCGTCGAGATGCGCGAACTGCTGGCGCCGCATGGCGTCGAGGCGGTATCGGCGGGCGAGCTCGGTCTCGGCGAACCCGACGAGACCGGCGCGACGTTTCACGCCAATGCCAGGCTCAAGGCGGTCGCCGCCGCAAAGGCCGCGCAGCTGCCGGCGTTTGCCGACGATTCCGGCCTTGCGGTCGACGCGCTCGATGGCGCGCCCGGGATTTTCTCCGCGCGCTGGGCCGGCCCGGCCAAGGATTTCACCGCCGCGATGACGCGGATCGAGCGTCTGCTGCAGGAGCGCGGCGCGACCAGCCCGGCGCAGCGCAAGGCGCATTTCGTTTCCGCTCTATGCATCGCATGGCCCGACGATCATCTCGAAGAGGTCGAGGCGCGCGCCGACGGCACGCTGGCGTGGCCGCCGCGCGGAACTGCCGGCTTCGGCTACGATCCGATGTTCCAGCCCGATGGACACACCCGCACCTTTGGCGAAATGACCGGCATCGAAAAACACGGCCTGCCGCCGCTCGGACTGGGGCTCTCGCATCGCGCCCGCGCCTTCGTCAAACTGGCGGAGATCTGCCTTGACCAGCGCTGAACGCCCCCACCCCAACCCCCCGATCAAGTCGGGGGCAGGCTCGCCCCCGCAAGCGGGAGAGGGAAAAAAAGCGGCCTTCGGCGTTTACGTGCACTGGCCGTTTTGCTTGTCGAAATGTCCGTATTGCGATTTCAACAGCCATGTCCGGCATGCCCCGATTGACGAAGAGCGCTTCGCCCGCGCGTTCGCGCGCGAGATCGAGACCACCGCGGCGCGCGCGCCGGGCCGCGAGGTCTCGTCGATCTTTCTCGGCGGCGGCACGCCGTCATTGATGCGGCCGCAAACCGTCGGCGCCATCCTGGATGCGATCGCAAAACACTGGCGCGTGGCGCCAGGCGCGGAAGTCACGCTGGAGGCCAACCCCACCAGTGTCGAGGCGACGCGGTTTCGCGGCTATCGCGCCGCCGGCGTCAACCGGGTTTCGCTCGGCGTGCAGGCGCTGGATGACGCCTCGCTGAAAGCGCTGGGGCGCCTGCACACCGCGCGCGAGGCGCTCGACGCGGTCGCAATCGCGCGCACCGCCTTCGACCGCTATTCGTTCGACCTGATCTACGCCCGCCCCGACCAGACGCCGCAGATGTGGGCGGACGAATTGAAACTCGCGATCTCGGAAGCCGCCGAGCATCTGTCGCTCTATCAGCTGACGATCGAAGAGGGCACGCCGTTCTTCGGCCTGCACGCCGCCGGCAAACTGAAGATGCCGGAGGAGACGGTCGCGCGCGCGCTATATGACATCACGCAGGAGGTCTGTGCCCAGCACGGATTGCCGTCCTACGAGATTTCCAATCACGCGCGTGCCGGTGCGGAATGCCAGCATAACCTGGTTTACTGGCGCGGCGAGGAATATGCCGGGATCGGCCCCGGCGCCCATGGCCGCCTCGATCTCGATGGCACCAGGCACGCGATCGCCACCGAAAAACGCCCCGAGACGTGGTTGATGCGGGTCGAGGCCACCGGCCACGGCGTCATCACTGACGATCGCCTTAACAGCGAAGAACGCGCCGATGAATTCCTGCTGATGGGCCTGCGGCTCGCGGAAGGCATCGATCCCCTGCGCTACGCGGCATTATCGGGCCGCGCGCTCGATCCGCGCCGCATAGCGATACTGCGCGAACAAGGCGCCATCACGGTCGATGCCGGGGGCCGGCTGCGCGTTACGCAAATCGGCTTTCCAGTGCTCGATGCCGTGGTGGCGGATTTGGCGGCGTAGAGTTTCTCAATCGTCGCCCAGGCGTCGAGCCTGTGAAGGATACTGACCTCATCCTGAGAGGGTGAGGTCGGAGATATATTCGCAACCTCGGACGCCGGGACGACCGCGAGGACGCTACGCCCCAAAACTCTTCGGCGAACCGGCGACCGGGACGCTGCCGGCCGATGCCACGCGCATCACCGCGAGGCCGCGCTCATTGGTGCCGTCGGCGCGGAAACGAAACAGGCCGTCGATGCCTGCAAAGCCCGACGGGTTGGTCAGCACCTCCGATGAAAAACGTTGCGGCCCCTGGGTTTTCGCCAGCGCCGCAACCAGGGCCACCGCGTCATAGGCCAGCGTCGCGGTGCGCACCGGGTCGGACGCGAATTTGGCGCGGTAGCGGGCCGAAAAACTTCGGAAGCCGGCCGGATCCGGTGCGGCATAAAGTCCGCCCTGCAAGGCCGGGCTCGCCAGCACCCGCGGATTGTCCCACAGGCCGGTGCCGAGCAGCTGGATGTTTTTCAGATTGGCTCCCGCCGCGGTCAGTGCATCCGCCACCGTCACCACCGAATCGCCATCGTCGGCCAGGAACAGCGCGTCGGCCCCGCCGAGCGCCTGCGCCACCGTGCGCGCCGCGGTGGCGCGGTCGGCGCCATACTTTTCCAGCGCCACGACGCGGCCGCTGCGGCGGGCAACCGCCTGCTTGAACGCGCCCTCCACCACATTGCCGTAGGCGTTATCCGGCAGACACGCGGCAAAGGATCGTTTTCCGGTACTGGCGGCGTATTCGACGATCCGGTTGACGTCGGATTCGGGGAGGAAGCTCAGGAGATAGACGCCGCGGCCCGCCACGCTCGAATCGGTCGAAAAAGCGATCACCGAGACGCCCTTGGCTCGCGTCAGCTGAGACGTCGCCGGGACCGACGCCGCAAACAGCGGGCCCAGGATCATCTCGGCGCCCTCGTCGAGCGCCTGCTGCGTTCCCTGCTGGGCGCCTTGCGGGTTGCCGCCGTCATCCTTGATCAGCAGCTGGATATTGGGATTTTGGAATTCCGCCAGCGCCATCTCGGCGGCGTTCTTCATGGATTGCGCCGCGACGCCGGCATTGCCGCTGGCCGACAGCGGCAGGATCAAGCCGATCTTGACCTGCCCGGTTCCGACCGCGACCGGCTGCGCAGCCGGTGCGGTGGGGCCGGCTTGCGAATTGAACGGATTCGAAAACGAGCCGGCGCAGGCCCCGAGCAAGGGCGCGCCGAGAATCAGGCCGACCGCCGTCCGCCGGGTGGTCCCCGAAGGCCGCGGCCTGGCAGGCAGAGGCGTCGGCAGATCCTTGAGCGGATCCTTGGCCACATCCTCGGCCAGATCCTTAGGGTTTCGCGGGCCCACCATCGTGTCTCTATCTCTTGATCTAATTGACCGGCCCAACTGGCCGGCACCTCGCCTCCGAATGATCAGGAGGGCGGATTGGTCTATGCGGATTGGTATATAATGTCGGCGAATAGTTAATCAAAACAAAGAGATTGCGGCCTTGCGGTGCTGGTCCGGTTGCAGGGGCCGGTTTCCTCACCGTGGTACGGCACAATATACGGGAGTCCGCACCATCATGGTGTAAATGGTGTGTCACCTCTAGATTGGCACTATGCGCGCAAAAGCGATTTCCACAAATACAACTGAAGGCGTGACGGGACCCTCGGAGCGCACATTTTCGCTGGGCGGCCATACTCTGACCGCGCCGAGGCCGGTTCCCGGTCTTTATCTGGTGGCGACGCCGATCGGCAATCTCGGCGACATTACCTTGCGCGCGTTGGAAACGCTGGCCGGCGTCGACATCATCGCCTGCGAAGATACCCGCATCACCCGCCGCCTGACCGAGCGCTACGCCATCAACGCATTGCTGAAACCCTATCATGAACACAACGCCGCGCTGGCGCGGCCGAAAATCCTGGAACGGCTGGGGCAGGGCGCCTCGATCGCGCTGGTCTCGGATGCCGGAACGCCCCTGATTTCCGATCCGGGCTTCAAGCTAGTGCGCGAGGTCTGCGCGGCGGGTCATCAGGTGATCGCGCTGCCGGGACCGTCCTCGGTGCTGGCGGCGCTCGCGGTCGCGGCGTTGCCTACCGACAGGTTTTTCTTCGAAGGGTTTTTGCCGTCGAAAGAGACCGCGCGCCGCGCCCGGCTTGCGGAACTCGCGCGCATCGACGCCACGCTGGTGATGTTCGAATCCGGCAACCGCGTGCAGGACACGCTGCGCGATCTCGCCGATATCATGGGCGGGCGCGATGCCGCACTTTGCCGCGAGATGACCAAGATGCACGAAGAGATTCTGCGCGCGCCGGTCTCCGAACTGGCGCTATCGGCCGACACGCTGGAGACGCGCGGTGAATTTGTGCTGGTGATCAGCCCGCCCGCGGCGGGCGCGCAGATCATGGCAGGAGACGAACTCGACGTGTTGTTGCGAGCTTCGCTGCAAAGCGGCAGCGTGAAGGACGCGGTGGCGCATGCGGTCGAACTATCCGGCCGGCGGCGCCGCGAGATCTACGCCCGCGCGCTTGAACTCGCCAAAGAAGCGACCAAGGAAACTGCCAGCGAAGCCACGAAAGGCGACCATGGCGAAGACTGACGGTGCCGCACCGCCCGATCCGGCTCCAAAAAAGATCGCAGCCCCCGCGCGGGTCGCGGCGTTCCGAACCGGCCTCTCCGCCGAAACCCGCGCCGCCGCGTATCTGATGGCAAAAGGCTATCGCATCCTGGCCAAACGTTTTCGCACGCCCTATGGCGAGATCGACATCGTGGCGCGCCGGCGCAATTTGCTGGCCTTTGTCGAGGTCAAGGCCCGCGCCAGTCTGGACGAAGCGGCCTATGCGGTGACGCCGCGGCAGCAGGCGCGCATTATCGATGCCGCCCAGGCCTGGCTGATGGCGCATCCCGAACACGCTGAATTCGAGCTGCGTTTTGACGCCGTGCTGATTGCGCCGCGGCATTTGCCGCGCCATCTGTTAGCGGCATTCGACGCCAGCACCTGAAAACTCCACTCCCTCCGGAACCAACTTTTTGGACCAGCCCATGAAATTGAACGTCGCCGTCCAGATGGACCCCATCGAACGCATCAACATCCGCGGCGATTCAACCTTCGCGCTGCTGCTGGAAGCGCAGAAGCGCGGTCATGGCCTTTCCTATTACACGCCGGACAAGCTATCGCTGCGCGGCGAGGAGCTGATCGCGCCGGTCCAGATCCTCAGCGTGCGCGACGAGCCCGGCGATCATTTTACCCTTGGCGAGCCGCGGCGGGAGCCGCTCGCGGCCTTCGACGTCATCCTGCTGCGGCAGGACCCGCCATTCGATCTCGCCTACATCACGTCAACGCATTTTCTCGAACGTCTTCATCCAAAGACGCTGGTGGTCAACAATCCCGCCAGCGTGCGCAACGCGCCGGAAAAAATCTTTGTGATGGATTTTCCGCAGCTGATGCCGCCGACCCTGATCTCGCGGGATCTAGACGAGATCAACTCGTTCCGCGACGAGCACGGCGCGGTGGTGATGAAGCCGCTGCACGGCCATGGCGGTGCGGCGGTGTTTCGCATCATGCCGCAGGACATGAATTTCGGCTCGCTGTTCGACATGTTCACGGTGACGTTTCGGGAGCCGTGGGTGATCCAGCGCTTTCTTCCCGAGGTCAAGCACGGCGACAAGCGCATCATTCTGGTCGACGGCGAATTCGCCGGCGCGGTCAACCGCGTTCCGGCGCCGGATGACCTGCGCTCCAACATGGTCCGCGGCGGCGCCGCGCAAGCCACCGAGCTTTCGCCGCGTGAGCGCGAAATCTGCGACACGTTGGGCCCGGCGTTGCGCGAGCGCGGATTGTTGTTCGTCGGCATCGACGTCATCGACGGCCATCTCACCGAGATCAACGTCACCTCGCCGACGGGAATTCGCGCGATTGCGCGGCTCGGCAGGCCGGATGTGGCTGGGAAGATCTGGGATGTGATCGAGAAGAAGCGGGGGGTAGTCTGTAGGGTGGATTGAGCCGAAGGCGTAATCCACCGTCCACCCGCTGCAAGAAGGCGGGTTACGCCTTCGGCTATAACCCGCCCTACGCGCTACGCGCTGTTTCAATGCTCTCCAACAACTCGAAAAGGATTCGTTTGTTCACCATGACTGCAGATTCCGATGAAGCAGGTCGCATCCGGAGTCATTCCGGGATGCGCCACTTGGCGCAGGCCCGGAATCCATACTCCCGATCGTGGTTATGGATTCCGGGCTCGCGCTTCGCGCGCCCCGGAATGACGGATTGATTTCCATCCGGGGCACGAACGAAATTTGCTCTCGCCGCTGTGGGGTGATTTGCCCGTCGGGCGTGTTGTCGACAGGCGTGTCTACCCCCTTTTGCAAAAATATTTCGCTTCACCCGTCGGGCATCATCTCTACAAATTCGCGCCATCCCACCCCACAAGAGGGGCGTTGGCCATCGTCACGAACGCGGGGTGGGATGCGGTGGACGCGGCAGCGTTTTGC
>Ga0209890_10001410_pt1 | contig 10898 bp, 4 predicted proteins | sample OrgsoiDNA2013049_FD_185799 | JGI IMG/M metagenome (GOLD analysis project Ga0209890, IMG submission 185799) | Permafrost soil microbial communities from the Arctic, to analyse light accelerated degradation of dissolved organic matter (DOM) -... | ecosystem: Environmental > Terrestrial > Soil >... | reverse complement strand
CCACTTCGTCGGATTCTGCTTGACCACAGATTTCACCCAATTCTGTTCAATGGCGGGCAATGTACTAAGAGTGGAATCCTGATAATCCAAGATGAGGAACAGGGTGTCTCCATAGATGAAGTAGTAGTTGCCAGCCATAGCCTCGAGCCCAGATACCCCGGAGGTCATAGGCTGCGTACCATCGCCAGCGCCATAATAGGCTGCACCATTATGGGGCGGATTGTAATGGCCGAGTACTTCGCTGTTCGACTGATCAACCGGTGTCCAGCTATTGCCTGGCACCCATGAGTTCCCGGCCCCGTCGCATTCGTGATTGCCCGTGGACATGTAGAAAGGATACTTGGCAAAGATCGAAGCATTGGCGGCAAAGGAGGCATTCCACTCCCACGTATCAAAGGCGTAATTGACTTGGTCGCCACCGCTGATGATAAAGGCGGCGTCAGGATAGTCGGCGACGGCCTGGCCCAATGTCTTTTGGAAGGGGGCGTAATCGCTGAGCGTGGCGGCATAGCTGCCGTCGGCTCCCTCCTGAGCATCGGTAAAGAAGAGGAAGTTATAGGATTTCACGTCAGCCGCAGGGGCGACGAAGCTCGCAGGGGTGGTAACAGATGTAATATTCTTGTCGCCGTCACCGACACAGTAGACATACCTCGTACCCGGTAAGAGCACCGAGGTTTCCGCCTTGTGGCTTTGAGTGGGAGCGTAACTGTAGTCGCCGGTGCCAGTATACGAAGCTGTCCCGCCCGTGTAGTTCAAGGCCGCCAATTGTGATGAGAGGTCGACGACGGAGCTGACCCCATCGACGCTATTGGTGTATTTGCCGCCGTTGGCGATGAAGTCCGACTGTTTGGCGTAGTATAACCGAGTCGCGGTCGTTGTCGTCGGTGTTATCCAATTGAATCGCGCGATCGATTGGCCATTCGCCTGTTTGAAGGAATCGAAGAGGAAGGTCACCGAGACAGGGGGAACGCCTCCGCCAACTGGATTCGCCAACCGTGGATGCGCAAGAGTAAAGGTGTCGATAACGGAAAGGTCTGGATCAGAAGCATTCTTTTTGTAGTATGCCTTGTAGGTAATCGTGGAGGCACTGACGTCGACGGCACTGTAGACGCCTGGAGAATTGATATGGTTACCATCCGTCCGCAGATCGTAGAAGAACTCATTCCAGGACGTGTCCTTGGTAGTGTTCAATCCATAGGCATAGTTAAAAACCGAACCGCCGACGACGTAGGTGGTGCCCAGCCCGGATTCCGGAGTCTCCTTGGTGACGCCGCTGACGGCGGAGCCGCTGGAGTCGGTTGTGAGCAGTGTCGTTCTGGCATAGCCGTGCTCGTGGCCATCCAACACCAGATCAATGCCTGCCTGGGATAGCTTGTACCCGGTCTCATTGTCCACCGAATAATGAGAGGTGCCCGGATCGTAGGGTGGAATATGCATCACGACGATCCTCCAGTCCTTCTTGGTCGCGGCGGACTGTGCGGCCAGGAAGTTCCACTGGATAGTGTCGTCCGAGCCGCTCAGATTGCTGTTGAGGCAGACGAAGAGGGCGTCGCCGTACTCAAAGCTGTAGATCGTGCCTTTTGCTGCAGCCGATAGGCCGCTGGGGGTCGTAAGTGAAGAATAGTTGAGACGGGATGTATATTGGACGTTGTTGATATCTCTAGATCCGCCGCCGTCGTGATTGCCGACCGTGGCCATGATCGGCAGAGAGTCTAGGAGCGGCTGGGCTGCATCAAAGAAGTACTGCCATTGATCCGATTTGTACCCGTCCTCGACCAGGTCGCCCAGATGCACTAGGAATGCCGCATCGGGGTTATGAGCCTGGATGTAGCCGTAGATATCTTTGGTATTTTGGTAGTCAGCGGGGCTGGTCCCCTGTGTGTCGGGGGTCACCACGAAGGAAAATACTGCGTTCGCATCGGACGACGCCGGCGCCTTGAATGAACGGACGGAGCTGTATCCATTGAGGGAATTGCCAACCTTATAGTAGTAGGTCTGGCCCGGGACCAGATTGTTTAGAAGCGCCTTGTAGGCGTTTATGGGCTGGAAGTAGCTCTCGTGAGTGTCAGGCAGAATGTCGCTCGCTGCTGGGGTGCTAACCGTCGCGGCAACGGTGAAACCGCCTGCTAGGTCAGGAGACGTCGAATAGATGACCTCGCCCGACGTAGCGGAAGGATTCGTCACCCAGTTGAGTGCCATAGCAGACTTGCCAAGAGTGGCGCCGCCGCCGATAGAAAGATCGATCTGGGTGGGCGCTGCGATTGCAGCCGTAGAGACGGCGAAGTCGAACCGCGTGCTCATGCCGAGAGCATCTGTCACCACGGCCGATACTGTGAAGGTGGCCGATCCCGTGGCGGGCGCCGTCCAAGTAACCGTCGACGAACCTGCCGCATCGGTCTGACCCGAGAGCGCACCGGCCGAAGAGAGCCAGGAGAAGGTGAGAGGACTCTGCTGAGGATCGGTCGCTTCAATCGCAAAGGTAACCGTGCCACCCGCAACGACCAAGGAGACCGATTGTACGCTGTTGGTAATAGAGGGCCCAGTAAGTGTCGCCGGAGCCCCAACCGGCAGGACGGTCTGGCCGTTGGTGGAGCCACCGCGATTGTCGTTGACCAGGACATCGAGCGCGCAGAGCGTGTCGGTCGCACCGGCCGGCAAGATGAAGGTCGTAGCAGAGGCTGTTGCGGCGCTGAACACGCCCGAGGGGCAGGTGCTGGTCCATGCGTAGGTCAGCGGGTCGTTGTCGGGGTCGGAGGCGAGGACGGTGAGCGAAACCGGCTGGCCACGCACGATGTAGGCCGGGGTCGCGACGATGTCTGTGACCGAGGGCCAGTTGTTGAAGTGCACGTTGACGTCGGCTTGGCCGCGGCCGTTGCTGGCGGAGACATGTACGACCACCGAAGCGGATGTCGACGCGCCATGGTTGTCGGTCACGGTCAAGGTGAGGGCCTGGTCTCCCTCGGCGGTCGGAGCGGTCCAAACAGTCGTGGCCATGTTGGACGGCGCGAAACCATCGGGCCCGGGGTTGGTCGACCAAGCGAAGGCGATCGTGTCGTCTGTGTTCGGGTCATGCGCCGTGGCCTTGGCCGAGACGCTGGCGCCGGGAACCACGTTGCTCGACGAAAGCACCAGGGCGTCGATGACCGGTACGGCGTTCTTGAAAGGCGCGGAAGCCGCAGTCTGCTGAGCCGTGATGATGACGGTAGTTGCCTGGTCCTTGATGATGGCAATGGCGGTGGCGTCGCCCGCGTATTGAACCGTATTCGCTTGATCGAAAGCGCTGACGTGGAAGGCATAGTTGCTGCCCACGGGAAGCGAGCCAATCAAGCCGCCCCAAGTCCCAGCGCCTGCGCGTGCCGAAAGTGGGATAGTTCTGGGTACTGGCAGGGCGGGGCCGCTGATCGTGGCGACGACGCTGCTCAGGTTGAGCGCACCGAGCGAATGCATGGTGAGGTCAGCACTGCCGGTCGCAGTACCGATTGTGGATTGTCCGCCGCCGCAGGCCGAAAGGGCAAGCAGGGCAAAGAGGGTGGCTTGAGTGAAGTGGGAATTTCGTACTTTGGAACTGCTTCGAATCATGGTGAGCCTCCGTTGGTCCGAGGAATTGCGAAGGCAAAGTAGTCCTTGTCGTCTGTTACAAGCGTCACGGGTCTGGTACCTTTTTCCAACTGACTCGACACCGATTGCGCCCATTCGCGGCACTCCGTGAGCGGCAGGGGAATCGTGAATGTTTTCACGGATTGCGGAAGATTCGCACAACCGTCACGCCACCGTTGAAGACGAAAGCCTAGGCTGCTCACGAAACTCTCGGACCAAACGGAGGCTCAGCATGTCGCGCCACTTGGGAAACGTACGAACACCTTCCTTTCTGCCGATGGGAGCGCTTGTAGCGCTCATGGCTCTTTCGTCCTGCAAAGGCGAGCAGCAGCCCACGCTCGGCGGCGCGGACCTAACCGTGCGGGCTCTCGGCGCGCTCGATGTCAGCAGCGTCGTCGCCACGGTGAGTGGCCCCTCATTGCCGACGCCCAGATCGGTTTCGCTGTATGCGCGTGGAAGCGCGGGCTCCTGGGGTGGCGTCATTGGTTCGCTGCCCGTGGGAACCAACTACGTCTTCACGGTGAGTGCCCGCGACCAGTTGCACACGGTGGACTACGCGGGCAGCGCCGCCGGTGTCGCCATCCTGAAGGACCAAATCACGTCAGTCACCATTACGGCCCAGCAAGCCGTCGCCCCGGCCCCCTTCAAGAATGCCGTGCCGGTCATTGATTCCTTGGTGCTCTCTTCCGCCGACATCGTTCCCGGTGCCACGATCACCGCCAAGGCCACGACCCACGATCCTAACGCGGGCGACACCATCACCTTCGCGTGGTCGGCCAGTCCCGTGACGGATGGGTTATCCACACCCTCGGCGGCCACGACCAACTGGACAGCGCCAGCCGCGGAGGGCGACCAGACCCTCGTGCTAACCGTGACGGATAGCCACGGCGCCTCCACGGCGGCCTCCATCGTCGTACACGTCTCGGCCAGCAATGGCCGCGGTCAAGCCGATGTCAACGTTCGCTTCAACAACTGGCCGGTGGTGACGGATCTCGTCGCGGCTCCGGGTTACATCGTGCTCGGTTCGCCGACTGCTCTCACCGCCACCGCGAGTGATATGGATGGCGATGCGCTTTCGTACGCCTGGACCAGCACCTGCGCGAACGGCGTCTTTGGGGCGCCGTCGGCATCCTCCACCAGCTTCACACTCCCGGTCGGCGCTACCGATGCAAGCTGCGATCTCGTCGTCGCCGTGAACGATGGACGCGGCGGTTCGACTACCGGCCAAACCACCCTGGCAGTCGGCAAGCCGGTGGCCATCGCGGCGCCCATCATCACCAGCAGCCTTCAATCCGTCATCGCGGTCGGCCCGGGCGGCAATGTGACCTTCTCCGTCGAGGCGAGCGATCCTCAGGGCAGCGCGCTCACCTTCCACTGGGCCTCGGCGACGGGCGTGTTCTCGAATCAGGTCGACGGCGCGGGCTCCTCGCAAGCCGTGTGGACGGCCCCGGCCGTGGCCAGCACCAGCTACACCGTCTCGGTCATCGTGACGGATGGCCTTGGCGCCAGCGTTCAGTATGACTTCACGGCGTCCTCGGCCGCTCTCTTCACGGTGCAAGCCTCGCCCACGGTCATCGCGCCCGGCCAGCAGCCCGAGCTTGTGGTCGTTCCCAGCGATGGGGTCGGCACTTCGACCTGGAGCTACACCTGGGATGACGGGCGCGGCGGCTCCGAGGCGGGACGTTTTGCGGCCAAAGTCGGTGGCGATCCATCGGACGTACTCTACAATCCAGCGTACTGTGCGCTTCTTGGCAGCGGCGCCATCTCCATCTCGCTCACCGTCACTGTCACCGACAGCGCCACCAGCCTTGCCAAGGCTTCCTCGGTGCAAGTCACGCTCAACTGTCCCGCGCTGGCCAACCTCACCACCGAGACGCTCTACCAGCCACAGCAGAACGCGTCCACCTACGAGCCCGCGCCGGCTGGCTTCAACCCGGTCTACACCGAGCTCGTCGCTCGTCACGGAGCTCGCGGCATGTCCAGCGAAGGCTCCGACGTGGCTGTCTACAATATGTGGCTCAAGGCCCAGGCAGACGGCGCGCTCACCCCGCTCGGCCAACAGCTTGGTCCGGATCTGCTCGCCTTCATCAAAGCGAACACCATCTTGGGCGCGGGCGTTCCGGGCATCACCGCGCCGGGGTACGGCAATCTCTCGCAGCTCGGCGCCGCCGAACACCAGCAGCTCGCCACCCGATTGGCGCAGCGTTTGTCCATCTACCTTACCCAGGTGGCGGCGAGCGGTCGCAAGCTCGTGGTGCAGACTTCGGGCGTGAACCGGGCCTACGACAGTGCCGGCTTCTTCGTGAACGCGCTTGCCGCAGCCAATCCCGCGTTGCAGCCGCTCATCACCTATCCCGCGGCCATCGCTGGCTACGGCACCAAGCCCAAGGCGCAGCTTCCCGGCACGAACCGCTTCCTGCTCTACTTCCACAAACTGAGCGCGGCACAGGATCAGGTGACGAGCACGAGCGACCCGAACTATTCGATCTATCAGGCGAGCCTTGCTTATCAGACCTTCAAGTCGAGCGATCCCCTCCAAAGCGCGAAGGTAGGTGCCATCAGCGCGATCCCTGAACTTGGCGCCGCTGCTAGGATCGTCCTGCAGGGTCTCTTCACTCCAGCCTTCATCGACAGGCTTGGCACTACTGGCTACACCTTCAACGACGCCGGCACATTCGGCCCCTACACGGGTGTCGACGGGAAGAGCTACACCACAACGGGAAGCGGCGGCACGACCATCGACAGCGTTCTTAGCGCGGCCAGCTGCCTTTACGACGTCTACATCATCGCTCCCGCCATGCCGGCCGAGTTGAACAACATCGATTTCTTCAAATACATTCCCGATGCGCAGGCAACGGTGCTGGCCTACCTGGGCGACGCCACGGACTTCTACCAAATGGGGCCGGGCGCCACCGAGAGCGGAAGCGCCACCTACGCCATGGCGCAGGGACTCTTGAATGACTTCTTCAACGAGGTCGATGCCATCGCCAAGGGCACCCTAACTGCTGGCGCCAAGCTTCGCTTTACCCACGCGGAGATCATGGTGCCATTTACTTCCATTCTCGGCCTCAAGAGCATTTTCGTTCAGTTGCCGAAGGCCGAAACCTACACTTACGGCGCGAACAGCCCGTGGAATGGCAGCCTGGTGTCGCCAACTCCCAGTCCGTGGCGCGACGAGATCGCTGGTCCCATGGCCTCCAACGTTCAGTGGGAGGTGTACAGCGATGGCAACGGTGGGCTGATCGTCAAGATGATGCTCAACGAGCAGGAGACCGACTTCACTGCGGCTTGCGATGGAGCGCGCCACGCTCCAGGCAGTCACTACTACGACTACGCCAAGCTGAAGACCTGCTACGGACACGTTGCCCAGTAGCCACTTGCCCCTCTGCGACGTCTTGCGCGTTCTCGCTGTCGATCAGGCGCACCAACGGGGTCAATCCTGGGCGGGGATTTGGGGAACGCCTGGTGCACCAAACCGGCACGGCCGATCTCGCACGCGTGGAAGCGCGCTACTGCGAGCTGGGGCTTTCCGATCGCGCCCAGGCCCAAGCCTTCATCGACGATATGGCCAGCGCCTACACCACTGCCGACGTGGGTCGCGCGCGGGAGCCCTGACCCTGGCGGAGCTGGCTATCGCAGGACAACCCGCGATCCTGATTCCCTTGCCCACCGCCGCCGACGATCGCCAGCGCAAGAACGCCGCGCGTTTTGCCAGCGAAGGCGCGGCGCAGCTCTTCGATCAGGCGACCGCGCGGGCAGAGGATCTGGCAGATGCGATCTTCGAGCTTGGCAGCAATCCGAACAAGCGCGCCCAGATGAGCGCAGCCATGCGCGCCCTCGCCCGCCCGCAAGCGGCGCAAGCGGTTGCGGATCGACTGCTCGAGCTGGCGAGCAACAGCGGTCGGGCAACGATTCATAGCGCTCGAGGTTCTCGGGCGGCATGAGCGTTGCTGACTTCAGCAACCACTATGCCGGAATTGTGGGTCGCGAAAAACGTCGAATTCGTGTGCTCGTCTCGCCCGAGGCCGGCCAGCGGGTTCGAGTGCGTTGGCGCTGGCAGCGCACCATGCGCACCATCGCCGCGCTCGGTGCGCAGGAACGCTGCGACCGTCTTGATGCGGCTTGTAGCGCGGTCGTAGGTTTTCGGTTGGGTTCACGCTCATCGCCACGGTCCTCCTATCGGCCATTGTCGCTTGAATGGCAGCCCGTCGCGGGCCGCATCCAGGAGCGGCTGCGCGAAACGCCGGACGGTCGCGACCACGCCCAGCAGATCGTCCTCGGCAACCGTCAGCCGATTCTTGTCGAGGAAGCCTCGCCAACGATTTGCGTGCAGCGGTTGGCTTGCGAATGCATCGGCCAGGCCCTCCAAAGGCTCGACGGGAATGCGCGTGGCCCGGCGTGCGAACGTACGGTGGATTGATTCGACCAACGTCGGTCCGTCGAAGGCCAGCGCCCGAGGCAAGGCAACCAGATCGTAGTAGTCCTTGGTGCGGCTGTTGGCTTCTCCCAACACGACCATGGCCTCCAGTTTTTCCGCGACGGTGGTGTACGGCGTGTACGCGCGCACGCTGGCCATTGGCATTCCAAGTAGTCCACCGGGTACGAGATCCACGGTCTTGGGGAACACAGCATCGCCAAGGCCGACATCCACTTGACAGCGCAGCCTGGTTCTTCCCAGGAGGGCGTCGAATTTCGCCCGCAGCCCGAGAACTGTAGATCCGGCGCGGATGGGCTCTACGGCAATCGAGTCGAGGGCAAACTCGATGCCGTCGTCTTCCACCGCGAGGCGCATGAGGCCGGCAAGGAAATCGTGCAGTTCTTTCGCGCCAAGATCGACCCGACCCAGGAGGTCGATATCGCGGGTGGGCCGGTGTTCGTGCCGAGCCAATGGCGAAGCAGGAGCCCACCCTTGAGGATAAATTGGTCGCGCTCTGGCGATCGTCCCAACCGGTGGAGGAAGCGCTCGATGGCGTATAGCTCCAGTAACTCGGCGAATGGGCGCCCACTTTGCTGCGCCTCGTTCTTGAGGCGGTTTTGAACCGAGTGGACGAAGCCCTGCGATTGTGGCGGGCTCACTGGAGCGCCTCCAGGTAGGGCCGCACGATTCGTTCCACACGGCAGGTCCGGGCTGCGCGAAGTAGCTCGGCCGGCGTGATCTTGTGCTCGCCGATCCCGGTGCGCAGGGCCTCGACCGCGACCTCGATACCCAGGCGATTGCGCAACTTGAAGCAATCGGCCACGGTCTTCGCTGCTCCGTACACGCGCAGGTGGATCCCGTCGCGCTGGTGTGTCTCTATCCCGAAGGTGAACATCGCCCTTGAGAAGCGGTACACCCGCAACGGGGGCCAGTCGAGCTTCGGTCGGGCTGTTCCCTGAGGCAATGCGACGCTCACCTCGTGAGGGATCTCCGTGGTCAAGCCATGAAAATGGAGCGCCGAGACTACGGCAATCACGGCCTTGGGGATGCGCAGAGCGACGGTCGCGAGGTCGGGCTCGGCGAGGGGCGCGAGATCGGACAGGCGAAAGACACCGCGGCTAACCCGCTCCAGAACGCCAGCGTCGCGCAGGGCATACAGGTCGCGCGGGTGCACGCCCGCGCGTAACGCTTGGGTAGTACGAAGAATTCCGCCGGCCTTGTGGAACGCGGCGCGAACCCTTGCCTCGCGCGGATCCTTCTTCATGACTGGATAATATCTACATTATTTGCATGCAAGTGTAAATTGTTTTATCCGTTCTCAGGGCGGTAGCCACAAACGTAGCACCCCGTCACATCCCGCGGCGACGCGTGCCTCTCGGCGAGCGCTACCAGCGTTCGGTATTCTTCGCGCCTGCCGGGGACGACGGTTCCGGCTCGGGCTTTTCGACGGGCTTACTCTCGATGGGTTTGCCACTGCCCTTCTTGGGCTTGCTGCTCGCATGGTGTTCGGCCTGGTCGGGCCGTGGCACGGGCAGGAGCGAGGCGCACGTGCCGATCACGTGGCGTTCGCTGTGGCCGCACCCTCAGTGCGTCCGATGGTCAGAACGCCACGCCGATCTGCCCTCCTGCTCTAGTTGTGTGGCCTAAGTCCCTGGGGCTCTGGCTATCGCGCGACGCAGGTGGGCTTGCGATGTGCCCAGGGCGCTGCTTGCTCGAGCTGACCGGCCAAACGAAATAACGTCGCATCGGCTGCGAAGGGCGCCACGAACTGGACGCCCACTGGCTGGCCACATTCGGAGACATGCAGGGGAACGCTCATGGCTGGATTGCCCGTCAGGTTGAACAGCGCGGTGAAAGGCGCGTAGGAAAAAAGGGCATCGGCCACCGCCCTTGCCGAGGGTGGATGATCGTATCGGAACGCGCCGAGCGGAATGGGCGTTCTAGCCAGTGTCGGCGACAGAATCAGATCGAACTTCGTGAAGAACTGTCCCAAGGTTCGCGCCAACATGTCCCGCGCCCCGAGCGCCGAAGCCAACTGGTTGGCGGTCAAACCACGGCCGTGCGCTGCCCAGGCTAGGGTTGCTGGCTCCAGATTGGAGGCATCCGGACGTAGGTGCAGCCTGGGACAGAAGTCGTCCAACAGATGGGAAACGAAGACGCCCATCAAATCGCCGAGGACGGCACCGACGACCTTTCCATCCACAGTGGGACGAGCCGGCACGATCTCGTGCCCGAGACTCTGGCAGAGGTGAGCTGTGTGGCGGAGGGCTTCCCTGCAGTCGGGGCTGATGGCATCTCCACTCCAGCTCTCTTCCACCAGGGCGATGCGCAACCGCCCTGGTGGGACGGTCACCTCGGCCAGAAACGGCCGTGCCGGCGTGGGTGCCCCGTACGGGGGGCCCGCGTCTTCGCCCAGGGTCGCGTCCAGAAGCGCGGCACTGTCGCGCACCGAGCGAGTCAGCGCGTGGTCGATGGCCAAGCCGAAGACCGCCTCGCCAAAGGGGGCGGTGGGCATGCGCCCCCGGGTTGGCTTGAAACCGAAGAGTCCACAGGCGGAAGCCGGAACTCGAATCGATCCACCGGCATCGTTGCCGTGGGCCATGGGCACCATGCGCGCAGCCACCGCAGCTGCGGCCCCTCCGCTCGATCCGCCGGGACTCTGTTCGAGATCCCAAGGATTTCTGCACGGGCCGTACAGTTCCGGCTCGGTCGAGAAGCTGACGCCCAACTCGGGAAGGTTGGTCTTGCCTAGCGTAACCAGGCCTGCCCGACGGTATCGCGCCATCAATTCCGAATCACACGGCGCCACATACGACTGAAACAGGCGCGAACCCATGGTCGTCGCCTTGCCAGCGTAGAAAGGGCCAAGCGCCTTGATGAGAAA
>Ga0209890_10001409_pt1 | contig 10903 bp, 7 predicted proteins | sample OrgsoiDNA2013049_FD_185799 | JGI IMG/M metagenome (GOLD analysis project Ga0209890, IMG submission 185799) | Permafrost soil microbial communities from the Arctic, to analyse light accelerated degradation of dissolved organic matter (DOM) -... | ecosystem: Environmental > Terrestrial > Soil >... | reverse complement strand
GACTGAAAAGGAAAGCTCAGCAAGCCCCAGTGTTGCACGCCGGCGTCGGTTTGCACACGTACGCGGCTGGTTTGCTGACGCGTAAGGTTGCCGTCGTTGTCGAAGGCAATCTTGGTCGCCATCTGTTCAATGATCGCGGCCTCTTGAGAATAATCGTTCTTTGCAGGACTGTGAGGCGGTGAAGTTTGCGCGCTGGCGGACAGTAACTCCGCCAACACAACAGTAAGAGTAAGAGTGCGCCAACGACTGATCATAACTTGCTTGTATTTATCGTTGGTGGACAAGAAAAAGGCAAGCAAGAAAGATGGGTTGCTTCCGAGGGGTTTGGAACCTGCGGGGAACGACGCGAATCGATCGCCCTCAGACTGCGCTCAACGAAGCTCTATCTCCCGCGAATCCACAGCGGCTTTCACCTGAAACCGGGCGGCACGCTGACATTCGGAATAGCCTGCTAGTCTCGTCGAGTCGGAACCGGGAATGTCGCGAGTAACGCGATAGCTCCGTATGGAGTAACAGGCCGTATCGTCCTGTGCCAGCGTGGAAAGTTGCGCGCGAAACTCAGTCGGCGTGGGAGCGTGCAGCTTCAGGATCGCTTCGGGACGCTGGTTGGCCACTTGCTGCCCGCGAAACTCCGGCGGAGCAACGAGACCGTCCAGCTTAGGTTGAGCGGAAACAGGACTCTTATCCGGCGAGGACTGCGCCGCAACCGGCGCAGCGCATACCGAAATCAGCAACGAGAGAACCAGAAGGCGGGGGATGTACATAGAACCCTCCTTTTGGACGAATTATAGTTTCGCAGACCAAAGATGTACAGAAACGTCTTCGATCCCGCAACGGTCCACATGCTTGCGACCACGTTCGCGGACAGGAGTGTCCGCGCCACACATCTCAGTCGGGCGTTGTAAAATCAAAGATTATTCTTTACCGCCCTATCCTTATCCATGCCACAGGAAGACAAACCGATCCCCACCGCGCGCCCCGAGCGTAACGAAGAGCGTTACGACGCGCAGCGCATCGAGCAGAAATGGACCGAGCGCTGGCAAAGCGATCCGTCGCTGTATGCCGCCGAAGCTCAACCGACCAAGCCGAAGTATTACGTTTTAGAGATGCTTCCCTACCCTTCGGGCGCGCTGCACATGGGGCACGTCCGCAACTATTCGATCGGCGATGCGCTGGCTCGCTACATGTGGATGAACGGCTACAACGTGCTTCATCCCATGGGCTGGGATTCGTTCGGCTTGCCCGCAGAGAATGCGGCCATCAAGAACAACACTCCGCCCCGGGAGTGGACGCTTTCGAATATTGCGGCCATGAAGGTGCAGATGAAGCGCCTCGGGTTCGCCTATGACTGGTCGCGCGAGGTTACGACTTGCCTCCCCGATTACTACCGCTGGAATCAGTGGTTTTTTCTGAAGCTCTATGACGCCGGTCTCGCTTATCGCAAAAAGAGCAGGGTGAACTGGTGTCCGCAGTGCGCTACCGTGCTGGCTAACGAGCAGGTGGTGGGCGGGATGTGCTGGCGGCATGAGGACACTCCCGTCGAGCAGCGCGAACTGGAACAGTGGTTCTTGCGGATCACAAAGTACGCGGACGAGTTGCTGCGCGATCTCGAGAAACTACAGGGCTGGCCGGAAAAAGTCCGGATCATGCAGCAGAACTGGATCGGACGCAGCGAAGGCACTCTGGTGGATTTCGATCTGGGCGGAACGGTGGGGCCGGCGGGGTCGACGATTACGGTATTCACCACACGCGTGGATACGATCTATGGCGCGACTTCTGTGCAGTTAGCGCCGCAACATCCGATTGTGGTGGACATGATTGCTCGCAATGCCGAACTGCGTTCGCAGGTGGAAGAGTTGATTGCGGAGCAGCGCCGGGCGAAAGAAGCGGGCGATATTGGCGCCATCGAGAAACATGGCGTGTTTACCGGGCGCTACGCTAAGAATCCTTATAACGGCGAAGCGGTGCCGGTGTGGGTGGCGAACTACATCCTGACGGACTACGGCACGGGCGCGATCATGAGCGTGCCGGCGCACGATGAGCGCGATTACGAATTTGCCGAGAAATACAAGCTGGAAATCCGGCTGGTGATTTTGCCGGCTAGCACCGATCCCGAAGAAACGATGACGGCGCCACCGCTTCCCTTTACGGCGGCGGACGGGATACTGGTGAACTCGGGCGAGTTTAGCGGGCTGAGCTGCAAGGAAGCGATCGCGAAGATGTCGGCGCTGGCCGAAGAAAAGAAATTCGGCAAGGCGACGGTTACTTTCCGGCTGAAGGACTGGGGCATCTCGCGGCAACGCTACTGGGGCACACCGATTCCGATGGTGTATTGCGAAAAAGACGGCGTGGTGCCGGTCGCGGAAAAAGATCTGCCGATCATTTTGCCGGACAACGTACCGATCACGCTTGCGGGCGGGTCTCCGCTGGCAAGTGTGCCGGAGTTCCTGAACACGACTTGTCCGAAGTGTGGCGGGCCGGCTCGGCGCGAGACCGATACCATGGATACGTTCGTCGATTCGTCCTGGTACTTCTACCGCTACGCCGACGCGCAGAATGACAAGGCTCCGTTCGACAGCGCCGAGATCGCCTATTGGTTTCCGATCGATCAATACATTGGCGGTGTGGAACATGCCATTCTCCACCTTATTTATTCGCGCTTCTGGACGAAGTTCATGCGCGACATTGGACTGGTGAAGAACGACGAACCCGTCGCGCGATTGTTCACGCAGGGAATGGTGATCAAAGACGGCGCGAAGATGTCGAAGAATCTGGGCAACGTGGTGTCGCCGGATGAGATGGTGGCGCGCTACGGCGCGGATGCGGCACGGTTGTACAGTCTGTTCGCGGCGCCTCCGGACCGTGATCTTGACTGGCAGGAATCGGGGATCGAAGGGATTCAGCGGTTTCTCGGCCGCGTGTATCGTTTCTACCTGCGCAACCCTCCTGTAGAGACGGGGCAATCCCCGTCTCTACAGGGCGTGTCATTGCCGCCCGAGGCTCGCTCGATTCAGCGTAAGCTCCATCAGACCATCAAGCGCGTAAGCGACGATTTCCAGGGGCGCTGGCACTTCAATACCTGCATCGCGGCGATCATGGAACTGGTAAATGAGATTTATGGCGCGGAAGAGGCGATTGTCGGCGGGCGAGTTCCGGCGGCGTTGATCGCCGACGTGCAGCGCAATATCGCACTGCTGCTGGCGCCCATGGCTCCTTATCTGGCACACGAATTGTGGGAGATGACTGGCGAGACAAGTAACCTGCTGAAGGCTACTTGGCCGAAATACGATGCGGCGCTGGCGGCCGAGGACGAGATCGAGATTCCCGTGCAGGTTAACGGGAAGCTGCGTAGCGTGGTGGTAGTACCTGCGGGTGCGACCGAGGATCAAATCAAGCAGGCGGCGCTCGCCGATGAGAAGGTGCGCGCGGCGATTGCCGGCAAGCAGGTGGTGAAGGTCATTGTCGTGCCGAAGAAGCTAGTGAATATTGTCGTGCGATAAAGGGCGACAACCACAGGGGACACAGAGGAGCACAGGGGAAGGCATAGTTTTTCTCTGTGTTCCTCTGTCTCCTCTGTGGTTAAGGTTTTGCTTTTGTTTGCAACCGGGGCGTCAATCTGAGAAACTCATCCGTGGAAACCCAATCCATCGTTGTCCTCGACTTTGGTGCGCAATATTCGCAGCTGATTGCGCGCCGCATCCGCGAACAGAAGATCTTTTCGGTCGTCCTTCCCTTCAACGCCAGCCTGGAAGAAATTCGCAGCTACTCTCCGGTGGGGATTATTCTCTCCGGCGGGCCTTCGTCGGTGTACGACAAGGACGCGCCGCATGCCGACAAAAAGGTCTTCGATCTTGGCATCCCGGTGCTTGGCATTTGCTACGGACTGCAGTTCATGGTGTACGCGCTCGGCGGCAAGGTGCTGCCTGCGGCGAAACGCGAGTATGGCCACGCCAAGGTTGAGATCACAGAATCCGACTCGCAGCTTTTTCGGGGACTGCCGAAGTTGCTTGCGGTCTGGATGTCGCACGGCGACTCGGCGGAAGAGCTGCCGCCGGGTTTCCGGCTGACGGCGAAAACTCCGGACGCTGTCGCCGCTATCGAAAATACTGAGAGAAAGATGTGGGCGGTGCAGTTTCATCCCGAGGTGCACCACACGCCGCTTGGCACCGACATTCTGCGCAACTTCGCACTCAACATTTGCGGAGCGAAGCCTTCGTGGACGCCACAGCATTTTATCGACGCGACCGTGGCGCAGGTGAAACAGCAGGTTGGCAGCGGGCGCGCCATCTGCGGGCTTTCGGGCGGGGTGGATTCTTCCGTCGCGGCCGTGCTGGTGGATCGTGCCATGCGCGATGCGCCTGCCCTGAGCGGTGCCGAAGGGTCGGGAAGATCGCGGCTCACGTGCGTGTTCGTCAACAACGGCGTGCTGCGCAAGAACGAGTTCGAGAAGGTTCAGCAAAATCTGCGCGACAATCTTGGCCTGCACCTGGTTGCGGTCGACGCCACCGAGCGCTTCATGAGGAAGCTGGCGGGAGTGACCGATCCGGAGACGAAGCGCAAGATCATCGGCAACGAGTTCATCGAGGTCTTCGACGACGAAGCCAAGCGCATCCTGAAAGAAGAAGGAGAAGTGGAGTGGCTGGTGCAGGGAACGCTCTATCCTGACGTCATCGAGTCGCGGTCGGTGCGCGGCCCGTCCCAGGTCATCAAATCGCATCACAACGTAGGCGGACTGCCCGACAAGATGAAGCTAAAGCTCATCGAGCCGCTAAAGGACTTATTTAAAGATGAGGTGCGGCGGATTGGGCGCGATCTCGGCATGCCCGAGGAAATTCTGCAGCGCCAACCTTTCCCCGGACCGGGCCTCGCGGTGCGCATTTTGGGCGAAGTCACCAAAGAGCGTGTTGACCTGCTGCGCGACTGCGATGAGATCGTGGTAGGCGAGATCAAGAAGGCTGGGCTTTATCAGAAAATCTGGCAGTCGTTTGCTGTGCTCTTGCCGGTGATGTCGGTCGGTGTAATGGGCGACCAGCGGACTTATGCATACACCTGCGCTGTCCGCGCCGTGCATTCGGAGGACGGCATGACCGCTGATTGGGTTCCGCTGCCTTATGAGGTGCTGAAGACGATTTCGAATCGGATTGTGAATGAAGTCCGCGGGGTGAACCGGGTGGTTTATGACATTACTTCCAAGCCGCCGGGGACGATTGAGTGGGAGTGAGAATCCTGTAGTACCAAAAGCCGTGTGGCGCGGGCGCCCCCGCCCGCGAGACCTCAGAAGCAGGAACGCCTATCGCAAGTATCTGATAAAACAAGAGTTGTGAGCTTTCACAAGTCGTCAATCCGACCACTTTTCATGTAAATGTGTACCCCTCCCCCCCTGCCATTTTAGCTTAAAATGTTCATTCTAAATAACTTACACGTAAAGTATTCCAGAATAAGGAGTTAGGACCATTTGGAGTTCAGTTGCCGATTTTTCAAAGAGCGTATTCGACGGTTCTTTGCAGAAGTTCTCGTACCGCCTCTGGAGACGGGCACACGCTTCGCTGCCACGATCTGGGAATGATTCTCGCATGGCGAGGGAATGGTGTCAGTGATGGTGAACACAGCGCGGATGTGATGAATTAAAGCAGGTAAATTTGTAATTTGGCGTTCTTCAGGGTTCGGCGACCGCCCCCAAGAATAGTAATTGTCCAGTGGGGTTGTGCCTGATCGCAAAGAAGAACGGGCGATTCACGATCATGACAAACGGCTTGGGACGTTCTTGCCCGGGCAGGCCGCCCATAACTCCACCCGGCACGCCCGCTCCGATTCCGACACTGATCGCCTCGGTTCCTTTTTCATCTACGCTGAGCTCCGTTTTTTGCAGAGCGTTGGTAAGCCGAGCGCCTTCCGGAATCGTTACGGCAGGCCGAAGTGCAGCGAATTGCTCGAAAATGCGTTTGACGCCAAGTTCCTGCAATGCAGCGCGCACATCGAAACCCGTTTCAGCCTTGAATTTTGGTAGCCCGACCATGCCCTCGCGGGAATCGAAATGTGACAACCACTCTTGCCAGTTCTTGGCCGTTAGAGTCTGTTCAAGTTCCTTGAGGCTGTAGCTTTCCGCCGGCAGGAAAACGTACATGCTGGCGTTTTGGCCGTAGGGCAGAACAACAGCCTGGAACTTCTGCCCCTCGATGTAGTCGAAGTTCCGTTGCTGGTACATCATCGGTACTTCCTTCTTCTGTCCACTGGGCAAGGTGAAGGGGGTAGGTCTGGTCATCGTTGATTCGAAGTTGTGGCGCCAGAAAGAGTGGAAGCGCGTAACGTCGACCAGGAAGAAATCATTTCGAGCCATCGTACCCATGCTGATCGGAACATTCCTGTGAACTTGCTTGGACGCCCATCGGCTCACCTGCACAGAAGGATTCGAATCGGGGAGCAGAACCCGCAGATCAAGGCCGTAATGGCTTCGGCTCGCGTTCAAAAATTGTTTCCCGAAATATCCATGCTTGATCCAGAGAGAGTCCGCGATTACGAGTCGATTAGGATTGTCGGCCCACAGCGCAGACGACGCCCCTCTTGTACCATTTTTCTGAGGGGGCGGGGGCACGAGATACATTTCCTTCCGCAGAGCGGCGAAGCCCTCGTTGATCTCGGCGAGATCCATACCCGTGAACTCGAAAGCTGATTCAATTTCCTTCCGCGTTTGGGGATCGCTGCCATTGTCGAGCAAGCCGAAGGTGAGAGACAAACCAGTTGGGGCAACGAGAATGTTGTGGTCAGGTGTTTTAGTAGCGAGTTGCTTGAAGAGCTTGAACGCAAAGCGGCTGTTAGCGTCCACGATCGGCGCTGGGGCGGGAACTGAAGTTTGCGCCTGCAGCGCAGGGGTTAGCAGGACAACAAACAAGAACAACTGCCCCGCCCTTTGCCGTACAGTCCGCATGTGTTCCTCCTCGAACGCGAAGCTACCTGAGAGTACAAGTGTTCGATCCACTTGATTTATCGATAATGACTGTTGTGTTTCTACCGAGGCAAGTGTCCGCCACGAGACACGTCGAGATCGCCTTCCCATCGTACTTTGCCTCGAAGCCGCCGGATACCGTCTGGAAATGGGTTTGAACTAGTAAGCGCAGGGCGGCCTCGACAACCGCTTTTTTCGTGGTTAGGCCGCTGAGGCGCATTGCCTTGCGCATTAGGGCGTCGTCGGTGTCGATGGTGGTCCGCATGGGCTTTTGATCTGAAACGCGATTCTCCAACAATACATCGGCAGTCTCTATAGCCTCCATAAATTGTCATCCTGAGCGGAGCGAGGGATCTACATTTTGCGGCGGACAGCAGGTCCTTCGCTTCGCTCAGGATGACAATTCTTCTTAGGATGACGAAATTTGGAGTGGCGTGGACGGCGTCTCTTGCGATTGCCGATTCCACACCCGACGAACTACGATATCCCACATGCCAGTTGACACCGAATCACCGACGTCCTCTTACACTCGCATCCGCGCCCCGCGCGGCACGACGCTTTCCTGTAAAGGATGGCAGCAGGAAGCGGCGATGCGCATGTTGATGAACAATCTCGACGAGGACGTTGCCGAGCGTCCGCAAGATCTGGTCGTTTATGGCGGCACGGGCAAGGCGGCTCGCAATTGGGATTGCTATCACGCCATCATCCGGGCATTAAAAGCGTTGGAGAACGACGAGACGCTGCTGGTGCAGTCGGGCAAGCCGGTGGGCGTGTTTAAAACTCACGAGTACGCTCCGCGCGTGCTGATCGCGAACTCGAATCTGGTCGGGCATTTTTCCAACTGGGAGAAGTTCAACGAGCTCGAACGCGCCGGGCTGATGATGTACGGGCAGATGACGGCTGGGTCGTGGATCTACATTGGCTCACAGGGGATCGTGCAGGGGACTTACGAAACTTTCGGGGCGGCGGGCGAAAAACATTTTGGCGGCGACCTTAGCGGGAAGCTGATCGTCTCGGGCGGCATGGGCGGCATGGGTGGCGCGCAGCCGCTGGCGGCTACCATGACCGGCGCAGCGTTTCTGGGCATTGACGTCGATCCCGAACGCATCAAGAAGCGCCTCAAGACAGGCTACTGCGATTTTCTTGTGACCACGCTGGACGAGGCTTTGCGCATTCTGAAAAATGCGGTGCGCAAAAAAGAAAACGTTTCGGTTGGCCTCGTGGGCAATTGCGCGGACATCATTCCGGAACTTGCCGAACGTGGCGTGGTGCCGGACATTCTCACCGATCAGACTTCGGCGCACGATCCGCTGAACGGGTATGTGCCGAACGGCATGACGCTCGAAGCGGCGCTCGAACTGCGCCAGCGCGACCCGAAGACTTATCAGGAGCGCTCGCTCGACGCGATGGCTCGGCACGTGGAAGGCATGCTGCGTCTGCAGAAGATGGGCTCAGTCACGTTTGACTACGGCAACAATATTCGTACGTTCGCGTTCCAGCGCGGCGTGAAGAATGCTTATGATTTTCCGGGATTTGTGCCGGAGTATATCCGTCCGCTGTTTTGCGAAGGGCGCGGGCCGTTTCGTTGGGTGGCGCTTTCGGGCGAAGCTTCGGACATCGCCGTCACCGACGATCTGGTGCTTGAACTTTTTCCCGAGAATCGCAGCCTGCGGCGCTGGATTGAACTTGCCCGCAAGCGCATCAAGTTTCAAGGGCTGCCGGCGCGCATCTGCTGGCTCGGGTACGGCGAGCGCGCGCGGTTTGGACTGGCCATCAACGAACTGGTCAAGAAAGGTACGATCAAGGCTCCTATCGTGATTGGACGCGATCATCTGGATTGCGGGTCGGTCGCTTCTCCGTTCCGCGAAACCGAAAGCATGAAAGATGGTTCGGACGCCGTGGCCGACTGGCCGCTGCTGAATGCGCTGGTGAATACGGCGGCAGGCGCGTCGTGGGTTTCGATCCACAACGGCGGCGGCGTGGGCATTGGCTACTCGCTCCATGCCGGACAGGTGACGGTCGCCGATGGCACCGACGCGATGGCCAAGCGCATCGAGCGCGTGCTGACAACCGATCCGGGAATGGGCGTGATTCGGCACGTGGACGCGGGGTATAACGAGGCTAAGGAGTTTGCGGCAAAGACGGGCGTGAAGGTGCCGATGGGGAAGTAGCCATCCGCCGTCAGCCATCAGCCGTCAGGAACTGCAGGTTCCTCCCCTTCGGCTACGCTCAGGGTCGAAATGATAATCCTCTTATGGTGACTGCTTGAAGTCCAATCCGCTTCTGCTGATGAACATCGGCCAACTTCTCACGCTGCGCGCGGCGGCCCATGGCCCGCGGCGCGGCGCTTCCCTTTCCGACGTTGGAATCATTCAAGACGCTGCCGTGCTGTGCGTCGGCGGGAAGATCGTATCGATTGGCTCCATGAAAGACGCGCTTCGCGATCCGTGGCTCAGGAAGAATCGTAAGAAAGTTGTCGAAATCGACTGCCGCGGCCGCGTGATCTTACCCGGCTTCGTCGATTCGCATACTCATCCGGTGTTCACGCATCCGCGGCTGGTGGATTTTGAGAAGCGGATTTCTGGCGCCAACTACGAAGAGATTGCCGCAGCAGGCGGAGGAATTCGGTCCAGCATTGACGGCGTGCGGAAGGCCAGCAAGAGCGCCCTGACGCAGAAGGTGTTCGCGGCGCTGGCGGATTTGAGCCGTCACGGGACCACGACCGTCGAGGCCAAATCCGGCTACGGTCTCAGCCTCGAATCTGAATTGAAGTCGCTCGAAGCCATCCGCGCGGCGGCGCGCGAATGGCCGGGGACCGTGGTTCCAACTTTCCTGGGCGCGCACGCAGTTCCGCCCGAGTACCGCGGACGGTCCCAGGAATATGTTGACCTGGTCTGCAACGAAATGATGCCGGCGGTCGCGAAACGCAAACTGGCCCAGTTCGTGGATGTGTTCTGCGATCGGGGAGCGTTCAGCGCCGGGGAAGCCGCGCATATTTTTGCGGCTGCGGAGAAACACAAGCTGGCTGTGCGCGCCCATATAGGGCAAATCAGCGAAACGCGGCTCGGACCGCTGCTTCAATACCAGCCAGCGTCTCTCGACCACATGGACCATGTGAACGACGCCGACTTGCCCGCCCTTGCCCAGAGTGACACGGTCGCAACTTTTGTCCCGGGGGCCAATTATTTTCTTGGCTTAGCGAAATATCCGAATGCGCGCCGGTTCATTGAATCCGGTGCGGCGGTCGCGCTGGCTACGGACTACAACCCGGGCTCTTCGCCAACGCTCAGCATGCCGATGGCGATGTCGCTGGCATGCACGCACATGAAGATGTCACCGGCGGAGGCGATCGCAGCGGCGACGATCAACGGAGCGTGGGCACTTCGACTGGCCGAGAGCAAGGGCAGCGTGGAAGCGGGCAAAGACGCCGACCTGGCTGTGTTTGACGTAAGCGACTATCGCGAGATCCCGTACTGGTTTGGCACCAATCATTGCATGCTGACAATCATGAATGGCGTGCCTGGCGGCCCCCTCTCGCCGTAAGAAAGAACGTGAGTGAGCACGTGGGGAGGACCTGAGCAAGAAAGCGCAGCGAGAATCCTCGACAACCATTTTGAGGGAACGGCACAGGGTTGCTATAATTCGTAAGTTCCGCACGGTCCCAGCGCATCGGCTGTTTTGCTTCGCGGCATCCCGCCTAGTGTGAGCGCGCAGTGCACGGCCACATCGGCCGAAAGGCGTTGCTCGCAGATGTGTGCGGACAAGAAGTGGCCAGGTAGCTCAGGTGGTAGAGCGCAGCCCTGAAAAGGCTGGCGTCGGCGGTTCAACTCCGTCCCTGGCCACCACATTCCAAAGCACTTATTCGGAATCTCTCGATTTGAGCTAGCCCACAATATGCCCACAAAACGAGGGTTTGCGCTAAACAACGAAGCTCGTTGCCGGTTTCTTCTCGGCCCATGA
>Ga0209890_10001408_pt1 | contig 10904 bp, 8 predicted proteins | sample OrgsoiDNA2013049_FD_185799 | JGI IMG/M metagenome (GOLD analysis project Ga0209890, IMG submission 185799) | Permafrost soil microbial communities from the Arctic, to analyse light accelerated degradation of dissolved organic matter (DOM) -... | ecosystem: Environmental > Terrestrial > Soil >... | reverse complement strand
GACGTGATGACCCCCCGCGTGCGCTGCACCTCGATCGAGCGAACCGCGGCATCCGAGGACGTGGTGCGCCTGGCCCGCAGCACCGGTCACTCGCGCTTCCCGGTGACCGGCGATGACTGGGACGACGTGGACGGGGTGGTTCACGTCAAACGTGCCATCGCCGTTCCGCACGACCGCCGCCAGGACGTGCCGGTGTCGGCACTGATGGTGGACGCGCTGATGGTCCCCGAGACGATCCGGCTGGACCCGCTGCTGCTGATGCTGCGTGGAGCCCGGCACCAGATCGCCGTGGTCGTCGACGAGTATGGCGGCACGTCAGGCATCGTCACCCTCGAGGACGTCATCGAGGAGATCGTCGGCGAGGTCAGCGACGAGCACGATCGAACCCGCACCACCGGGCGGATCAGCACCGATGGGTCCTGGACCGTGCCGGGTCTCTGGCGGCCAGACGAGGTGCGGGACCGGCTGGGTGCGCCGGTTCCGGACGGCCCGGCATACGAGACGATCGGTGGTTATGTCATGGCATGCCTCGGGCGGGTGCCGGTGGTCGGCGACGAGGTCCTCGTAGCCGGCTGGAGCCTGAAGGTCCATGCCATGGACGGCCGCCGGGTCGACCGGCTTCGGCTCACCCCGCTGCCCGAGGAGCCCGATGACCTCGGGCCGACCGGGCCGGCCCGCCCCGACCGCTTCGGCGGGGGTGAGCCCGGGTGAGTCACGCAGCCGCCCTGTGGCTCTCGCTCTTCCTGCTGCTGGGCAACGCGTTCTTCGTCGGCGCCGAGTTCGCGGTGATGACCGCCCGGCGCTCGAGGCTCGAGCCGCTGGCCGCCGCGGGAAGCAAGCGCGCCAAGGTCAGTCTCGAGGCGCTCGAGCAGGTGGCGTCCCTGCTGGCCACGGCCCAGCTCGGGATCACCCTCTGTTCGGTGGGCCTCGGAGCGGTGGCCGAGGAGGCCCTGCACGAGATGCTCTCGCCGGCGTTGCTGGGTCACGGCCTCTCGGAACCACTGAGCCGGGCGCTCGCGCTGGTGCTCGCGCTGCTGATCGTGGCGTACCTGCACGTCGTGATCGGCGAGATGATCCCCAAGAACCTGGCCATCGCCGGTCCGCAGCAGGCGGCTCTGCTGCTGGCGCCCGCGCTGCTGTTCATCAGCAGAACGCTCCGGCCGGTGATCCGGTTGATGGAGGGTCTGGCCAAGGCGATGGTCCGGGCTCTGGGCATCGATCCCAAGGATGAGCTGACCTCGGCCTTCACCGCCGATGAGGTGCAGCTCATCGTCGCCGAGAGCCACCGTGAGGGCCTGCTCGAGTCGGAGCGCCATGGTCTGGCCCGCAGGGCGCTCGAGTTCAGCGACCGGGTGGCGGGGGATGTTGCGGTGCCGCTCAGCTCGCTGGTCACCCTGTCCTTCGGCGCGACCCCGGACGACGTCGAGCGACTGGTGGCAAAGTGCGGCTTCTCACGCTTTGTCATCACCGACTCCGCAGGCGAGGTCGCGGGCTACCTGCACCTCAAGGACATCCTGTATGCCGATGAGGCGCAGCGCAGTGCGCCGGTGCCGCTCAAGAGGGTGCGAAGTCTGGCTACCGTGCGCTCTGGCGACGAGGTCGAGGACGTGCTGGCGACGATGCAGCTCACCGGAGCCCATCTGGCCCGGGTCGTCGGCCCCGAGGGGAGCGTCAACGGTGTGGTCTTCCTCGAGGACGTGCTGGAGGAGCTCGTAGGAGAGGTAACAGACTCGGACCGGCGCTAACCCGGCCCGGACCCACCCCCAACCCCGCTCAGACCCACCCCCATCCCCGTGGGCCACTCCACCCACGCCGTTGAAGTCGCACATATCGACCGAACCAGGGCCCCGGAGTCAGGGCGACTCTTCGGGTCGATCTCTGCGACTTCACGAGTGAGCAGGTGGCAACGGAGGCCAGTGGACTTCAGCTGGGTGGGGGTGGGCGGTTAGCTGGTTGGGGGGCCAAGGCCGGTCAGCTGCTGGGCAAGGGGGAGCAGCTTCTCGGACTCCGTCTTGAGCAGGAACGCATCGATGGATGGCTCCTTGACAGCGCGAGCCTGGAGCGCGGCATGGGCTGTGAACATGATGATCTTCGCCTGGGGAGCTCGCTCCTTCAGCAGCGGGGCGGCGGCGAGGCCGGGCAGGGGTCCGGCCAGGCCGTGATCCAGCACGATGATCCCCGGCTCCGGCGTTGGCGGCTTTTGGAGGGCCTCTTCCGCGGACGCGGCCACATGAGTGATGCTGAAGCGCGGATCCATCGCAAAGATGGCTTCTATGAGGAACTGGACATCTGGGTCATCCTCGATGACGACGAGGATCTTCGCTGACCCATCCGCGCCGGCACCGTTGTGCTTCGCGGCCCTCGACTCGACAGTCGTCAACTGGCTCGCCTCGCTCGATCGAAAGTGATCATCCTGGAGAGTGTCACCGGTTCTCGGGGAGAGTCACCGGTCCTCACGGTAGTTCTCACAGGAGCGACAACATGTTGGTCAGCTGCTGGGCCAGGGGGAGCAGCTCCCCTGTCTCTGTCTTGAGCAGGAAAGCGTCAATGTCGGGCTGACTGACAGCCCGGGCCTGCAGGTCGGCATGGGCAGTGAAGAGGATGATCTTGGCTTTGGGAGCCACCTCTTTGAGCTGCGGCACGGCTTCGACCCCCGTCAGCTCCCCTGCCAGACGGTCATCCAGCACGATGATCTCTGGCTCTGTCGTCCGGGCAATTTCGACGGCTTCCTCGGCCGAGGCAGCCAGCCCGGCCACTGAGAAGCGCGGATCCATCGAGAAGATGGTCGCAATGAGCGACTGGATGTCCGGGTCGTCCTCGACGATGACGACGGATTTCATCGTTGTGGCCTTTCATCTGTCTGACGGGGCTCGGGGTCGGTCCGGCGTGACTCAGGATCTGTGCCGGGTGACCCCCATGTCAATGGGCAGCACCACAATGAAACACGAACCGCGGGGGACATTGCGCTGGTGGTGAGCCTGACCTCCGTTGGCCTCTGCCAGTCCGCGCACGATCGACAGTCCCAGGCCTGTGCCCTTCTGCTGCCTGGTGCTCGGGATGTCGGCGCGGGCGAACTTGCCGAACAGCTTGTTCTCGAACTCGGGCGGCACGCCGGGTCCATGGTCGACCACCCGAATCTCGGCCAGGTCGCCGAGCCGGTCCGCGTCAACTCTCACGGGCTGCTCGCCATATTTGAAGGCGTTCTGCAGCAGATTGTCGATGATCCGCGCCAGGTGGACCGGGTCCGCCCAGACGACCAGGTCTGGTGGACAGCTCACCTCCACGCCCGAGGTGTCCAGGCCGCTTGCCGCGAGGCACTGGTTGATGGCATCTGCCAGGACGACCCGATCGGGCTGGGTGCTCAACACGCCGCCCTCGATGCTCGACAAGGTGAGGAGGTCATTCACCAGCCAGGTCAGCTTGTGCGACTGACGATCGATCGTCGTGACAAACTGCAGCCGCTTCTCCTCGGTGAGGGTCGACCAGTTCTTGGTCAGCAGCGAGGAGAAGCCAACCATCGACGCCAGCGGTGAGCGCAGATCATGCGCGGCGGTGGCGATGAAGCTCCGCATCGCCTCGTTGACCTCCCTCAGCTCGATGTTGGTCCTGTCTACTTTTCGCCGTTCGACCTCGAGGTCGTCCAGCATGTTGATCAGAGCCTTCTGGGTGGACTCGAGCCGGCTCTTCTCGGTGTCGAGGTCCTCGAGGATATTGAGCATGGCCCGCTGGCTCTCATCCTTTCTGCGCTGCTCCTGGCCGACGTCGTCGAGCATATTGAGGATTGCCTTTGTGTAGTTCGAGGCGTCGGGATCGTCCGCGACTCCTTCCACTGCGCCGGATTTCTGGTGACGGATCGACTCAGTGTCGGTCATCGGGTTCGCTCTCTGTCGGGCCGTACGTCCTGAGGTACTCGATCTCCTTCTTCAGCTCGATCATCTTGAGCTCACGGCCGACGGTCAGTCGCTGGAACCGCTCGAGCTCCGCCAGACGGTCGAGCTCCCTGGCCTGCTGGTGAGCAACCTCCCTCTGCGCCTGTATCTGTTTTGTCACATCCCGGGCCGCGGCGAACACCCCGATCACGTCTCCGCCGGTGTCCCGGAAGACTGAGGCGTTGTACACGACCTCGGTGTAGGTCTCGCGGCCGTCGCGATGGCGAAGGGTCAGTGGGTAGTCGGTGATGAAGCCCTTCTCGAACACCTTCTGGTAGATAGCCTCTGCCTTCTCGGGGTTGGTGAAGTAGCCGGAGAAGGACGTCCCGATGAGCTTGTCGCGGGGGACCCCGGTGAGCCTGACCGTGGCCTCGTTGGCGTCGGTGATCATGCCATCGGGGCTGATCGAGACCATCGAGTCCAGGCTCGCCTCGATCATGGAACGGGAGAGCTCCGCGGCTTGTCTTTGTGTGGTCATGTCGCGGGCGATCGTCGACGTGCCAACGATCTTGCCGTCGGCGTCATGGTTCGGTGAGATGGTGGCCGAGATCGGGATCACCGTTCCGTCTTTTCGGACACGGTCGGTCTCGATCCGCACGACGGGCTGGCCGGCCCTGATCCTGGCCAGGACAGCGGGGATCTCGTTCTCGTAGCCCTGCGGAATAGTGATGCTGGCAGACCTGCCGATGACCTCTTCGCGGGAGTAGCCGAACATCCTCTCGGCGCCCGGATTCCAGGTCGTGATGATGTCATCGAGAGTGCCGCTGACGATTGCTTCGTCCGACTGCTCGACGATCGCGGCCAGGCGCTGGGCGGACTCCAGCGCCTGCCTCTGCCTTGTCACGTCGCGGGAGATCACACAGACGCCGACGACCCCACCGTCCTTGTCGCGGATCGGCGAAAGGGTCAGCGAGACCGGGAACGCCGTGCCGTCCTTCCGGATACGAACCGTCTCGAAGTGACCGATCTGCTCCCCGGCCCTGATCCTGGTCAGGATGGACCTGATCTCGTCGGGTCTGTCCGTCGGAGCCACCGGCTGGATGGACTTGCCGACGATCTCCTGGCTGGAGTAGCCGTACAGCCTCTCGGCGGCGGGGTTCCAGGTGGTGATGATGCCCTCGAGCGTGCTGGTGATGATGGCTTCCCCGCTGAACTCGATCACCGCTGACATGAGCTGGGCAGCCTCGAACGCCTTCCGCTGGGAGGTCGCGTCCCGCGCGATGGTCGATGAGCCGATGACCAGGCCATCGGCGTCGCGGATGGGTGAGACGGTGAGCGAGACCGGGAACGCCGTTCCGTCCTTACGGATGCGGATCGTCTCAAGGTTCTCGACGGTCTGTCCGGCCATGACCGTGTCCAGGATGGCCTTCAGCTCGTCGGTGCGATCAGCAGGGATGAGGGGGCCGCCGTGCTTGCCGACGATCTCCTCGCCAGAGTAGCCGTACAGCCTCTCAGCAGCCGGGTTCCAGCTCGTGATGGTGCTGTCCAGCGTGCTGCTGATAATCGCCTCGCCGCTGAACTCGACCACGGCCGAAAGCCGGATCAGCTGGTCCCGCTCCTTGTCGGCCTTCTCGTGGTCGGTCTTGTCACGGACCGCCGCGATCACCACCATGTCCTTCCCGGGGCCGCTGCTGGACAGGCTGATGTCCACAGGGAACTCGCTGCCGTCGGCTCGCCGCCCGCGCAGCCTCAGGTCGGTTCCGATGGGCCGGGGTGTGGCGGCAGCAAAATGCCGCTCCCGGTGGGCCTTGTGGACCTCTCGGAGGGACTCCGGCACCAGCATCTCGATGGGCGCGCCGACCAGCGCACCCCGCCGGTAGCCGAACATCGACTCCGTCTGGTGATTGACGAACTGGATCTCGCCTGACTCGTTCACTCCCACCAGGGCATCAGGCACAGCCTCCAGCAGGCCCTCGAACGTCTCTTCCTGCGAAGGCATCTGGTTCCCCTTCGAGCTTTGTCACAACTCGAAACCGTAGAAACTCAACTCTGCCAGGAAACTCTACGCCGCAATGGGACCACCCACGCAGGATTGGATGGTCTTGGTGCCCCCGGCAGGATTCGAACCTGCGCTTCCGCCTCCGGAGGGCGGCGCTCTATCCCCTGAGCTACGGGGGCCAATGGCCACGGTGATCATCTTCCATGGTTTGACGCGCCGCTGAGGCTAGCAGCCTACTGTTGTAACCATGGAATGGGGCGGTTCCGCGGAGAGTGACAGCGGGCCGGTGGGCGAGCCCTCTGCCGAGCCGAGGGGCGAGTCGAGCGGTGGGCCAGGCGGTGAGCGGGGACGTATTCTGGTCTGCGACGACGCCGAGCAGATTCGCAGACTCATCCGGGTCAATCTCGAGCTCGACGGCTTCGAGGTGGTCGAGGCCGACGACGGCCCTGCCGCCATGGCGATACTTCAGGACCTCAACCAGCCCCTGCCGGTCGTCATCACCATGGATGTCGTCATGCCACATCGGGACGGATGGTGGATGGTCTCGATGATCCGGGCTGATCCCAGACTGACGAGTATCCCGATCGTGATGGTCACCGCCTCGGCCCAGGACAGCGATCGTGCGCGTGCCGTGCAGGCGGCGGTGGATGACTTCGTGACCAAGCCGTTCGACCCGGAGGACCTGTTGGTCAGGGTCGAGACCCTGGTAGCCGCCCACCGGGCGTGAGTCCGTGCCCGAGTCGTTGCCTGTGCCTGCTCACTCCTTGCAGGGTCTACTGCTGGTTCTTGCCTGAGTCCGTCCGAGCTCGGCCCGGGCCGGCACCGGCGTACCTCTCGCTAGAATCTCGGGGTGACTCCCGAACAGCTCGCACTTGCCATCCGTAACGCACTCCAGGACGCCGTTGCCGCCGGCGAGCTTGCGGTGGACGTGCCTGACGAGGTGCGCGTGGAACGACCCAGGAACCGCGACCACGGCGACTGGTCGACGAACATCTCGCTGCAGCTGGCCAAAGGCGCCGGCCTTCCGCCGCGCGAGGTCGCGACCCACCTGGCCTCCCGTCTTCGCGGGTTTGAGGGCATCAAGGCAGTCGACATCGCAGGGCCCGGCTTCCTGAACATCACGGTCGAAGCCGCCTCGGCCGGCGAGCTGGCCCGTACGATCGTGAAGACGGCCGCAGACTTCGGTCGCAACGACTCCGCAGCCGGCCATGTCATCAACCTCGAGTTCGTCTCGTCCAACCCGACCGGCCCGATCCACCTGGGTGGTACGCGGTGGGCCGCGGTCGGTGACGCGCTTGCCCGGATACTGGAGTTCTCCGGTGCCGAGGTGACCCGGGAGTACTACTTCAACGACAACGGTGCCCAGATCGAGAGGTTCGCTCGGTCGCTGCTGGCCGCCGCCAAGGGTGATCCCGCCCCGGAGGACGGCTACGCCGGCGCCTACATAAACGACATCGTCACCGAGGTCATCGAGCTGGAGCCGGGCATCCTGGAACTGCCCGATCCGCAGGCGCAGGAACGCTTTCGGGTGCTCGGCGTCGACCTCATGTTTACCCAGATCAAGAAGACCCTGCACGACTTCGGCGTCGAGTTCGACGTGTACTTCCACGAGAATGCCCTGCACGAGTCCGGTGCCGTCGATCGTGCCGTCGCCCGGCTGACCGAGCTGGGCGCCATGTACGAGAAGGACGGTGCCATCTGGCTGCGCACCACCGACTTCGGCGACGACAAGGACCGGGTCGTCATCAAGTCCGACGGCCAGCCGGCCTACATCTCCGGCGATCTTGCCTACTACCTGAACAAACGCGAGCGCGGCTTCGACCGGGTCTTCATCATGCTCGGCGCCGACCACCACGGTTACGTCTCGCGGTTGATGGCCATGTGCGCGGCTTTCGGCGACACCCCGCACGAGAACCTCGAGATCATGATCGGTCAGATGGTCAACCTGATCCAGGATGGCAAGCCGGTGCGGATGAGCAAGCGGGCCGGGACCGTGGTGGTGCTCGAGGACCTCGTCGAGGCCGTCGGGGTTGACGCAGCCCGCTACGCACTCACCCGGTCCTCGACCGACTCGATGATCGATATCGACCTGGACCTGCTGCGCAGGCACACCAACGAGAACCCGGTCTACTACGTGCAGTACGCCCACGCCCGGACCTGCAACGTCACCCGGCTGGCCGGCGAGGACGGAGTCCGTCTGGCCGATGGGTTCGATCCTTCGCTGCTCACCCACGACTCCGAGGCAGCGCTTCTGGCGATCTTGGGCGACTTCCCCAGAACCGTCGCGCAGGCGGCCAGGCTGCGCGAGCCGCACCGGGTCCCGCGTTATCTGGAGGACCTCGCTGGCCGCTACCACAAGTGGTATGACGACTGCCGGGTCCGCCCGCGCGAGGCTGGCGAGGAGATCACCGACCTTCACCGGACCCGGCTCTGGCTCAACGAGGCCACCCGGGTCGTTGTGGCCAATGGCCTGGGCCTGCTCGGGGTGTCGGCCCCGGAGCGTCTCTGATGCGGGCCCATGAGGCCGGCGCCCTGCACGCCGAAGGCGGACACCACGGCCCTTCGTGGCTGAGCGCGCCGCGGGACGTGAATGCGCTGGTCCCGCGGCTGTGGGCTCGCTCCGTCCGGCGATCGGACACGGGTTCGCTGACCGTTGGGGGTCTCGATGTCCGTGACCTCGCGCGCGAGTTCGGCACCCCGGCATACGTGCTTGACGAGGATGACTTCCGCTGGCGGGCACGTGAGTTCAGGGCGGTCTTTGACGAGGTGTTCCGGGATCTGTGCGGCGGCGCCGACGTGTACTACGCCGGCAAGGCATTCCTGTGCACGGCCGTGGCGCGCTGGATCCACCAGGACGGCCTGCAGATGGACGTCTGCTCCGGTGGCGAGCTGGCCGTCGCGATTCGCGCCGGCCTGCCCGGGACGCGGATCGGCGTTCACGGCAACAACAAGAGCGTTGCCGAGATCGAGGCTGCGCTGAGCCACGGGGTCAGCCGCATCGTGGTCGACTCCTTCGAGGAGATCGAGCGGGTGGCCGCGGCCGCCGGCCGGCTCGGGGTGATGGCACCCGTCATGGTCCGGGTCACTGTGGGCGTCGAGGCGCACACCCACGAGTACATCGCCACCGCCCATGAGGACCAGAAGTTTGGTTTCAGCCTGGCCGGAGGGCAGGCGGCAGAGGCGGTTCGTCACATCCTGGGCCACACGACAAGCCTGTCCCTGCTCGGTCTGCACTCCCACATCGGCAGTCAGATCTTCGACACCAGCGGCTTCGAGGTGGCCGCCCGCCGCGTCCTGGCGCTGCACGTGGCGGTCTCTCGTGAACACGGCATCAGGCTGCCGGAGCTTGGCCTCGGTGGGGGCTTCGGCATCGCCTACACGACCCAGCACGACCCCATGTCTGCGCACGACCTCGCCACCGGCATGGCGCGGATCGTCGAGCGAGCCTGCCTGGCCGAAGGCGTGCCCGTCCCGAGGATCTCGGTCGAGCCCGGACGTGCCATCGCCGGGCCGTCGACGTTCACGCTGTATCAGGTGGGCACCGTCAAGGAGGTGCTCCTTGACGGCGACGCCTCGCGCACCTACGTCGCGGTCGACGGCGGGATGAGCGACAACATCCGCCCGGCGCTCTACGACGCCGACTTCTCCTGCACGATCGCCGGCCGGCTCAGCAGGGCGCCTGCGACCCTCGCCCGCGTGGTCGGCAAGCACTGCGAGAGCGGCGATATCCTTGTCAAGGACGAGTTCCTGCCCTCTGACGTGCGGGCGGGAGATCTGCTGGCCGTTCCGGTCACGGGCGCCTACTGTCGGAGCCTGTCCAGCCAGTACAACCACACCCCACGTCCGCCCGTGGTGGCTGTTGCGGGGGGTGCGGCGCGTGAGATCGTACGGCGCGAGACGATTGAGGACCTCCTGGCGCTGGACGTTGACTGACCAGATACCGGAACGACCGGTGTTCACGGGGTGGACGACCGGCAGGATGAACACGAGTGTCCGGGACTGACCGGGCCAAGGGAGCGATCGTGAGCCAGACCGACCGGACCGTTGAACAGACGCAGCCGCGGCCACTGCGGATAGCCCTGCTGGGATGCGGGGTCGTCGGCTCGGCAGTGGCGCGGCTGCTGACCGAGAACGCGGGCGACCTGGAGGCCCGGATCGGCCGCTCCCTGGAGATCGTCGGCGTTGCCGTGCGACGCCCGGACAAGGACCGTACAGAGACCGGTGTCGACCCTTCCCTGTTCACCACCGACCCGCACGACCTGGTGACCAGGGCCGACGTCGTCATCGAGGTCATCGGTGGCATCGAGCCTGCACGCACCCTGATTCTGGCAGCCATGAAGCATGGCGCCAGCGTCGTCACCGCGAACAAGTCGCTGCTGGCCGAGGACGGGCCGCGTCTCTACCAGGCCGCTCAGGACTGCGACGTCGACCTGTACTACGAGGCGTCGGTCGCCGGCGCCATCCCCCTGCTGCGTCCCCTCCGTGAGTCCCTGGTCGGTGATGACGTCCATCGCATCCTGGGCATCGTCAACGGCACCACCAACTACGTGCTGGACAAGATGGACACCACCGGTGCCGGGTTCGGCGATGCGGTCGAGCAGGCCCAGGCCCTGGGCTATGCGGAGGCCGACCCGACCGCCGACATCGAGGGGTTCGATGCGGCTGCCAAGGCCGCGATCCTGGCGTCGCTGGCGTTCCACACCCGGGTCGGTGCCAAGGATGTCTATCGCGAGGGCATCACCGACGTCAGCGCTGCCGACATCAGGGCGGCCCGCGAGATGGACTGCGTCGTCAAGCTCCTGGCCATCTGCGAGCGCATCAAGGGCGATCAGGGGACGGGCAACGGCTCGAACGGCGACAGCAGCCCGGCGGGCACCAGCAGCGCGAGAGGCGGCATCTCGGTGCGCGTCCATCCGGCGATGATCCCGCGCTCGCACCCGCTGGCAGGGGTTCGTGAAGCCTTCAACGCCGTCTTCGTCGAGGCCGAGTCCGCCGGGTCGCTGATGTTCTACGGCCAGGGTGCCGGCGGGGACCCG
>Ga0209890_10001407_pt1 | contig 10907 bp, 7 predicted proteins | sample OrgsoiDNA2013049_FD_185799 | JGI IMG/M metagenome (GOLD analysis project Ga0209890, IMG submission 185799) | Permafrost soil microbial communities from the Arctic, to analyse light accelerated degradation of dissolved organic matter (DOM) -... | ecosystem: Environmental > Terrestrial > Soil >... | reverse complement strand
GGCGTCCACGGGTGGCTTGAGAACGAATCCGCCATCCACACCGTTGAAATTGTTGGCGCCGTCGATGAGGAAGTTGTTCGACTCGGGGCGCTGGCCATTCACCGCGTAGGCTTGTCCGTCGCGCAGCGATCCTCCCGCTTCCGCCAAGCCGGGGGTGATTGGCACGACCCCCGGCTGAAGCAGTCCCAGCTGAGTAAAGTTGCGGCCGTTCAGCGGTAGATCCAGGACTTCCCGCTCCGAGACGGTCTTGCCCAGGCTGGTCACCGTCGCTTGAATCAGTTGCGCATCCGCCAGCACGTCGACGTGCTGGGTCTCCGCACCAACTGTGAGGCGAACCGGAATGGTGGCCGTCTCATTGACATCCAGAATGATTCCCTGCTGGATATAAGTCTGGAAGCCTTTACCCTCCACCTGCAGCCGGTAATGACCAACGGGCAGTTCCAGGAGTACATACTCACCGGATTTGTCTGTCATCGATGTACGGTTCAGACCCGTTTCCGCTTGCGTGGCTCTGACCGACGCGCCTTGCACTGTGGCCCCTGTGGGATCCGCTACCGTTCCGCGAATGCTTCCCGAGATTTGTTGCGCGGCGGCGCACAAGCCAAGCGACATTACCAGCACGGCACAGATCAGATTCCTGAGAGTGGTCATAAGTGTTGAGCAGATTTCCCCATGTGACGGATTGCTCGCTGCGCGCTGAACAGGGATCTCCCTTTCCCCGATCGAGACACACGACAGGGCAAGCAGCAGCCAAGTCGAGCGTTTTAGATTTTCTGGGACCCCAATCCACAGAACGACGAGCAGCGAAACGTTAGCGGACAGCCGCAGCGGCGCACAATAGCGCAAAAATACTATGAGACTCGCGAAGACGCGACTCAACTTAAGCTGTTGCGTCTTCCCATTTGCCAAAGGCCACCGTCAGTTCACTTCCAGCCGGAGCCGAAGCTCCCGCGCGAGGTTGTCGATGGCGCGAATCTTTTCGACCGCGGGATGGGGTACGTCGGGCACCGACATGGCAAGCTCGCAGGAGAGAAGCATGGCGGTAAGAGTCTCCCGCATTTCGCTATGCATCTGTTCGGCGACTGCGCGACGCGCGGCACCCTCCTCGCGCTTACGGCGATGTAGTGCAGATCGCACCTCGCGCACCAGACGCTCCATTCCTGTAACGGCGAAGTTAACGTAAACCGGAAAGGCCGTGCCCAGATGTTCGATCATTTGATCGCTTTCGTCGGGCTCGGTTTCGAGCAGAAACTGGTCGATGACAGCGGCAGAATAGGTTTGTTCGCGCAGGCGGGTAGCGGCCTCCTGCAGAGATTGGGCCCAGTGCGTTTCCTGCCCGGTAGAGGCGAGCAAGGAATCAGCGCACTGTGGGCCGCTAGCTGAAGACGTAATGAGTAGAATCATGCCCTTTCCAATTGCACTTCTGCCGCCACAGTGCTGAGCGCTGAAAACATGGCGCTTAACAATGCCGGCGGCAGCGTGGCTTCCCGTTGTTGTACTCCAGTCCCCGAATCGGGTTCAGAATCGGTTCTCAAGATTGAAATTGGTGGGCAGCGTAGTCCTTCAGTTTCCGGTAGAGCGTCGTCTTGCCAATACCTAGCAACCGGGCGGCTTGCAACTTGTCGCCGTTGAGTTCGGTGATCGCGCTCAAGATCGTCTGCCTCTCCAGTTCTGCCATGGGAATGATCTTCCCGTGCCCGTTGCCGTTTCCATTTCCAATGGACGAATCAGGCACTGGCAGATTGGCCACTTCGCGTGGCAGATCGGTGGTGTGGATGAGCGGACCACTGGTGAATGCGTAGGTCCGTTCGAGACAATTTTCCAGCTCACGCACGTTCCCGGGCCAGTCGTAGGCAAGCATGGCCTTAAGGGCTTCGTCGCTCAGTATTTTTTCCTGCCCGGAGGTACGCGTCATGCGATCCAGGAAATAACCTATGAGCAGCGGGATATCCTGCCGGCGCTCGCGCAGCGCTGGAATGCGCAGGCTTAGGACGTTGAGACGAAAATAGAGATCGCGGCGAAATTCGCCCTGCATCACCGCGTGCTCCAGATCGCGGTTGGTGGCCGCCAGGATACGCACATTGATGGGCACCCGCCGCGTGCTGCCCACCGGCCGAATTTCCTTTTCCTGGATCGCTCGCAGCATTTTGGCCTGCAGGTCAACAGGAAGTTCCCCGACTTCGTCGAGAAAAATGGTGCCGCCTTCTGCCATTGCCATGAGTCCATCTTTGGACTGGTTGGCACCCGTGAATGCGCCTTTCACGTAGCCGAAGAGTTCACTCTCAATCAAAGTGGGCACGAGCGATCCGCAATCGACTGGAATGAACGGTTTGTCGCGGAACGGACCGGAGTAGTGAATGGAGCGCGCGACCATCTCTTTGCCCGTACCGCTCTCGCCCAGGATTAGTACTGGATGTACGCTGTTAGCGGCTTTGGCGATGATGCGATACAGCTTTTCCATTTCAGGGGCGCGGCCGACGATGCCGCCGAATCCCTGTTTGGACTTCACCTTCTCGCGCAGCAGCCGGTTCTCTGATTTCAGCTTCAAGTGGCTGGCCACGCGCTCCAGTAGCAGCTTTAGTTCGTCGAGACTGAATGGTTTGGTCACATAGTCATAGGCTCCATTTTTCATGGCCTGCACCGCCGACTGCACGGTGCCGTATCCGGTGACGACAATGACCACCGCTTCCGGACGGCGCTCTTTGATGCGGCGCAGCGCGTCCAAGCCGCCGGCACCGGGCAGGCGCAGATCGAGCAGAACGGCGTCGAAGGCCTGCGTGTCGAGATACCGGTAGGCGTGTTCGGCGGAATCGGCCACATAGGCCGTATATCCCAGCGACTGCGCTACCTCTCGGCAGGCCTCGCGGATCGATCGTTCATCGTCCACGATCAGAAGGTTCAGAAAATTGGCGGGTTCTATCTGCGGTACAGCCGTAGCTGCAATCGGACTCAAAGCTGCTGACGTCATGGCGTTCATTCCTCTTCTTTATCCTTTAGGGTATGAGTACTTCCGGGTTTCTTTTCGGCTGAAAATCGTGGATATTCTGGGCGTTCAAAACTGACTCCGGAACCAGCGGCAGCAGCACGCTCACCCGGGAGCCGCACGCCGGCGCGCTGTCCACATAGATCAGGCCGCCGTTGCTGGTCACGATGTCGTGGACCGTCGCCAATCCCAACCCAGTTCCCTTGCCTGCCTTGGTGGTGAAAAAGGCTTCGAACAGATGGGTGCGCGTAGCAGCATCCATGCCGCTACCGTTGTCGGCTACCACGAACAGCGCGCACGGCAGTGACGCCGAACGGTTAGACCCCAGGTGCGTTTCCGGAAGCACCTGCACTCTGCAGTTGCTGGTTTCAACTGTGATCTGGCCGCCGCCGGGCATCGCATCCCTCGCGTTGAGCACCAGGTTGAGCAGAATCTGCTGGGCTTGCGTGGGATCCATCTTGACCAAACCCAGATTGGAATCGAGCTCGAATTTCAGCTCAATGTTTTCCCCAATCAGGCGCACCAGCAGGTTCCGCATTCCTTCCGCAATCTCGTTCAGGGAAAGCAAGCGAGGCTCGGAACTCGTGGGTCGGGCCACCGCAAGCAACTGCCGCACTAGGCCTGTGGCCTGCATGCCGGCTTTCCTGATTTCTTCGGCGTACTTGCGCACCCGATGACATGGCTCAAGATTGGCCATGAGCAGGTCGCAGTACAAGAGCACTCCCGTTAGAAGATTGTTGAAATCGTGCGCCACTCCTCCCGCCAAGCGGCCCACGGCTTCCAGTTTCTCGGCCTGCCGGAGACGCTGCTCGGCCTCGTGGTTCCGAGGATTCTCTTCCGCCAGGACCAGCGCATAGTCGGCGACACCGTTCGTCCCCGGCACCAGCCATGCGGTCCAGCGGACCGGCCGGTTGCTCGCGCCGGCGCATTGGGAATCGATCCGGAAGCTGTCGCGCTGCCGCTCGAACAATTCGCCGAGCAGGCGTTGGGCCTGGCCGCGATCTTGAGCGTGCACGAGATCCGCGAAGCCGCGAGTTCCCGCGATGGTCGTCCCGCCACCCAGCATCTGCTCGAGCGCGGGATTGAGCGCAATGATATTGCCGTCGCGCTGGCACTGCGCCAGCCCGAAAGGCGCGTGCTCCAAAAAAGTGCGCAGTTCCGTTTTCGAATCCTGCGGTATCCACGAGATTTCTGCGGTAGCGCTCATACACCTACTTTGCGCGGGATGATTTGCAAAAGAAACGACTTATCCCGCCGCCTGAGACCTTGGTTTTCCCGAAATGGGAATCCGAGACTGTGTTGCTTCAGACTTGATCCCGTTTCGAGCCCACTATAGAGAATGTGGTCTGTGCTTGCTAAGGGCAGATGTCACTAAAACGGGAAATTTTTCTGTGGAAAACTTTCTGGAGGGGACGTTCGAGGTTAGTGTCCGGCCAGCGTCGGTTGCGGCGCGGCAACGTTAACGGGTTGAGTGAGACGAAAAGTGAGCCGTCTTCCCTTTTCGATACGAACCACGGAGAAGGAAGCACCGTTTTGCGGATCTTTGCCTTGTGAGACCTGAGTGTCGCCGGCATTTCCGCGCACGAAAAGGCTGGAGGTCTGAATCGGCAGGCTTGCGCCAGCGAGGTCGATCGCGTTGAGAGCCAAGCGGACATAGCCCCGATCGCGTCTGACATTGGAGGCCCGGGCGGACTCCACCCGGCCGGCGACGGGGGCGCCGCGCGGGACCAGTTTATTGCCATCGATTTCTATGGGTTCGTCGACCACCGCCTCAAAGGCTTCTTCGCCAGCCGGGTTCTCGGCGGAAATGGGATTCTTCAATCGAACCGTCAACAGCGTTCCGGCGGGTAGATTTTGGGAGTCGTGAAAAGGCAGATTTGGATCTGGGTTAAGGGCGGTGCCTGGAGTTGCTGAAGAGTCGTTGGGATGGGCGTCTGGAGCTACATCCGCATCATGAAAAGGGACCTGATGCTGCTCTGCGTGGGCGGCGCCATTGTCAGTTTGCAGGCCGTCTGGACGGGCGCAGCCCACGGCCCAGAGAAGGACCAACAACATCGGCAAGATCGTCAGACCTTGGGGTCTGCGGAACCGGCTCATCAGAATCATCCTCGCCCGCGTTTCTTCGACAAGGAAGTGGCAACCCGAATACCACACACGGTCTCATCAAATCAATCACTTGGCGATGGCACTTTAGGGTAGGTCTGTGTAGATTCTTCCTCCTTGGGAGTTTGTTCCCACCTTTGCTGGCGACTTCTCGACGTTCCCCTTAACCGCTGCCAGCAAAAAAACGGAGGGCGGTAAACCGCCCTCCGTGTCAGTTCTTCCTGTAGGCTTTTCAGCCCCGCAGTTACGGTTTCTTCACCGCCTTCTTCTTCGGTGCAGGCTTGGCAGCTGTCTTCTTTTCACTTTCCCGGCCGCCAATCAAAGTCAAAGCATCGGTTGAGTTGAAGGGGAACGCACGAGTCGAAGATTGGCCAGTGGTGCTCAAGGTCACGTCCACCCGGCGATTGCTCGCCATCCTGATCGTAACGATGTTCTTGAGAACCCTGTGCCGCTCTTCCGCGCTCAGGTCGGGGTTATTGGCCGCCGCATCCTTCACCTGGTCATCGGTCAGGTTGTCTCCCTTGCCAAACGCTTTGACGTCGATGTTTGCCTCGGGAACGCCCTGCGCAACCAGGAAGTTCTTGGTGCTGTTGACCCGACGTTCGGAAAGCACCTGATTGTATTCGACGGAGCCTCGATGATCCGCGTGACCTCCAAGAATCAAGTGCGCGTCCGGCGAGGTTTCGAGATATTTCTTGAAATCGGCAGCCAGCGCGATCAACGTCTTCTGTTGACTCGCCAGCAGTCCGCCTTTGGGATCGGTTGGCCTGGGGTGGTCGACGACAAAGTAGATGCTGTGCAGCGCCAGCCGCGCTTCCAGCGCCTTGTCAACCGGCGGTGGCGGCGGATTCTGGAGTGTCACTTGTGTCGAGGCTTGACCCGAGAGACCGCGCGAGTCGGTGCAGGTCGCAGTGACGGTCACTGGACCGGCAGGAACTCCAGCCGTGCTCAGGGTTGCAGAACTACCACTGCCAGAGACGTTGCCAGCAGAGGAAGTCCAGTTAGCAACGGAAACCGGAACACTGTCGGGGCTGCTGCAATTGGCCGACAGATTCACACTTCCGCCGGTCACCAGATCCGTCGGGCTGGCCGACAAGGAGATGGTCGGAGGATTCTTCGGCGGCAACGGTTTCACCGTGTAGTTCGCCGAGCAACTCGCTTCGTTGTTCTTAGTCGCCTTCGGGTCGGTCACGTGAGCCGTGATCGTATAGCTGCCCGGAGTTGCATTCGCGGTATCAATGCTGGCGGTGGTGTCTTTTCCGGTCACCTGGCCGCCATTGCCGCTCCAACTGTAAGCCACAGTGTGCTTGGGATTGAAATTGCTCGCCGTGACGGTAGCGGCGATGGGTTCGCCCACCAGAACTTCGGCCGGCTGCACGGAGCAGGCAGCCGCGGGAACCAGCGCCGGTGCGCCGCCCCAGCTCATCACAATGCCGGTACGCAGCCTTGCGCCTTCGAATCCAGGACGGCGCAAAGACGGGAATGCCGGAGAAGCGTAATTCGCCAGGTTGTGCTGCGCCCAGACGTAGTCCGCTCCAAACACGCGCCAGGAAAACATCTTCCCGAACGGTATATCCATGCCGCCGCCCAGGATTACGCCAATCCCATTGGTCGCAATCGATCCATTCGCATAAGTGACTCGATTGAATGTGCCCAGGGCGTGCGCAAAAAAAGCAACGCCCTCCGTGCGCGCGATGAACCTCGGTCCAGCGCCCGCAGTCCACTCCGAAGATGCTGAGCCGGAGTCCCGGTTGTATCCGAAGTCACTCTCAAGGCCGACATGTGGAGCGAAATTGTAGGTTACGGCGCCACCAATTCCCTTCGCCATGGCTGGAAGCTTAAACGGCGTAGGGTTGTTGGGGTCGAAAGGGACCGGAGCCGGAACCGTACCGCCCGGGTTCAGGTACTGATACCCGGCAAACACATCCCACTTCGGGGTGGAATCGGTCTGAGCAAACGCGGAAGAAGAAATCAAAATCACTGCGGTCACGCCTGCCAACCCGGCCACGAATAGGCGGGATAGGCGCGGGGTTCTGTTCAATACCATAGAGTCCTCCAAAATGTGTGGTTCCCGGGTGCCTGTACAACCAATGGGTTATGGGAAAAAAAGCTGCAGCTATATCCGTGGAAGACGAGACCTTATTCCGGGGAACTGAGAATTCTACCGCACCGCAGCTTAAAGCGAAAGCGTAGACTTGGACTATTGCCCGCCAAGGCGACGAGTGCGGCGTTCGTCTCAAATTGAAATTGCCGAGCAAGACTGGGATCGGTTGATTGGGTGCCCATCCGGACCTTGCCGGGCGGGAACCGGGCCGCGTATCGTGGGGAGTCAATCGGATCGAACCTTCGAACCCGGAATGGGAAGCAAGAATGAACTACGACTCAAGAGCGATCAGATGAGCCACGAAAAAGTGCTAATTGTAGAAGACGAGGAAAACGAGCGCTCGGGTCTGGCCGAACTCGTGTCTTCATGGGGGTTTCGCGTCGATACAGCCCGCGATGGTGCCGAGGGGCTGGACAAGGCCACGCAATGGTCTCCGGCGATTGTCATCACGGATCTCAAAATGCCGCGCATGGGTGGCCTCGAACTGCTGGGTCATCTGGCTGAACAAGCGACAACAATCGCCGTTATCCTGGTCACGGCTCAGGGGACCATCGACAGCGCGGTGCAGGCTATGCGGATGGGAGCGTACGACTACATCACGAAGCCTATCGACACCAACCGCCTGCGGACAATTCTAGGGAATGCCTCCGCCCTGCTGGGGACGCGCGCTGAGCTTGAGGCCACACGGCGCAGGCTGCGGGACGCGGGATCTCTGGGACGACTGAATGGCGCATCGCGCAAGATGCAGGAGATCTTCCGTCTCATCGAGATGGTCGCGCCCAGCACGGCCTCGGTGCTGATCACGGGGGCCAGTGGCACCGGGAAAGAACTGGTCGCACGAACGATCCATGAACTCAGCCCGAGGAAGGACCGGCCCTTCGTCGCTATCAACTGCGCCGCCATCCCAGAAACCTTGATGGAAAGCGAAATCTTCGGCCACGAAAAAGGCGCATTCACGGGGGCGATGGAACGCCGCACCGGCTGCTTTGAACTTGCGGAAGGGGGAACGCTGCTGCTGGATGAGATCGGCGAAATGCCGGTCGGAACCCAGGCCAAACTGCTGCGCGTTCTGGAGGACCACAAATTGCGGCGTCTGGGCAGCAAGGTCGAGACTGCGGTGGATGTGCGCGTACTTGCGGCCACCAATAAGGTTCCCGACGAAGCAGTATCCCGAGGCGAGTTGCGCAGTGATCTCTACTACCGGCTTAACGTGTTCAACATCCACATGCCCCCTCTGCGCGAGCACAAAGAAGATATTCCCAGCCTGGTGCAACTGTTGCTGGCCGAGATGAGCGCCAAACACGCTCGAAAGGTGGCTGCGGTGAGTGAGGCGGTGCTCAACCAGTTCAGCAACTATTCCTGGCCGGGCAATGTCCGCGAGTTGCGCAACACGCTCGAGAGAGCGGTTATCGTCTGCGACGCGGGGGTGGTCGAAACCAAGCATCTGCCGCCGGGGTTTGGACAGGCTCCACTTCGCACCTCGGCCAACGATCCCGATGCGGTGCGTCTGGGTGTAGGAACGACCGTGGAGGAGGCCGAAAAAATGCTCATTCTAAAAACGCTGGAGGCGACCAGCAATAACAAAACGCGTGCCGCGGAGATTCTCGGCATCAGCCTCAAAACTCTGCATAACAAACTGAAGGAATATGGCAGCTCCAACGCGGAGCCCGTCCCAGGCAAGGAGGAAGTTTCCAGTAGCTGAGGTCCACCTGCACCCTTAGCCACCTTCTTCCTTTCCCCTCATGCTGCGACGAAAGACCATCATCGTGCTGGTCATCACTCTTATGGTGACGGTGATGGTTGCCGCCTTCTCCTACCTCTATATCTCGCAAATTCTTCGTCTGCGCATCTCCAATGCAAATGACACGGCCACCAGCTTGACCCACCAACTGGCGTATGCCGTATCCAACGCTGTGCCCGACTTCAACAGCACTTCCATCGATACCAACAACCCCGCCGCTGTGCGCCGGGCCCTGGCGGATTACGTGCAAACCGATGTCGCCTTGAACAACCTGCTCCAGTCCGATCCGGGCGACTGGAGATTCATCTACGACGTGACGATCGTAGACGTAAATGGCAAAGCCTTGCTGCATACCAATGCCCACATGGTGGGCCGAGTCATTCCTCCCCGTCCGGACTTCCAGAAGGTGATCGGAGCCCGTTTCCGAGAACAGATTCGGCTCGTTTTCAGTCCGGCCGCTGTATACGACGTGACTTATCCGCTGGAATTGAATGGTGACCCTTTTGGCACGATCCGCATCGGCGTGCAGACCGTTTTTCTCAAGAGCGAGGTGCAGGCCCGGCTGATGAGGTCGGGCTATATTTCGATCGCTCTGATCTTTGCGTCGCTGTTTTTAGCGGCAGGAATTTCCAACCTGGCATTGGGCCCACTGAAAAAAATCAGTCTTAATCTCGATAGTGTCAGCGCAGGAGACGCAGAGGCGCTGTATGGCGACGAGTCCAGGCACGATGAATACGGCTTGGTCTCTCTGAAAATTGCCAACCTGGGCCGCCAGATTCGCGACAGCCGCGAGATCTTCTCGGCCCTCAAGGACAACGTGGATCAACTCATGTCCAAGCTGCAGGATGGGTTGATGCTGTTCGCCCGCGATTCGCGCGTGGTCCTGGTAAGCGCTCCCGTGGAGGGTTTTCTTGGCCGTCCTCGCTCCGAACTCCTGGGACGCACAGTTCACGAGGTGTTCGACCGCGAGTCCCTTCTGGACGCTGCCCTACTCGAAGCTTTTGAGCGCCGGCGCCCATTGTCGCAGCGAGAATTTGAGGCGGCCAGCGGCAAGCGCGTTCAGGTTTCGCTCGATTTCGTGCAGGAGAAGAATTCACAGATCGGAGCCCTTCTTATCATGCGCGACCCGGAATCGGTACGGCGCATTGGCGATGAAATTGAAATGTCCCGCCGCCTCTCGGCCAGCGGACGCCTCACCCGCGGCGTGGCTCACGAAGTAAAGAATCCCATCAATGCGATCGTGCTTCATTTGCAACTCCTCCGGAACAAGCTGGCGGAGCAGGAACCCGACACCCGGCGCCATATGGATATTATCGACAGCGAAATCCGGCGCCTCGATCGCGTGGTTCAGACCCTCGTGGATTTCACCCGCCCGCGCGATCTTCACCTGGAAGATGTCGACCTGCGCCGTCTGATGGAAGACGTGGCCCAACTGGCCGCTCCCGACGCCGAGCAGCACGGCGTCACCATCGAACGTCATATGCCAGACCAGCGACTGGCGATCAAGGTAGACGTGGACCTGATGAAGCAAGCCATTCTCAACGTCGTGATCAACGGGGTTCAGGCCATGCCGCAAGGAGGACTGCTCACAATTTCGGCGCGGCGCGAAAACAACGCCGTGGTCGCCGAGGTTCGTGACCAGGGAGCGGGGATTCCGCAGGATATGCACGAGAAGATCTTCGAGTTATATTTCACTACGAAAAAAGATGGCAGCGGCATCGGCCTTGCACACACCTATCAAGTTTTGCAATGGCACTATGGGTCGGTGGACTTCGAATCGGTGGAAGGGACGGGAACGATTTTCCGCTTCCATATTCCAGCCGCCGGGCCCGCGATGGAGGTTGGTCCCGAGTATGCTGAGGACGCCTCGGCTGCACATCGCGGCGCTTGATCCAAGTCGCGCTTCACCGCACTGTGCTCCCAAGAGCGTAGAATCAGAGGGCCGTCGCCGTCGCAGCGCTTGGGACCCTGGAATG
>Ga0209890_10001406_pt1 | contig 10907 bp, 8 predicted proteins | sample OrgsoiDNA2013049_FD_185799 | JGI IMG/M metagenome (GOLD analysis project Ga0209890, IMG submission 185799) | Permafrost soil microbial communities from the Arctic, to analyse light accelerated degradation of dissolved organic matter (DOM) -... | ecosystem: Environmental > Terrestrial > Soil >... | reverse complement strand
TTACCCATCGCGTAACCTTCTCTGACCTCCTCGCGCACCAGCCACGGCCGGGTCGCCATGGCGGCGCCAATGTTGAAGAACGTAGCCGGTACCCGGTAACGCGCCAGGATGGTGAGGATGGCCCCCGTACTCCGTCCTGGCCCGTCGTCGAAGGTCAGTGCCACCGTTTTCGCGGTGCCCGGAGCATACAGATGGACCCCGTACGACGCTGCCGGGCAGTTGGCCGGGGACGCTACACCGGTCGCCGGTGCCGGCCGGGGCGTGCTGCGCCCTGGCATAGCGGCAACCGGGTGGGCTGATGGCCGTACTGGTGGCGGCGCAGACTGGCACCCGGCGGCTGCGGCCGTCAGGGTCAGGCCAGCTGTCAGAACCACCGAGCGGGCCAGGCCGGCTCTCGTTCGCCAGGTGGTAGACATGTGCTGCCTCCAGGAAATCAGTTGTCGCCTATTCCCGGTGTTCTGTGCTGGCGGCGTCAGTGTCACAACCATAAGTGCGCAAAAGACATGCGGTGAGCGTCGATGAGGACGGGCAAGTGAATCGGCCCGACTGGCCATCTGACAGTACTAGCTTCGGGCCTTCGTCCTGGGAAACATGCCCGGACTGCGTGGCCGCGTCGATCACATCGACGGTTCCACCAGCGAACTGATCCACCGCTACACGACCGTGCACGAGCCTGGCGGGGTTCTGCCGGTCGCCTGCAAGACGCGGCGCCCCCTGGCCGTGGGAACTCTGGGAGCATGGCGGCGCGAGGAGTTGGCCCGCACGAGCATGATTTGTCCCGTATGGTCAGCCGGCATCATTCGCCGGGGGTGATCCGCCGTATCAAGATGTGCGCGATCGTTTCCCTCGGTGCCGTCTTTCTGCCCTCCGGGTCACTAAGGCCTGCCGGATCTTAAACGGGTTTGTGGAGATCCCTGGCCGATCGGGGAGCAGGCCCGGGCCGCTGTGACGGCGCCGACCGAGATACGCCGAGAGATTGGAGTCAGATCATGGCCAAAGGAGATGCGCCAGTACTGGAGGTGCTGGCCGACATTAACGCGGTGTCGCTGGAGCGGACCGACCTGGACCCGGCGTCACTTATTCTCGTGCGGCTCGCCGCACTCGTCGCGGTGGATGCCCCGGCGGCGTCGTACCTGGCTCACATCGGGCCCGCTGCTGAGGTCGGGGTGACCCTCGACCAGGCCCAGGATGTGCTTGTCGCGGTAGCGCCGATCGTGGGCACCCCGCGCGCGCTGTCGGCAGCCGCCAACATCGTCGAGGCTCTTGGCCTGGCGATTGATCTGGCGGAGACGGGCGACGGCGCCTGACCGCGCGCTCCTTACGCTGGGTGATTACTGACGCCTCCGCTAACGCCATCGAGCGTCAACGGTGGGGTCATTGATCTTGGCCTGAAGTGGCCACATGACGCCTGACTGGTGGAGCCGCCTATCGGAATCGAACCGATGACCTACGCATTACGAGAGGCATGCTCCCGGGCCCCGCAGCCGCTACCTGCACAAACAGCACGGCGGATAGCGCGGGAAGCGCTGATTCCACTGGAATTTCGCGGCCTCTCGTTCCACGACCCGTTCCACGCCACGAGTGCGTGAGGTGGGAGACCGGCTAGGAGTGGTCCCAGATCGGTGTTATCTGCAGGAGAGCGTTCGGCTGCTCATCCGTACCGGCGCAGTTCGTGGAAGAATTCGTCGATGATGTGCAGCTGGCCGGAGCGGACGACCTCGTCGTAGACGTACTTGCCCACCGCGAGGTCGAGCACTCCGAGGCCGAAGGGGGAGAACACCACTGGCCGGTCCGCCGGTACCGTCACCCGCCCGGCCATCACGTCGTCCAGCGTGCCGTGCAGGAAGTCGCGGTTGCCCGTGAGCTGTTCGGCTAGATGCGGCGAGGTGCCAGCCTTGAGGCAGTGCTCGATGTCGTCGACGATGTTGGCCGAGGCGAGCAGGATCTCCGGCGCGAGATCACGCAGCGACACGTGCAGTACCAGCGGATTGTGCTCGAACCATGACAGGTCGCTGACGTGCGGCTGACCGGCGATGGTGGCGAAGATGATCAGGTCGCTGGAGCGGATCAGCTGCTCCGCGCTGTCGTGCACGGTGATCCGGTCGGCGGTACCCAGCTGCTCCAGGTAGCCGCGGAAGCCGGCCGCGCTGTCGGCGGATAGGTCGTGCACGCCGATCTTTTCGAATGACCAGCCGGTGCCGGCGAGGAAGGTGTGGATGTAGCGGGCGATCAGGCCCGCCCCGAAGAACCCGACGCGCGCCGGGCGCGGCCGGCCGCGGCTGAGCCAGTCAGCCGCCGACGCGGCCAGCGCGGCCGTCCTGGTGGCACTGATGATCGAGGCTTCCAGGCAGGCGAAGGGGTAGCCGGTGTCATGGTCGTTGAGGATCAGCACGGCCGAGGCTCTCGGGAGGCCGGCTGCCACGTTCTGCGGGAAGCTGGAGATCCACTTCAGGCCATCGACCCGGAGCTGGCCGCCGATCGAGGCGGGCAGCGCGATGATCCGGGAGGACGGGCGGTCGGGGAATCGCAGGAAGTAGGACGGCGGGTTCACCGACTCACCGGCGCTGTGCAGCCGGTACGTGGCCTCGGCCAGCTCCACGATCTGGTGCTCACGCCCCTGCAGCGCGTGCTGGACCTGGGCACCGCCGATCACCGCGAACGGTGGCACGGTGACCGGCCCCGGCATCGCGGACCCCGCGGCGGTGGAACCGGTGGTGGTCATCCGGCGGTCACCTCCATGGTCGGCGAGCAGTCCGCCAGGCGCACCGCGTCGGTCATCGCGACGAGCACCTCGCGCGGTCCCTCGAAGGGCTCCCTGCCGTGCGCGGTGCGAATGTTGTCCACCAGCAGCAGGTCGCCGGCCTGCCAGGGCTCGCGTGCCGTGTTGGCCTCGTAGATCTCGTTGAGCAGCTGCACGACGTCCTCGGCGACCGGGTCGCCGTTGCCGAAGCGGGTATTGAATGGCAGCCCGTCGGCGCCGTAGACGTCCACCAGGTACTCGCGCACCTCGGGGTCTATCGTCCGTTCGTTGAGGAAGGCGATCTGGTTGAACCAGCAGCGCTGGCCGGTGAGCGGGTGGTGCACCACGGCGCTGCGGCGCTGCGTGGTACGCAGTCCGCCGTCGGGTTGCCACTCGAACTCGATCGCGTTGGCGTGGCAGTAGCTCTCGACGGCGCCACGGTTATCGGTGCCGAACGCCTCAGCGACGGACGCCCCGATGTCCTCGTTGTAGTTGCGGGTGAGCAGCCAGCCCTCCCGCTCGAACCGTTTGATCAACTCGGTGGGCAGCGCGTCGAGCACGGTCGGGGAGTCGGCCACCGCGGTGGCCCCGCCGTTGGTGGCCGCGGTCAGGCACGCGAATAGCATCAGGCCGGGGAACTCAAGGGTGTAGCTCAGTTCGTGGTGCATGCACATCGGCTGGCCCGGTGGCCACTTCGATGCGGAGTACACGCCGCCGGGGTAGGTCCGCCGGGGTGCGAAGGCTTCCTTCTCGGTCATCAGACTTGTGGCTAGCCGCCGGAAGACGGCACCAGTCCCGGCCGCCTCATGCAGGCCGAGGCCGCGGACCAGGACACAGCCGTGCTCGGCGACGACGGCGCGCAGCGCGTCCCGGTGCGCGGCCGCCCAGTCCGGCGCTTCGCCGGTGGCGGCCTCGGCCTGCAGCACCGGGGGTTTGCCGGGTCGCAGGTCCGCGTGAAGCAATGACGCGGGAGATGAGAACGACATCTCCATGTCCTTTCAGTAGCTGTTCACGAACAAGCCGACTATCTGGCGGCACCGTCGGTGCCCGGCAGTGGCTGGAGCAGCCCATTGCGCCGCCCGGGCCTGCCGTCGATCAGCCCGGCCAGGTCGGCGAGGATGGGGTAACGGGTGAGGTCTTTGAGCGATACCGCACGGTTCAGGGTGATCGCCAGCTTCACGGCCGACAGCGATGTGCCGCCCCGGTCGAAGAAGTGGTCGTGGCGGCTGATCTGGCCGGGCGGGATGCCGAGTACCTTCGCCCATGCGGCGGCCAGCCGCCGTTCGGCCGGTGTGCTCGGCGCCTGGTAGTCCTCCTCGGCAACGTCGAGTTCCGCGGCGAGCGCCGTCAGCGTCTTCGTGTCGATCTTGCTGTTGGCGGTCAGCGGCAGGTTTTCCTGCCAGTGGAACGCGGTGGGGACCATGTAGGCGGGCAGCGACCCGGCCAGCCGGTCTCGCAGGAAGGTGGCCTCGAGTGGCCGCTGGCCGGAGTAGAAGGCCACCAGGTGCTTGCTCTGGCCGGCCAGCCCGGCGACCACCACCGCGCCGTCGCGGACACCGTCCACCCGCAGCAGGGTGTTCTCGATCTCGCCGATCTCGATGCGGAAGCCGCTGATCTTGACCTGGGTATCCCGGCGGCCGAGGAACTCCAGCGTGCCGCCGGGCAGCCAGCGGCCGTAGTCGCCGCCCCGGTAGAGCCGCTGGCCCGGACGGTGCGGATCGGCCATGTAGGCCAGCCGGGTGCGCTCGGGGTCGTTGACGTACCCGCGGCCTACGCAGACCCCGGAGAATACGATCGCGCCGGGAGCGCCGAGCGGCACCGGTGACAAGTGCTCGTCGACGACGTAGACGTGCACGTTGCTGACCGGGCGGCCGAGCGGGACCCGGTCCCCGTCCGGCGCCCGGTCCATGACCTCGTGGTTGGTGTCGTCGCTGGTCTCGGTCAGGCCGTACGCGTTGACCAGCTTGATGCCGGGTTCGGCCGTGAACCAGCGCTGTGCGAGCTCCTTCTTCAGCGCCTCGCCGGTGACCGACACGCACCGCAGGTCCGGCAGCTCACGCGGGTGCTGCTCCAGATGGGACAGGACGGCTTCAAGGTAGGACGGCACGACCTGTACGACGTTAACCCGGCCGTCAGCGAGCGTGTCGACGAACCGCTGGACATCCAGGATCACATCCTGCTCGATCAGCAGGGTCCGCCCGCCGGCCAGGAGCGCGGAAACCAGTTGCCACAGCGAGATGTCGAAGCACTGCGGCGCGGTCTGGGCGACCACCTGCCCCGCACCGATGCCCAGGTCGCCGATCTTGGCGAACAGGTGGTTGAGCATGCCCGCGTGCTCGCACATCGCGCCCTTGGGCTCACCGGTGGAGCCGGAGGTGAAGTAGATATAGGCGAGCTGGTCCGGCGCGACGCCGGCGCCGAGATCCCCATCGGCATAGTCCTCCTTCCAGGCCGCGTCGATCAGCAGCGTCTGGACGCCGGGCAGCGAGCCGAGGGCCGCCTCCAGGGTGGTGCTGCCGGGCTCGGTCAGCACCAGCCCGCACCCGGCCCGGGACAGCGTGGCCGCGATGCGGTCGGCCGGGAAATGCGGCTCGATGGGCAGGTACACGCCGCCCGCCTTGAAGACCGCCAGGACGGCGGCCATCCAGCCCAGGTTGCGCTCGGTCACCACCGCTACCACGCCTTCGCGGCGCAGCCCCCGCGCCAGCAGAGCCCGGCCCAGCCGGTTGGCCCGGGCGTTCAGCTCCCGGTAGCTCCATTGCCGGTCGCCGTGCACGGCCGCGACCGCGTCCGGGTGCGCCTTAACCTGCTGCTCGAACAGCTCATGGAACCGGCGGTCCGGCAGCTCCCGGCGCGGCCCGGCGAGCCCTTCGAGCTGGAAGCGCAGTTCCCCCGCCGACAGCAGGCTCTGCCGCCCGTGCTCGGCATCCGGGCCGGCGGCGATCAGCGCGAGCGCGGTCAGGTGATAACCGGCGATCCTGGCCGCGCAGTCCGCGTCAAGCACGTCGGTCCGGTACCGCAGCCGCAGCACCAGCCGGCCGCCGGGCCGGCCGATCCCCACCCGCAGCACGGTGCCAGTAGCCAGCCCGCCGCCGTCGCCGGCATGGCCGCCATCGTGGCCGGCCGGGTCGAACTCGGTCTCGAACGATGGCCCAGTGACGCCCAGCTCGCGGCGGAGATCACCCACCGGGAAGTCCTTGTGCGACAGCAGCTGCGCCTCGGCGCTGTGCGCCTCCAGCAGCAACCTGCGCCACGAGCCGGGCCCGGTGGCCAGCCGGCACGGCAGCGGCGCGCCGCCCCCGCCGGCGACATAGCCGGTCACCACCTCCGGCTCGCCGGACAGCGCGGCCAGGACCTTGGCGTGCGCGGCCAGCAGCACCGAGCCGAGCGGCACGGCCAGCTCGTCCGCCCGCCGGCGCAGCGCCGCCGCGAGGTCACCGGGGATCGCCGCCTCATGCCCGGCGACACCAGCCATCGGGTGCAGGCTCCACCGCGGGATCACGGTAGAGCCGCCGGCGGTGAGCAGACCGCGCCAGAACTCCCGGCCAGTCCCTGAAGTGGCCGCCGTGTCAGGCGAGCTCATCGTTGTCATGTCACATCTCCCTGGCCGGATTTCCGCCCCACCGTGCGTGCTCCGGCATGTCCTCGCCTTTCATCAGGAAGGAGTCGGCGGCGAGCACCGCGCCGGCGCCCATCGTCACGCCGTAGTGGACCATTGCGCCGACCCCGATCGTGCAGCCGGCGCCGAGCGTGGTCCGGTCGGACTTGAAGGTGCCGTCCTCCTGCGAGTGGCACTGGATCTTGGTGTTCGCATTGAGCGTGCAGTCGTCCCCGATGGTGGTCAGGGTCCGCTCCGTCAGGTAGCAGCCGTCGTCGAAGACCCTCCGGCCGATCCGGACCCCCAGCCCCCGCCAGATCAGGTTCTTGAAGGGGGTGCCGTCGAACATGTGCAGGTACGCCTCCCCGGGTACCTTCCAGAGGCGTTCGTGGCGCCAGAAGTACGGGTCGTAGATGGAGCAGTACCTCGGCTGCAGCCGGCGGAATGCCCTGAGCGCCCGCTCCACCAGCACGTAGTAGACCGCGGTGATCAGGATGCTGAACACGAACAACGCGGCCATCCACATCTGTGCGTATCCGCCGTAGGAATCGAGGGCGGCCAAGCCGAATACGGTGATCAGGAAGATCTCCAGCCACCGTCCGACCAGGAACACACCCATGGTCCGGAGGTTGTGCCGGTTCTTCGCGGACAGGCGGCGGCGCAGTTCGTCTCCGGTCCGCAGATGGTCGAACCGGCTGTCCCGCTCCACCGACCGCGGGATCTCGAAGGACGGCGAGCCCAGCAGGCCCACTCCTTCGCGGATCTCCCCGTCCAGCGGGATCATCGCCTTGGTTGCGAGCAGGCAGTTCTCGCCCGTCCTGCCTCCCGCGGGATAGGCGATGTTGTTCCCGATGAAGTTGTGCGGCCCGATCGACACCCGGGACAGGCGGAAGGACGTGCTGGAGAAGTCGGCGTTCATCATGGACAGCCCGTCGGCGACCATCGTTCCGCTGCCGATGGAGGTCAGGTACGGGGTCTCGTGCCCGACCTGCGTGCCGAAGTTCGACCCCGTCTGCTCGACCTGCGACAGGTCATACCCCAGCCAGCGCAGGTAGTGGACGATGTAGGAGCTGTCACCGAAGAAATGCGTGAAGAACTTTATGCCCGTCATCTTCGCGATCATCCGGTGGACCCGGTCGTGGAAGCCGTACAGGGGATAGACCCGGTCCGGCTGAATGAACAGGTTCAGCACCCGGGGGACGGTGACCACCCACAGCAGGCCGACGAGCAGGGCACCGAAGAAGAACACGAGGGAGACGGCCGCCGCGTCGATGTAGAGCGTCCGCGACGTGATCGCATCCGTGCCCGGATTCAGCACCTTGCTCAGCGACGGTACTGCGGTCAGCAGCAGGAACACGCCCCCTTCGACCAGCGGCAGGTACAAGAAGAACACACACAGCAAGGTGACAGCGCAGAACCTGACCCGGCGCAGCGTGCCGCAGCGAGCCGGGGCGACCCTCAGGTAGTTCACCTCCGTGCGCTGGGCCGGGCACCCGTGCCACCGCTCGCCGTCCGGTACCGCCTGGCCGCTGTACAGCGCGGAGGCGTGCCCGAGCTGCGCCCCCTCGCCCATCGATGTGCCGATGTCGAGCACGCTCTTCTCGCCGACGAACACATCCTGGCCGAGGGTGACCGTACCGGTCTGGATCCAGCCCGCCTGCGCCCGGTAGCACTGGAAGAACGCGTCCTTGCGGATCACCGTGCCCGCGCCGATGGTCAGCAGGTCGGTGCACACGGGCACATGGTGGGAGAAGATCACGGCGCCTGCCCCGACCTTGGCGCCCAGCGCCCGCAGATAAAGCGTATACAGCGGCGAACCGAGGGTCAGGAAGGCCAGCGGGTTCGACCGGACCAGCGTCTTGACGATCCAGAAGCGGACATACGCCAGGCTCCAGATGCGGATCTGCTGGGGCTTCCACCGGCCAATCAGCACCCATTTCGCCAGGATCGGAAGGGTGCACAGCACCACGAACCCCGCGCCGCCGAACAGCACCGCCCGCAGGTAGGTGCTGACAAATCCTGAGCCGGCCGAGATCCACGCATAGGCGCGGGCGCCGACCAGCGCGGCCACCCAGGCATAGCCGAGGAAAAACAGGAACTGCAGCATTCCGCAGAAGACGTACTGCCGCGTGCTGGCCGGTGCCGCCACCCCGGCCGGCGCCGGAACCGCCACCTCGGCTGGCGCCGGAACCGGCGACCCGGCCGGGGCGGGCGCGGCGTCCGCCAGTGCCGTCGCGAGGCTTCTGATCGTCGGATGCCGGTAGATGTCCCTCATCGACACCGGCGGCAGGTCCCCCCGCTTCCTGACCCGGGCACAGAACTGCGCCATCAGCATCGAGTCAGCACCCAGGTCATCGAAGAAGTTGCTGTCGGCCGGCACCCGCTCGGCATGCATGACATCCGCCAGCACCCCAGCCAGGATCGTCTCGGTGCCGATCGTCAGGCCGGCGCACCCAGGCTGGGTGGCTGAAGATTGAGCTAGATCGGCGGTCAAGATCTCGGCCGATTTACTCACCATGTGAGCTCCTTGAAGCAGAAGTCGTCAATTTCGTGACCCGTTCCGGCAGGCACGTGACATGCGTGCCGGTCACCGTACCGATGGCGCGGGTTCAGGCTGCCGAGAGCCGGCGGCCGGCCCGTCAGAGCCGAGCACGTCCTGGCCGTAGAGATTCTGCAGCCAGTTGGTCTGGTAGATGGTGTCGAGGTAGCGCTCGCCGAGGTCCGGAGCGATGGCCACCGCGGTGAGGTCACGCGCGTCATGCTGGGCCAGCCAGCCCATCGCGCCGCTGACCACCGTGCCGGTGGAGCCGCCGAACAAGAATCCGCGCCGGGCCAGGCGATGGCAGGCGCGGATGGTGTCCGCCTCCTCGACCCGCACCACCTCATCCACATAGGACTCATCCAGCAGCGGCGGACGGATGCTCATGCCCAGGCCGGGAATCATCCGGCGGCCCGGCGCTCCACCGAAGCTCACCGAGCCGACGCTGTCGACCGCGACGACCCGCACCGGGCGGGGCCACTCCCGGAAGTAACGCGCGCAGCCCATCAGGGTCCCGGTCGTGCCGGCCCCGACAAACAGCACGTCCAGCTGCGGGAACTCGCGAGCGATCGCCGGTGCCGTCGTGCGGTAATGCGCCATCCAGTTGCCCGGATTGGCGTACTGGTTGAGCCACACGTACCGGTCGTCGGAGGCGCACAGCGCGTGGATATAGTTCAGCCGCGCGCCCAGGAAGCCGCCGACCGGATCCGGCTCGGTGATGACGTGCACCTGGCTGCCCAGCGCCTCCATCAGCAGCCTGGTCGACAGGTTGCAGCGGGAGTCAGTCACGCACAAGAACCGGTAGCCCTTGCTCGCGGTGATCATGCTCAGCGCCACGCCCAGGTTCCCGGACGAGGACTCCGCCAGGACCGACCCCGGCGTCAGCACCCCATCCCGGTCGGCGGCCTCCACCATCTCGGTCGCGGCCTTCACCTTGATCGAGCCGGCGAAGTTGAACCCCTCACACTTCAAGAACAGCGAGCGCCCGAAGACCGGCCGGACGTCAACGTAAAGCTCGTCCTCATTGAATTCCTGCGGAACGGATATGACCGTCACAATGACCCCTCCCGACAGCACAGCACTTGGCTGCCCATCGTGACTGTTCCTCCCAGTATCGTAGCTTTCGTCCCTGGTGTCCCGGGTGCCGCCTGGGTTTCTTCACGCCTCGCCTACCGGTTACCGGTGCGGTATCAACGACGTCGGGCAGGTGCCGCGGCTTCTGCCAGACGTGACCCTAACGCTCACATTCACCCGGCAGCCGGGCGTCGCGCCGCTGATGTAGTAGCCGATCTTCGCGTTTCCCTCGGCGTTCGCCTTGCCGGTGTGCTTCGTGTTGACCGTCTTTTGATGGGCTGTGGTGACGTCGGCGTACCTGACGGTGCCCACGTTCACGTAGATGGTGGTGTAGTCCTTCGGCCGGCTGTTGCTCATCGAGGCGTGACACCGCAGTGCAGCCGCCGGGGCGGTCGTCGTGGCGACAGCCGCCATCGCCGGGGATGTCATGAACATCGCCCCGGCCGCCGCCGGGGGCCGCCAGCGCGACGAGTGTCTGCCTGACGTAACGCTTCATATCCGCTCCGATCGCTACGAGTCCAACGCGGCGCACCGTCACGTCACAGCGCCGCGACACCAAGAGTAGTCAGACGATAACTTTAAGTCTCGGGTGTTCTCTTGGTTGACGCTTACGCGGCAGCGGTATCGTCGGCGAGCACCGTTGGTGCAGGGCTGGCCGACTCGTCGCGATCACCGGCCCCGCACCACCAGGCCAGTGGTGCCCGCGCAGCCGGTCGCCCTCAAGTGTGCCTTTCTGGCCCTGGCCCCGGCCCCGATCACGACCACGACGTCGGGGACGTCGGGGACGTCGGGGTGCTGGCCCTGGATGGCCGCCCAGGCGCGCTCAAGGGCGGCGATGATCCGGCTTCCGTGTTCTGCGATGGTCCTGGCCTCGGTCATGCCCGGTAGTCCTTCCGTCTTTAGCGTGTGCACGCCAAACGGACGGTCCGGTTGGAAGGGTAGGGATCAGCCCAGCG
>Ga0209890_10001405_pt1 | contig 10908 bp, 8 predicted proteins | sample OrgsoiDNA2013049_FD_185799 | JGI IMG/M metagenome (GOLD analysis project Ga0209890, IMG submission 185799) | Permafrost soil microbial communities from the Arctic, to analyse light accelerated degradation of dissolved organic matter (DOM) -... | ecosystem: Environmental > Terrestrial > Soil >... | reverse complement strand
TTATCCCCAACCCGGGTAGCTATTGACAGTCGCTTTCGAATTGACCGGACGATAAGCGGCGGCGGCGGCCGTAAAAGTTCTGAAGGAAGACGGCGAGCAGCACAGTCCATGCGAGTACCAACCACCCGACGAAGCCATCGAAACGGCTCAGCAGGAAATGGAGCGGGGCGCTCTTAGCTGGGAATGACAGTTCATGTGCAACCAACATCACCCATACCCAGCCGGCGTGCAATCCGACGCACGCTGCTATATTGCCTGTCGCAAGCCGGACCAGGCTCAAGGCGACGCCGACCGCAAACAGGCATAAGAAGGCGTCCGCGATATAAAGCGGCTGCGCGAGCAAGTGCAAGGTTCCCGTCAATAGAGCCAAACCGCTGGACGATGAGACCTGGTCCGCTGGTATGTGAAAGCTCGCGAAGAAGTGGCTTGTGGCATACAGAATGGACGTGGCGATGACCGCAAACGAAGCGCCCGACTCGCGCTTAATGGCGGTGAACATGGCGCCCCGCAGAAACGTCTCTTCAATGAATGCAACGGCGAGTCCGCTACCCAGTCGAGTGATCACTAGCTTCAGGAGGGTCGACGTTGTCAAGAGACGGGCGGGCGCCCAATCGAGCAGGCCCAGAGCGTGCATGCAACCGACGCAGGCCAACATAGTAACGACGCCCAAACATAGCCCGAGTACTATCTCCCTCGCAAAGGATGCGCGTGGTATCCCGTAGCCGAGATCGTTCCGGTCTCGGATGCCGAGCCGCGACGAAAAAACCAGCGTGGTCGCAAACAGGACCAACATCCCGATGCGTTCACCCAAGCGGTGAAAGGGAACGCCTAGGCTCGGGTGCAACACCTGCCACGCCGGATAGGTGAGCGCCGCGATGGAGGCGAATCCGAGCACGATCATGGCCATGAAACCTGCGAGTGCGCGCATGACTAATAGGCTGTTGAAAAAGTTTGCGCCCCATGCGAACTTCGGTTAACACACCGAAAGAGGCCGATGTGATGCGCGAAACCGACGTTCATCAGAACGGAATGTTCGGTTAAGTATCGCTGGAGCCGCCGGTATCGCAGGGTCATCCGCTGCGCGGCTTCAAGGAGTTGCTGGACGAGGCGCTTGGCGGGATGAGCCAAGACTTTGACCGCGTATGTGGCTCGGAAGGACGACGCTCGATCCCAATCGAGCGGCTGGTGCGGCCCTCGGCACTGCAGATTAGGGCCGTGTGCGTCACCCCGATCTTGTAATATCGCATTCATGTTTTCTCCCACTTTTGCGGTAACGGCTTTGATTGCTTGCGTTGGCGCTGTAGGCCCTGTCGTGGCCGATTCATTGACCGAACCGTCCGCCTCATGCCCAATCTTCTTTTGGCCGTCTAGCGCTAACACCGTATCGCCGCTCGGCGTGGCAACATGGACAGGGACCGAGTTTCCGCACGAATTGGCACCCTGTATTGGCTGGGATTTTCAAAAGTTTACGGCATTTGCTGCCGTTGCCGGCACTTTTCAAACTGCTCACCTGGATGCAGTGCTAAGTCGGATTGGAGCCATCTCTACCTATAAGGGCATGCGCTACTGGTCGGTCACCGATCACCGTCTCGAACCGCTTATCAAGGAGGCTTTTGCCGTAGAAGGGTCGTCGGCCATCAATAGGCGATCGGATTTCACGCCGGCGGACATGCAAGTTGGCCGGGAACTATTCTTTACCGAGCAAGATAATCGCTCATCGGATCCGGTGCTCTATCGGATGAAAGTCATCGAGCGCAGTCCCGATCGTATTGTCGTCGATATCACAAACACAAATAAGGTCCGGCGGTTCCTACTCACTCTATTCGAGCCAGGGGACCTGCGCACGGCCCTCTTTATCTCCCGCACCGCGGACGGTATATGGACGTGCTACGCCTTATCGGGATTTCATCCAACGACGCTCACAGGATTGTTGGACAGTCATAAGTCCCAAGTGAACCGCGTGATCGCGCTTTACGGACACATCGCAGAATTGGATGATAGCGGATTGCCTTGGGCCAAGTAGTGGGCCGATCATCTGCCTGACGCATTCCTCGAGTTGATTGGCGTTGTTCACTTGAGATGTAGAACAGCGTGGTGATCTGCAATACCGTGACTATCGATGTCGTACTGGGTTTCGAATCGCTTCCAAAGCCAATCCGCGCGTCCTCGGTCCGAAGAGAGCGACTACAATGATGGCGAACAGCGATGCTCCGGCGATGAAGCCGAGCACTACGGATACTCCGCCAGTTACCAAGATAAACCCAATCAAATAGCTATTGAAAGCGGCAGTCAGCCGATCAATGGAGTACACAAAGCCAATACCTCGCGCACGCACGCTGGTCGGAAATAATTCGCTGCGGTAGGTATGGGTTCCATATGAAGTTAAAACGCTGCCCAGCGTCACCAGAAACCCGCAGATAATCCAGCCCGCAATCGCGGTTTGCGCCGCGAACAGAAGTCCAGCTACCACTATCAGCGACGATCCTACAATGATCTGCCACTTCCGTTCGATGCGATCAGCAAAGAAGCTGAATAGGAAAGGCGCCAGCGGATAGGTAAACGCAATGACAGCTGAGTATGCCAGGCTCTTGGTTACCTCAACCCCTCGCGCCTGAAGAAGGGAGGGCAACCAATTTCCAAATCCAAAAAAAGCAATGGTTGTTGCGCAGCTCACCGTCAGCAACGTCCACGTTCTTAGGCGCAATTCGCCGCGGAACAGTTCCATGAAACTGCTACTCGGTAATGGCACCTGTGTCAAAACGTCCTGCTCGACCTGTAAAGAGGCCTCTCCCGAGAGTGGTGCTAACTTCGATTCGATACCATCCAATATGGCTCGCGCCTCATCGACACGGCCATGCTCTGCGAGCCATCGCGGCGATTCAGGAAGCCCCCGGCGCACCCACCATATGAGAACCGCTCCAATCATGGGAATGACCAGCATCACTTGCCATCCGCCGAAGCCGAGGATGGTTTTCTTGGCAACAAGGGTCGCTAAAATGGCCGCCAGCGGCACCGCCATATATTGAATCGCCTTGCTGATGGCAAATCCCCGCCCGCGCATGGACTTTGGCATCAGTTCGCTTAAGTACGCATCGACGACGACAATCTCGGCGCCGACGCCAATGGCCGCGACAAAGCGCCAAAAGCATATGGCGAGCGCGCTCGATTGTGCGCCCATGATGAGGGTAGCAAGCGCATACCAAACGAGGGAATAAGTAAAGATTGCGCGGCGGCCGAATCGATCGGCGATTGCCGAGAATAGTAAAGAGCCCAGAAAGAGACCAAAAAAGGTCGAGAAGCCGAAGGTGGCCAGGTCTGGAAGCCCAAATAGCCCGCCGCGATCTTTATGGAAGATCCCGGCGCTCACGAGCAGCGGGGATAGGACGGCCGTTAGAGCGGTTTCATATATCTCGAAAAAGGCACCAAAGGAGATCCTTGCGACCCAGCCCCACAGCCGGCGACTGGAAGGCAATCGGTCTATCCGTGCCGAGATCGAGGCGACCGTATGAACATCCTGCATGGCTTTCAATGCGAAGGGCTGCGTGCAGGCAGATATTTAACCAAAGCCGCGGGTATCCACCAATTCCATCGACCCATCAGGGACACGAGGGCAGGCACCAAGAGAGTGCGTATGATGAGTGCATCTACGATGACCCCGACGGCAAGGGTCGTCGAGGTGATCTTCACGATCTGATTAGGATCAATGCTGAGGGACAAGAAGGTGACCATCAGTATGGCAGCGGCGCAGGTGACCAAACGTCCCGTGCGCGCCAGGCCCGACACGATGGCCTGCTCGGTCGAACCGGTCCGATCGTACTCCTCGCGCACGCGTGCCAAGACGAATACCTCGTAGTCCATGGATAGGCCGAAGAGCGATGCAAACACGACAGTCGGAATCCAAGCCCTGATCGCATCTGTGGCCGGCATCCCATAAAACAACATGGAGCCGTGGCCCTGCTGCCAAAAAAACACCATAAACCCGTAGGCGGAGCCGAGCGAAATCACATTGAGGATCACGGCTTTCACTGCCAATACCACTGAGCGAAGCGAGCGGACCAGGATAATCATCGTAACCAAGCTCACTACGGTGAGCAAAAGCGGAAAGGCCCCATAAACCGCGTCGGTGAAGGAAATATCCTCCGCAGTGGAACCGCCCACATCTGCGGCTCCGCCTGGCAGGGAAGCCAGGCGCTCACGTAAGCGCGTTACGCTGGCTTTCCCTTCCGCGAGGCTGCCTTCCGCGTTAGGAATGATCGTCAGCAGCGCATCGGCACCCTTTCGAAATGACGGATTGTCGGGGGCGATGACCGCATAGACACCGGGAGTCGATTTCGCGATTTTAATTGCCTGATTAACCGCCTCCGGACCGCCGTGCGTCATGGCGTAAATGGGAAAATCGATGGCACTGGGAATGCCGCTTGCTTGCAGTCGATGAAAGGTCTGCGCCGCCGGGCCTACTTGAGAAAGCGAGCCAATCAGGGGCTCTCCAGTCTTGAGGGAAAACGCAGGCACAGTGGTGGCGGCAACGATCGCCAGGCCGACGATGGCTGCTTTCCACTGATGACGAAGAACAAATCTAGCCCAGCGTTCCCATCCTCGACTAAACGTCGTTGATGAACGAGGCCAAAGAGAGAATCTATCGAGCGCCGGGCCGAACACGGACAACGACAGCGGCAGCAAAGTGACGGCGACGCCGACGGCAACAAAGGGGATTAGCATGCCCCCAACGCCCACACTTCTTAAAAAAGGAACTGGCAACACCACCAGAGAAAGTAGTCCTACTGCGGCGGTAATACCGCTCAAGGCGATAGCCCGTCCTGCACTTTTCAGGGCGGCCACTACCGCCGCATCGTTGCCGAGTCCCTTCTCGCGTTCTTCCCGCCAACGAACAACGACGATGAGCGAATAGTCGACGGAAATGCCGAGGCTGAGCAACACCACCATGTATTCGACGAAGTAGCTCACTTTCGCGATAAAGGTGAGCAGATATACGCCGAGGAAGGTCACGAGGATCGCCGGAATCGCCATGGCAATCGGCAGTACGGCGATCGGCGATCCATACACCAGAAACAATGTCGTGAGCGCAAGGGCTGCCCCAATGAGCAACCCTTCTCGAAGACTCGCAGAATTGGGGCCGGCATTTGAGAGCATCTTCGCAAAACCGGTCATGCTCAGCGTGGCGCCGCCGCCTGTGGCCGCTCGCAGCGTCGGTTCCACCCTCCCTTCGATGCCGCGGCCGACGCCATAATCGGGATTGGGTATCGATACTAATGCCCAACTGGCGCGTCCCCCATCGAGTAAAAAGAGCGAATCACCCGTGGTGGCAAAGTCGGCGTAAGCCAGCGGTCCTGCGCGCGACACCGCCGAGAAGGTTGCAGCGGCCAGTGCTTGACCGTCGGGGGTGGTCATAGTCATGCCGGGTGGTAAATCGAGCACCGGTAGCATCGCCTCGAATGCCGGGTCAATACCAAAACGCTCTGTAATTTTTAGATTCGACTCATACCCCGGCTGGCCAGGGGTGGAATAGGTGTAGTCCAAACGGGCGCCGATCTTTCCCACGGTCAAAATGCTGAAAGCGCAAAGCGCGATCCAGAAGAGTGTTACCAGTACCTTGTGTTGCAGGACTAATCTAGCCATGGTTTGTCTCGGTAACGGCAGAGGACTCTACCATCACCGATCACCCGGATAGCAACGTGACCGTGACGGCGCTGGCTTCGGGTGCGTCACGATACAAACGATCCGGCTCTCTGAATATTTTCGGCTGCAACAGAAAACCTAATGCCTGAAGGTCAACGTTAAACCGTACATTCTCGGGGTGTTCCAGTCCCCCACATACATCTTATTCAGAGGATTGCCGGCTGCATCCGTTGCAAAGAACTCAGGAACGGTTGCGTAGAACGCCGTGAGGTCGGTGGCATTGATGATGTAGCGCTTGTTGTTGACGTTGTTGCCCCACAACGCGACTTCCCAGCGTTGGTCCATCGACGTCCAATTGGCGTGCAGATTTACAAGCCCTCGAATCTTGGTGTTGTTCGTGATAAACGAATATTCATCGTTTGCGTTCACAAATGACTTTTTGCCTTGATACGACACATCGCCGCCAACTCTGAGCAGGCCCGGGACAAAATTGGGAGATGAGAAGTGCAGATCCGCACCCAATGAATAGTGAAATTTGGCGTCAAACGGAATCTGCTTGCCCGTGAAATCATCGGCCGGGTCCTGGACGTACTTGGTGTATTTCGCGTTCATGTAGCTGTAGTTGCCCATCAGGGTGAGCCATTGGACAGGATTGAACGTCGCTTCGAGTTCAAAGCCCGGGATGTTCGCTACGCCCGCATTGCCCGTGACTGTGATGAGGTTCTGTAGTTCTTGTACCTGAAGGTCTTTGTACTTCGCGTAGTACGCGGCGGCATTGATGACGAGGCGGTCTTCGGGTGCCGATAATTTAATTCCCAGCTCGTAACTCACCACCTTTTCCGGTTGGAACGGTGTCGCTAGTGCTTCGCTGGTGGTGCCGCTCAGGTCATAACCGCCGCTTTTGAAACCGCTGGCGACGGTCGCATAAGTCAGCACCTTCGAGTTTGGCTCAAATTGCAGGGTGGCCTTCGGGTTGAACGCTCGCCAGCTGTGCGAGTATTCCGCCGCCAAATCCGGCGACAACCCACTGGTATCATTCACCTCGCTATGTCCGGATTTGTCCTCCTTTGTGTAACGTGCACCTACCGAAAGTTTCCACTCAGGGGTCAAGGCATAATTGGCGTCGCCAAAGGCCGCATAGCTGTGAGAGTGCACGTGCTGATCCTGGACGGCCAAGAACTGCAGAGCCGTGTAGGGGGGAACAAATTGGCCCACGAGCGTATCGGGCAAAACATTCAGAAAGAACCGCTTAATCCCATCGCGCGAGGAATTCAGAAAGAACAAACCCGTGACCCAATTCAGTCGTTGTTCCCCCACGGATGACCAATGGATTTCCTCTGTAATTTGGTCGGCGCCCACATGATAACGCTGCAATAGTTCGTTGGATGGCTCGGCGGTCGTGTTAAAAAAATCGGTCGAGTTGGCATGCCGATAGCCCGTGATAGAACTGAAAACTCCCACCGACGTGGTGTAATCGGCGCGCAGGAAACCGCCGCCCGTCGTTGTATTGCCCGTCGGCGTGGTGGTTTGGTTGGTGTCACTGGGCCCGTACGAGAGCGGTGGGAACAAGGAGGGCTGAAAATTCGCGATAACCTGCTGCACCTTGTACGGCGACGCGTCGCGGGTGTAGTCCACACCCCCAAGCACTCGCAATTGCTCATTTGGAGTCCAGAGTAGCTGCGCCCTGCTGCCCCATAAGCTGGTGCTATCGGTCTTATCTCCCAAGGTGAAATTGTTGACGATCCCATCCTGTCGGCGGTAATCAACCGTAATCTTGCCAGCTAAGGTGTTATCTACGATTGGCCCAGTGAGATACCCGCGTCCCTCAAACAGGTTGTAATTGCCATAGGTCATTTCCGCTTTTTCATGCGTCGTAAAATCCGGCGGTAGGGTGTGGACGACCAATGCGCCACCAGTGACATTTCGGCCAAAAAGTGTTCCTTGCGGCCCTCGCAGCACCTCGATGCTTTGTAGATCGAAAAGGTTGGGATTGTTATCGGCTACTCCCGTGGTCGGCACATCGTCGATGAATATGGAAACACCTAGATCAGAACCCGGCGCATCGTTCCCGACCGTCGTTCCGCGAATGGAGGGGTACGCTTCCTGACGGCTCAATGCCGTAAAGACCAGGCTTGGCGAAATGATCGCGATATTAGAAAAATCCTCAATGTGCTGGCGGTCCAAATACGCGCCGCTCAATGCGGTAATCGCGATCGGAGTCTGCTCCAGTAACGTTGGGCGACGAGTCGCGGTTACGATGATCTCAGTCATCTCGTCCGCCTCGGAGCCTTCGACCCCGTGCGGTGCATCCGCCGCCCAGATCCATGGCGCGAATCCGAACATCGCCGCCACAAGGCAAGCCACCCACCCATTCCGCATGCACATCGTTCTACTCCCCCGCGAAGACCGAGAACTCCCGGTCTTTTTTTGTCCCGTGCCGCTATATAGGGACGGCGTGCAAGGAGTGTCAATCTTTACGCTAAGCGTAAATGTTCAAACGCGGAAATTAAAACCCATCGCTGTGGCCGTGCGCGATAGCACCTGCGGCCGGTCGAAGTCGTTTCGACTTCAGTACCGGCGCAGATAACGCGAGCTAGTCGTTCGGCTTGAAGATCGCGAGATTTAGCCCGTCCCAACCAAACCGCAATTGCGTAAGATCCTTAGTTGAACTCATTAGCTTCATGTTGCCATGGGCTATGAATAGCGTTCCGCTCGCCTCATCGAGCACAGCGTTGCGACCACCGAAAAATGTAGGCACCGTGCGCTGCACACTATAGGTATCGCCGTCGCCCACCGAAACGACGGTCAGAGTTCCGTCACCGTTGGCACTCATGGCGCGGCCACGCTTCGAATCGACAACCACCGCGTCGCTATTTGATCCAATCGGTAGCTTCGCAAGATTCTTGCCCGTGGCGGCATCCACGACGATCATTACCAAATTGGCGCACCCGCTAAAGAGTCGGTCCTTTGCAGGATCGTAAGCTAAGCCATGCGGTTTCTCACAGCCTGCCATCGGCCACGTAGCGCTTACGGTGCCGCTGGGCACATCCACTTTGGCGATGGATCCTGAATCAGCAAGATTGACGAAAACGTGGCCTTTGGTGTCAAGCGCCAAAAACTCAGGTTTTCCCGGCAAGGCGACAACTTTCGATACCGTATCATCGCTCGCATTGATAATGGTCAGATTTTTGCTATCGCCTGCGACGACTAAAACGCTATGGGATTTCGGGTCATACAGCATGCCATCCGCATCTTCGGACACTTTGATGGTTTTCAAGACGTGAAAGTCTTTTAGATCAAACACCTTGACGACACCGTCATCCCCGCTGTCCGCATAGCCTTTGTTCAACTCTGGCACAATGGCGATGCCATGTGTGTCGTGAAATGGACCGACTGTTCCAACTGATTTGCCAGTTTTAACGTCGACGACTTCGACTTTGTTGATGTGCGCTATATAAAGCCGTTGTGCGCCCGAATCAAAAGTAAGATAGTCCCAAAAATTGGGCGCTCCGAGCTTGTAGTCTCCGACCAGTTCATAGTCGGCTGGTGAATTGGCCCGTGCGAGTTGAGAGGCGAGGACCGCGGTAGTAGCCAGGGCCGCCGCCGCAAGTTTTGTGCATATTTTCATCTAATTACCCATGTTTGATTGTGGTGACGGGTTAACCTGAGTTTGGGGCAGATCCAAACGGTTTACCGTGCAATTGACGCAACGCGTGCGAAAGGCTACGGCGCGGCGCGCTCGCGGTCAATCTTGACTGGATTCGTAAAGGATGACGTCTTCAAAGCCCTCAATCCAGCGCCATTACCGGTTCGAGCGGCACATCTAAGAGCGGTACGAACTGCTGACCCGAATGCATATCTCGCTCATGCAGCCAGCCCTGCGCATGCGGGCGTGCATAGGAGATTTTGATAATCTTTAGTGAATCCACAGCAACGCGCTTGAAGAATCGGGTGTCCGCACCATAGAGTCTTGCAAATAAATCGTCGTTCAAGCTTGGGCTATTTCGGTAACGTCGATAGTTTTCTTCTCCATCAAAAAAGAAGTCCACGGTGATCCAGAAGGGTCCCGCGTTCTTGGATCGGATGTGGCTACAAACATCGCGAACTTTAAGCATAAGTAAAGGCTTTTGAAGGGGCCTCAGACACATCTGTCCAAGCCATCCGAGTGAGCTCATGTCCGTCATTAGTGTGGACGACGTGGTTGAGCCGAAACTCGTACACTCGGCCTCGCGGGATTTCGGCTGGCGTGAATGGGAACGCGTAGCTGGGCAATTCGATGTTCGAGCGAATAGGAAAGTGAAAGAAATAGGGATTGCAGGCCTTGGCCATTCTGTCCGCGAGATCTTGCGAGGATGCCGTGACCACAAAAAGCACTCCTACCTCGTGAGGAGCGATAGAATCTTTAGGCATACTCCGTCCTGACACTGCATTCCACCCGTAAAGTCTTAGGGATACATCAAACTGTCCCGCCTCGTCGCCTAGGGTGTCCTCGATTCTGCGGACGAGCGCTTCTTTTAGCCGATCGTGAAATGAATCAAGGTCAGCAAGTACCTCCGGATCTTGGATGCCGATCAGCATAATGGTTTGATAGGGCCCGGCGGAGGCCCCCTCGAGCTTCATGGTGTACGGCATCGGGCGCCAAATGGAGCCTGTTACTCGCGTGATTCGGCTATCTAACTGCAGATATACAGCCTGAGTCACATCAAGCACGCCACCGGGTTCGGTTAGGAGACACGGATCGCTCGATTCGTACAGCATGTGTCGCGAAACACTCTTTGGCGAACAGCGGTTCTCGATATTTAGCGGTTCAATATCAAATCCGCTCGTTCCAACTGTCATCAAAACGCCCCCCAGGCGCGGATTTTCGGTGCACTGACCGCCGCACTCAGAGACTTTAGCGGCATGCCACGCGGGTCCGGCACCAGCACCCCGCATCAAGGGCACCGCAGCCAATACTGCCGTATCGGTGGTGCGGCCACCCAATACAATATCGGCCCCGCCTTGTAATGCTCGAATGTAGGGCTCCGGCCCCATGAGAGCGACGATATGATCGCACGCAGCAAGTGTGTCATCGGTGACTGCGTCAAGGGGCGGAAGTGCAGTGATCTTGCCCTGACTGTTCTTGACTTTGAGCTGCTCGGCGGATTGTTCGCTATACAGGCACGCAATTCTCGGCCGAATTTGCAAGGCATTGGCGACTTCAATCACGATGTCCCGCGTCCAATCGACCGCAGCGTCTGCGCCACAGGTGCCGCACGTCCCGACAAGAAT
>Ga0209890_10001404_pt1 | contig 10911 bp, 14 predicted proteins | sample OrgsoiDNA2013049_FD_185799 | JGI IMG/M metagenome (GOLD analysis project Ga0209890, IMG submission 185799) | Permafrost soil microbial communities from the Arctic, to analyse light accelerated degradation of dissolved organic matter (DOM) -... | ecosystem: Environmental > Terrestrial > Soil >... | reverse complement strand
GGAGCCGCATGCGTCGAACCGTAACTGTCGTAATCAGATGTCACAAGCTTGCGCCGTCTGTTCGCCCGTCAGCTGGGTTTTAAGCGTAATTGATTCCATAACAATGTCGGCTCCAATGCCCGAGTAGACTTTGGTGGTGCCAACCAACCAAAGGCCCGGGAGAAAGGAGCCGAACATGATGATTATAGGTTGTGACTACCACCCGGGATTCCAACAAATTGCATTTGTGGATACCGAAACCGGGGAAGTGCAAGAACGGCGACTGGGACATCGCGAGGAAGCCGAGAAGTTTTATCGCGATCTCGCGGCGCAAGCAGTGAGCGCGCGTCTGGGGATGGAAGCCAGTGGGCACGCTCGCTGGTTGGAACGGCTGTTCTCGGAACTGCGGTTTGAGTTGTGGGATCGGGGATGCAGCCGAGATCCGCACGAAGCGGGTGCGCAAGCACCAAACTGGGAGAATCGAGATCTGCGGCAACTGCTGTGGCACCGGCACCGGATGGTGCAGGCGCGCACGCGGATCATGAACCAGTTGCAAGCGGTGGCGTTGAATGAAGGCCTGCGCTGCAAGAAGAAGTTGTGGCGAGAAGCCGGACGAGAACAACTGGATTCATTCCGGTTAGCACCGTGGGCGAGCCGGCGACGGCGCGATCTGCTGGAGTTGTTGGACCGACTGAGCCCAACGATTGCGGAGTTGACGCAAGCGATCGAGCAGGAAGTCGAGAAGTATCCCGAAGCGAAACGGTTGCAGACGCATCCTGGGGTTGGTTGTCTGACGGCATCGGCCTTCGTGCTGATTATCGGGAGAGCGGAGCGGTTTCAGTGTGGCAAGCAGATCGCGAGCTATCTGGGGCTGGTGCCGTCGGAGGAGTCGAGCGGGGATCGGCGACGGCTGGGACACATCACGAAACAAGGGAATTCTCTGCTGCGTTTCTTACTGGTGGAAGCGGCGCAAGTCACGGTGCGCAGCGACACGGAATGGCGGAGCAAGTATTTTCACCTGGCGATGCGGCGGGGGCGGAAGATCGCCAAGGTCGCGATGGCCCGCAGACTCCCCGTTCGTCTGTACTGGATGTGGCGCAAGGGATGGGACTACGAGTAGATGACGAAGTTCAGTTCGCACGCGGGACAACCCGGAAATCGCGATGGTGTGCGGTAGAACACCGAGTAATTGAGTGGGTATCCCGCTCCCCTTCACGGGGGAGTTCGAAGTAGTAATCATGATCGCGGTTGGGATCGAAGAGATGCATGGGTCGGACTGAGTTCTGACCTGAAAAAGGATTACGAGCGGGCCTGGGTTGGTATGGCAGTTCTTCAATGAGAGCGAAATGGCGCGCTCTTCGGAGTGCACGGACTCGTACGCCCAAAAAATACTTGACGCTGCCGACATTGTTAGAGAGGCGATTTTTCAACAATCACCCTTTCGAGACACTGCCAACTCCACGGCTTTCATTGACTTGCCCGTTTTGCCCGCGTAAGATTCGCCACGAAATGATTGGCCAGACCATCTCGCACTACCGGATCGCCGAGAAGCTGGGCGGCGGCGGTATGGGTGTAGTTTACAAAGCCGAAGACGTGAAGCTCGGTCGCTTCGTGGCCCTCAAGTTTCCTACCCGATGACGTAGCCAAAGACCCGCAGGCACTCAGCCGCTTTCAGCGCGAAGCCAAGGCGGCTTCCGCACTGAATCATCCGAACATCTGCACTATCTACGAAATTGACGACCAGCATGGCGAAGCGTTCATCGCCATGGAGTTTCTCGATGGGTTGACGCTGAAGCATCGTATCGGCAGCAGGCTGATGGAAAACCGAGTTAATTCTGTCGCTGGCCATTGAGATTGCGGACGCACTGGATGCGGCTCACGCAGAGGGTATCGTTCACCGCGACATCAAGCCTGCAAACCTATTCGTGACCAAGCGCGGCCACGCCAAGATTCTGGATTTCGGGCTGGCGAAAGTCATGGTCACAGCGAATTCTTCGAACAATATCGCAGCCGCAGGGACGCAGACCGGCTCCATCGATGAACAACACCTGACCAGTCCCGGCAGTGCGCTCGGGACAGTGGCGTACATGTCGCCGGAGCAAGTGCGGGGCAAGGAACTGGACGGCCGCACGGATTTGTTCTCCTTCGGGGCAGTTCTGTACGAGATGGCAACCGGAACGTTACCGTTTCGCGGTGAGACCCCGGCAGTGATTTCTGAGGGAATCCTGAACCGTGCTCCTATAGCTCTGGTGCGGCTGAATCCCGACGTGCCCCCAGAATTAGAACGGATTATCAACAAGGCTCTGGAGAAAGACCGCAACCTGCGTTATCAGAGCGCGGCGGAGATACGAGCCGACTTGCAACGATTGAAGCGAGACACGGACTCCCATGCGCCATCGCCTGCAGCCATCGCCAGAGACCGTGTAGGGACTGCTGCCCCCGGCCGTTCAAGCCGAGCGCAGAGCCGCGGATATGTCGCGGCCGCACTCTTGTTCGCCGCCCTCATCGCAGGTGGCGTTTATTATCGTTCGCGTCAAAACAAGCGCCTGACAGATAAGGACACCATCGTTCTCACCGACTTTGCTAACAGCACGGGCGATGCAATCTTTGACGACACATTGAAAACGGCGCTCAGCGTTTCCCTGCGGCAATCGCCGTTCCTGAATGTGCTCTCCGACAGCGAAGTCGCAAAGACCTTGCAACAGATGACCCGTCCGGTCAGCACGAAATTCACTCTCGAGGTGGCCCGCGAACTTTGCCAGCGGGCGGGAAGCAAAGCCTACATTGCCGGAGCGATTGGCAGTTTAGGCAGCGAATATGTACTGGGATTGAAGGCGGTAAATTGCCAGAGCGGAGACACTTTGGCGGAGGAGCAGGTCACGGCGGCGGCCAAGGAGAAGGTGCTCGACGCGCTGGGTGGGGCTGCATCTAAGCTGCGTGGCGAACTGGGCGAATCGCTGGCTACAGTGCAGAAGTTTGACGTTTCACTCGAACAGGCCACCACGTCTTCGCTCGAAGCTCTGAAGGCGTATAGCCTTGGCACAAAGGCCAGTAGCGAGAAAGGCGCTGCCGCAGCCCTGACTTACGATCAGCGCGCCATCGAGCTTGATCGGAATTTTGCCATGGGCTACAGGGCAGTGGGTGTGCAGTACTCCAACCTGGGCGAGCTAGGGCGGGCCAGCGATTATCTGACGAAAGCGTTTCAATTGCGGGAACATGCCAGCGAGCGGGAAAAGCTGACGATCACAGCCAACTACTATCACATCGTGACCGGGGAACTGGATAAAGCGGCCCAGACGTATCAGGAGTTGATTGAGAGCTACCCGCGAGATGCCGGAGCGTACGGCAGTTTGGCTGCGGTGTACGCCTACCAGGGGCAGTATGAGAAGAACAGCCAAAATTGGGGGGATAGAAAATGTCTACCCGACCCGAGAAGATTGATTGTGGGGCGTCCTGACGCGATTTTATTTTCGCGATTTTCACGAGAGTGAGTTTTTCAACATCAGCCACAGGCGTTTACACTCAGAACGTGGTTGTTGGTGAAATAGGGCTTCTTGAGGTTCTATTCATGTTGAACGGTGTACCATCTTTGCCGGAGGCTTTGTTCATGGACAAGTTTGATCTGGGTCCGCGCGTTCCCTTGCTTATCATTTCGCCCTATGCCCGCAAGGGGACAGTCTCCCACACTGAATACGAGTTCTCATCGTTCCTTGCGTTTGTCGAAAAGCGCTTTCATCTGCCAGCGCTGACCAATCGCGATCGACAGGCCAATGACATGCTCGATAGTTTCGATTTCAATCAGGAGCCGCTTCCACCGTTGCTTCTGAAAACGCACTCTTGTCCGCATTTCATTCGAAGTTGGTGGCGCTTGACGCACTGGGGAGTGCGTCCCCAAAAACTTAGTGAGACGCCGCAATTTGATGCGGGTAACAAACAGTGATTGGATGACTAGTACGAGATAAGAACCAAACTGTGGGGATAACTGGCATGAGATGGTGGTCCATTGTGTTTGCGGAAGATCGGATCCATGTGTTCATCGTGCAGTTAGTGCACGATGACGGGGACAGGCTAGTCAGATCGCCGACCCAGACACTGAGATATCTCTGGACCTGGTGCTACAGATGAAGATCATTCCCAATACCACGCGGGGCGAGGCAGGCGTAAGCTGGCCGCCGGGATGGATGACGATGCTGGATAGCTCGACTACTGGAACCTCCAACGACCTCAATTATGAGTGTTTGCTGCGTGCCAGCAGGTCCCTCACGCGCGAGGACCCGACCCAGAAAATCAAACTAGCGCTACTCTCAGATGCGGCGACCCAGCGTTTCGTGCCCGTTCTCCGCGTTCTCTTTAACCGGCACCGCGTGGAGTCAGAGATTTACGAGGCGCCCTTCGACTCCATTGAGCAGGAAGTCTACGATGCACATTCAGGCTTATATCAGTTTGGCCCAGAAGTTGTTGTGCTATTGAATGCAGTCCAAGCTCTGCGGGCTGGCTTTCTGGGCCGGCAGGGGAGCGTGGATTCCTTCCGAAAGCGAGTGTCAGACCGGACTATAGCGGTCTGGGAAGCCATCCAATCGCGTTGTCCCGCAACTATCATTCAAAGCAATCTCGTTCTCCCATACGAGCGTTTTTTCGGGAACTTCGATCACAAAGTACCGGAGTCTCTGTATGCGACGGTTTCGGCCCTGAACGCTCAGATCGTCGAAGCAGCCCGTGAACGCCCCGGCGTCTTTGTCAATGATGTGGAGGCGATCGCGTCATGGGTAGGTCGGGCTCATTGGTTTGATGATCGCTTCTGGGACAGTGCAAAATATTTCTGCTCGCTCGACTACCTGCCGTTGGTTGGCAATAACTTGGTTCAGATCGTCATGGCGATCCGCGGGCGAGTGACCAAGTGCATTGTGCTAGACCTGGACAACACGCTCTGGGGCGGAATCATTGGCGAAGACGGTGTCGATGGAATACAACTCAACGCTCATGGAGATGGTGAAGCTTACTACCGTCTGCAGCTTTGCCTTCGCGAGCTGCGCCATCGCGGGGTTCTGCTCGCCGTGTGCAGCAAGAACGACCTGGAAAATGCCTTGCTGCCCTTCGATAAGCACCCTGAAATGGTTTTGAAGCGAGAGGATATTGCTGTTTTTGTTGCGAACTGGAACGATAAAGCCGAGAACATCCGGCAGATTCGCGAGACTTTAAACATCGGCTTCGATTCCATGGTTTTTCTCGACGACAATCCGTTTGAGAGAAACCTGGTGCGCGATCTTCTCCCGGACGTTGTCGTACCAGAATTACCAGAGGATCCGGCGGATTATGTCCGCGCCATTTCCGCGTTGAACTTGTTTGAGACCGTGTCGTTCTCGGCGGAAGATCTCAAACGCACAGAACTCTATCGCGTAGAGGCCGAGCGCCAACAGGCGAAAGCAAACTTTGCGTCTGTAGAAGAGTTTCTGCAATCGCTCGACATGCGCATTACGGTGGCCAGGTTCAATTCGTTCAATCTTCCGCGGATTGCCCAGCTCATCCAAAGGAGCAACCAATACAACCTGACGACCCGCCGCCTTTCAGAGAGCGAATGCAAAGCCCTGGTGGAGGACGAAGCACGCTGGATCCCTCTCTACGCCAGACTCGCCGACCGGTTGGGAGATCATGGCTTGATCTCCGTTGTCATCCTCGAAGTTCGCGAAGATGAGTTGGCGATCCGCGACTGGTTGATGAGCTGCCGCGTCTTGGCAAGAGGAGTAGAACTGTTCATGATGAATCGGGTGTTTGAACACGCGCGAGGCTTGGGGTGCACTCGCGTGACCGGGGAGTACTTTCCTACCACCAAGAATGCCATGGTGAAAGACTTTTTTCCCCGCTTTGGCTTTGCGAAGGTGGAAGAGAGCGACAGTGGTCGTACCCGCTGGTCTTTGCTTACTAGTGCTTACCAGCCATCCGAGACCTTCATCAGAGCATTCGAAAACGACGGTGCTGAAGTGAAAGATTGAATGTGTTTTATAACTATTTACGGCAAGCGTGATCCTTCGTGGAAATCAAACCGTTGCTGAGAGTTAGATTTGCTAATCATCACGTTGTATCTATTTTGAGAAAAACTGGGGATTCGATTGGCGGACAATAGCCTTACCGAGACATTCCTGACGTACTTCGAACGCGAGGCACCAGCCTTCGCAAAGCATGTTCGCGAAACGGCGGCCCGTCAACCCGTGTGGTTCCACGAATTGTCGGAGCCGATGCTCGGTTGGGCTCGCCAGGTGATCGGCGATGGTTGGTGCGAGACCTTGGCCAACGGCTATATGGCGTTCCTTATTGACGTCAATCGCAGCCAGGACGAATATGAACGCGACCTTCATTACCGCTTTTCCTCCTACGACGAAGTCTTCGCTCAAACCTACGATGACCCTGAATTCATGGCGGATTATCACTGGGGCGTGTACATCACAACGTTCGCATGGGAACACCATCTCCACATCTACGACTTTTTTTTGCGCCACTTCATCGCTCCTCTGCGTGATAGCGGCGCTCACGGCCGCCTGATCGACCTCGGGTGCGGCTCGGGAATTTGGTCGAGTTTGACCCTGCGCCATTTGGAGAATTGGAACTCCACCATGGTGGACATCAGCGCAACCACCATCGACCTGACGCGCCGGACTCTGAAATGCGCCGGATTGTCATCCCGCACCGACTTGCGGGAGGCCGATGCCTTGCGCTTCCGGGAGGAAACCACTTTCGATGCAGGCGTCTCTTGCTTCTTGCTTGAACACTTGGAAACCCCGAAGAAACTTCTCGATAATCTCGCAGCCGCTTTGAGGCAACGCGCTCTTGCCTTTGTTACCACTGCGCTGACCGCAGCGGAAATTGATCATATTTTCGAATTCCGGCGCGAAAGCGAAGTCATTGATATGGTTGAAAAGGCCGGGTTCCGGGTGGTCGCGTCGTTCTCAAGTGCGCCGCATACGGTCAAGCCGGGTGCAGCGTTCCTCCCTCGTTCGATGGCACTCGTTTTGCAGAAGCGCGCGGGCGACTATTGGTAAGGGCAAGAAGACGGCCCGTGTATCTAGGAGCAAGTGTGCGACTGACGTGCAGAGAAAAGACGTGCAGAAAGAGGATGTTAGCAGATTTGAGCTTGCCATCGCCAGCAATCTCGACATGCCCTCAGGAACTAAGGAGGTATAGGCAATATGTCAGACGTTAGCAGAACCGAAATGATGGAAACTCTCACCGGCATCTTTCGGGAAGTTCTCGACAACCCGTCCCTCGTCTTGCGCGACGATTTAACCGCCGCCGAGGTGAACAATTGGGACTCGCTCAATCACATTGACCTGATAGTAGCGGTCGAGCGCAGATTCAAGGTCAGGTTCACGACCCGAGAAGTGAGTTCCTTGAAGAACGTTGGCGAGTTAGCAGGCTTGACCCTCAAGAAGTTGGCTGCGCACCCTTGACTTTCATTTCCTTTGAATTCTTGGTTGGTTTACCATTGGCGGTAGCCCTGTACCAGCTATGCCCGGTGCGGATGCGCGTCTTGTTTCTCGTACTCCTCTCCTACGCCTTCTACTGCTCTTGGAGTATGAAGGCAGCCGTCGCTCTCGCTGCCACGACAATCCTGACGTTTGTCGCAGGAAAATTGATCGGCCATTCCGGTTCAAAGCACCGGGCCGGAATAACCAGCCTAGTCGCCGTAGTAATCTTGTCAGGATACCTCATCTTTTTTAAGATCGTCGCGGTTACGCCCATCCCCAGACTTGGGCGGTTGATTATGCCGCTGGGCGTTTCCTATTACACTTTCAAACTCCTCAGTTATGTCATCGATGTCTACTGGGGCACGATTGAACCCAGACCAAGCTTTCTGTCCTTCGCCGCTTCCATCGTTTTTTTCCCTCAAATTGTGGCTGGGCCGATTCAAAGGCCGGCTGATTTTATCCGACAGCTTCCTCCTATACAAACCAGGCTTTCACAAGGGACGCCGCGGCTGGTCTGGGGAATCGCCAAGAAAATATTCATAGCTGACAAACTGGCGCCTGCCGTCATCTATGTATTCGGTCACACCAAGGGACTTCACGGGTCCGAACTGCTGGCCGGCTTTTATCTTTTTCCGCTACAACTCTACGTCGATTTTTCTGCGCTCACCGACATCGCGATTGGTATGGGACTCCTCTTCGGGATTGAAGGGCCGGAGAACTTCAATCGTCCCTTCACGGCTTCAAGCATCAGCGAATTCTGGCGGCGGTGGCACATGTCGCTGACCCGATGGCTAACTGATTACGTCTTTATCCCGCTTCGCATGGCCACCCGCACGGGGGGTACGGCGGGTCTCGCCTTCAGTATCACTGTAAACATGATGGCGATCGCGCTCTGGCACGGCTTGACGTGGGGCTGCGTCATGTTCGGCCTTGTCAATGCCGGATGTCTAGTCGTGGACGCGCTCACAGCGCGTGGCCGAACGCGCTTCTTCAAGGCCCACCCGAGACTGGACGGTCCCGGAAGCTGGCTCGGATGGCTGCTGACGTTCCACCTCGTCTTCATTGGTTTGGTATTTTTCCGTGCACAGACCCTCTCCGATGCCGCATGGTTGCTGTCGCATAGTTTGCGTGGACTCAGTCCTGTCCGTTCCGGCTTGTCTCACTTGATGGCCGCAGCGGGTGCCCACTCCCTGACGCAGGGCTTAGTGGGATATGTCGCGCTTGAATTAGCTGAGCGGTACCGTCCCGACAACTGGTGGCGTCGTGTCGAATCAGCCCTTCCGTTATGGGTTCAATGGTCGGTGCGAGTTGCAATGACCGTAGTAGTCGCCATCGGGTTATTCGCGCTGACCGTCCGGTCTGGGGGCCAGCAAATGCCGTTTTTGTATCAGGTGTTTTAGTCGGCGGCTAGTAGCGCCTGGCCGCATAGGGGTGAGACGATGGCGACACGCGTTCTAAAACTCGCGAGTACCTTTGGCCTTCTGGTCACTATCATTTTGCTCTGGTTGGTCTACGTCGAGATTGCTTCGTTCGCCCGCATCTGGCTCGCCTCTCGGCAAATCGAGGTCATCCCTAGAAGTCGACTCCAGACCATCTACAAGAGTCAGGACTGGGTCAACACGCTCGCTGATGAATGGGGACCTTCCAATCAGCTGAATTATCAGGCCTTTGTCGGATGGCGACGCAAGCCCTTCGAGGGCCGGGCAATCCGCATTGACCAAGATGGTTTGCGACGCACCTTCCATTCGCACTGCGACGCTGACGCCTACACAATCTGGATGTTCGGCGGTTCGACGGTCTGGAGCACCGGATCGCCGGATTGGCTCACCCTTCCCTCGTTGCTGGGCCAACAATATGAGCAAGCTGGACGCAAAGTGTGTATCCGAAACTATGGCGAAAAGGCTTGGGTGAACACACAAGAACTTATCAAGCTGATTCTCGAACTCAAGCATACTGAGAAGAAACCGGACTTGGTCATCTTCTACGACGGTCCTGCCGACGTGTATGAGACCTATCAATCTGGTCGTGCCGGAGTCCACGAAAACTTCGACGAAATCAAGCGCTTATATGAGGAGCATGTCTCTGAGACAAACGGCAACTTTCGGTATCTATTGAAGACCAACACTGCGCGGCTCTTTATGGAACAGCGTTTCATGAATCTTGTCGGGGAGCGAGCCTCGAAAGATGCCGACTCCATTGCTCAGCAGGCAGTTCGCTGTTACGTCGAGAACTTAAAAGTAGTGGACGTGTTGGCGCGCGCATACGGGTTCGATTACGCAGTGTTCTGGGAACCTACCATCGACAATGGCCACAAGCCTTTGACGCCGGACGAAGAAACCCGCCGCCAGCGGGCCCACGAACAAACCCCCGGTTTGGAGAAAGCCGATCGGACCGCGCGCGCTTGCGTTGACAGCATTTCTCCACCACACTTCTTTGATATCGCCGACGTTTTCGATCAAGTGACGGACCCAATTTACTTTGACTGGGGCCATGTCAGTGCAGAGGGCAATCGTATCGTTGCCGAGCGAATGTATAGGACGCTACAGCAGGCACGCCCCTAGCTACTTTCCGTCGCAAAAATGAGGCGCGAGAGGTCCGGTCAGCGAATGGACCCGCGCCGGTAGAAATCTCGTCTCGCCAAGGGATAGAATGCAGCCACGAAGGATCTGAACATGACCAGCCCATCCAGCTCTCCCATCCAGAACGGCTATGCCAACCTGCGCGATTTGATGTGGTCGAGGTCAGAAAAGGCCATCGCCCGCAAAGCCTTCGACGCTGCTCTGAAGCCGGAGCTTCACGAGGTGATTCAGGAAGCAAAGCAGATGGCCAGCCAGATCCAGCAGCCGTCGGATCTGTGGGACTTGGAACGTTACCTGACCGGACGCCGTAAACAGATCGATCGCGAGTACGACTACCGGTACTCGCAACTCACGCTCGTCTTCGGGAAACTTCTGTGCGAAAGCCGGCTGGGAGAGGAAGAGTTGCGCGGCCTGCGGGGGGCCAAGCTGAAGTCGATCCGTTCTTATGCTAGATTCTTGGCGGAGATGGACGCAGCATGAACTTGGGTTTTGAGCGCAAACGCCTTCCATGAGCCGCCGATCCGCGCCGTGATCCCGATCTGATTCGCCGTCCTTTGTGCTCCCGATTCATGGCCCGATCCCGGTCCAATTAGCCGCCGTTTCTGATCCCAATTAAGCCGCCGAGTGGCCGCGCTTTGCGATGCCTATTAGACCACCGATTCGCTATCCGGAAGCGTGGCGAATGCGATGCGATGAGGGCGGGTGGAGGACGATGCGGGGCCGGTTGCAGCGGGATGCGGCGTGGAAACGGTGAAAGTCAAAACCGGGCCATGCTTCGCATGGGGAGGGGGGTGTCGCGGTAGGGATACGGATTGCTCCGTACCCCCCGCTCGGATCCGTACGGGCGGATTTCCCGCATACGGCTCTTGCCTCAGGTAGTGACGCGCAGACGA
>Ga0209890_10001402_pt1 | contig 10915 bp, 12 predicted proteins | sample OrgsoiDNA2013049_FD_185799 | JGI IMG/M metagenome (GOLD analysis project Ga0209890, IMG submission 185799) | Permafrost soil microbial communities from the Arctic, to analyse light accelerated degradation of dissolved organic matter (DOM) -... | ecosystem: Environmental > Terrestrial > Soil >... | reverse complement strand
TATGTGCCTGGAGCTCAAGAGCGGGCAGTTGCAAAAGTCGGATGGCCTGCTGCAGCTGCGGGGTCATTGTCAGTTGCTGACCCAGCCTGAGCTGCAGAGAAGGTTTCAGCATGGGTTGTGGCCGAGCGCAATAAATCCTAATGGCTAGAGGGTCGTCACAGGCGGAACGACTCGCCCAAGTACACCTCACGCACTTGGGGGTTGGCAAGGATTTCTTCCGCAGATCCGGCGGCGATCACAGTCCCCTGATTTACAATATATGCCCGGCTGCAGACGCCGAGAGTTTCCCGTACATTGTGGTCGGTGATGAGCACGCCGATGTCGCGGCTGGTGAGCTCGCGGATGATGCGCTGAATGTCGAGCACCGAGAGCGGATCGACGCCCGCAAACGGCTCATCAAGGAGCATGAAACGCGGCTCGGCGGCGAGCGCGCGCGCGATTTCCACCCGCCGGCGCTCACCTCCCGAGAGCGACATGCCGAGGCTCTTCCTGACGTGCCCGATGCGCAGCTCCTCGAGGAGCTCTTCCAGGCGCCGCTCGCGCGCCGCCTGGTCGAGATCCTTCCTCGACTCGAGAATCGCGAGCACATTGTCCTCGACCGAGAGCTTGCGGAAGATCGAGGCCTCCTGCGGCAGGTAGCCGAGCCCGAGCTGTGCGCGCTTGTGCACCGCAAGAAACGTCAGATCCCGCTCGCCGAGATGTATGCGGCCGGCATCGCAGGGCACAAGTCCCACGATCATGTAGAACGCGGTCGTCTTCCCCGCGCCGTTCGGCCCGAGAAGCCCCACGACCTCGCCGTTATGCACCTCCAGAGACAGATTCTGCACGACTTGCCGGGAGTCATAGCTCTTAGCAAGACCGATCGCGCGCAGCGCCGTCATTTTTTGGGGCTCCGCTCGTCCTGGCCGGGGAGGATCGTGATGTGCACCCGATCGTCCTTGCCGGGCGATGCGACCGCCTCGACATGCTCTTGGCGAATGTTGTAGACGAGGAGCGCGCCTTCGATCTCGTTGCGGCCGTCCGTGAGCCACGCATTGTCCGACAGCCGCACCACCCCTTCGCCCGGTTGATAGACGATCTGGCCCGCGTGTCCGCGCGCCATCTGATCCGAGGCGCTCCTTTGCTGCTCAAACTGGGCGGGTTTGCCGGTGATCGTCGCCTTCACGATCTGGCTGTCCTTGAAATCGAGCACCGCAAGATCCGAGCGCAGGTTGCCGCGCTTCTCCACATGGATGCGCACATCGCCGCTGAAGGTCCATTTGCCGGTTTTGAAATTAAGGCCGGTCGCTTCGGCTTCGGCGTGATTGGCCTCCACCTTGATGTCTCCCTGCACGATGACGATGTCTTTGAAGACGACGGTGTTTTTCTTGTAGTCGACCTCGGAGGAGGCGGCATCGAGCGAGATCTTCTCATCGCGCATGGATTTCTCGGCGGCGTTTACCTGCGAGGCGAGCGCGACGAGCGCGAGCGCCACTGCCATGCGCGAACTAAGGCTGGAAAATTCCATGAACGGCGGATTCTAGCTGCACCTGACTGTCCTTCAAGTTTGCGATGATCCCGACCGCATGGATCTGCCGCCCGGGGAAGGAGAAGGTGACGGGGTCAGCGCTCGTGACGACATCGGCGTGCGTATCAAAGGAGAGCCGCTCGCTCGTGATGTCGGCAACTTGGTCGCTGCCGGGCAATTGGCCCGCGACATGAACGTCGCCCGACAGGTCGATGTTGACGCCGTCGCCGCGCATCTCGCCGTGCGCCGCGTCGATCGTCCAGCGATTGCCGTCCGCATCGTTCAGGATCATGTGCACGGTTTGCAATTGCACGCTTTGATCTTTGGGATGCTGCTCGATGAGCTTGGCGTTCAGCGTGTAGCGCGGCCGCCCGTCCGCGCCGGTCTCGATGAGCTGCGCATCGCGCGCGCCGTAACCCAAATCCTCGGCGTAGCGGTTCGCCGGCGCGGGCGTCTCGGCGTCGCGCCGCAGGCCTCTGAGGAAGAGGCTGCCGGCAACGACCGCCAAGAGCGCAAGGGTTGCAAAGATCCGAAAGATCATTTCGCAAAACTGCGCCGCGCTCTCGCGGCGAGCAAGCGGTCGCACACTTCGCGCACCGCGCCGCAGCCTCCTGCAAGCTCGGTCACATGGTGCGCCGCGCGCCGCACCGGCTCAGGCGCATCGCGGACCGCGAAGGATAGGCCCACCGCGCCGAAGAGCGGCACATCGGGTACATCATCGCCGACGCAGGCGCATTCGCTTGCGGCAATGCGCGTGCTCTTCAAGAGGCGCTCAAAGGCCGCAAGCTTGTCGGCGGCGCCCTGCAGCACGCGGCGGATACCAAGCTCCCGGCAGCGTGCCAAGACCGCGGGCGAACGCCGGCCGGAGATCACCGCGATCTCGACTCCAGCGGCGATGAGCCGCCGCATGCCGTAGCCATCGCGCACGTGGAAGACTTTGAGGGCCTCGCCGCGCGGCCCGAAGTACAGCCGTCCATCCGTCAACACGCCGTCGACGTCGAGTACGAGGAGGCGGATGGCGGCGTCAGCGACGGACTTGCGCATGGTTGCCAAAACGGATGGGCGTGTTAGACCACGCCCGCGCGCAGCAGATCGTGCACGTTGAGAGCGCCGATCAGCTTGCCGGCGACATCCGTCACCGGCAGCGCCGTGATGCGGTGCAATTCCATGAGATGCACGGCATGGGTGGCGAGAGAGTGCGCCGTGATGGACTTGGGCTTGCGGGTCATGACCTTGCTCATGCGCGTTTTGTGGATGTCGATCCTATTGTCGAGCGCGCGGCGCAGATCGCCATCGGTGAACACGCCGACGACCTGATCCGCCGCGTCCACCACCACCGTCATGCCGAGGCCCTTCTTCGACATCTCGAGTAAGCCCTCGCCCAGAATCGTCGTCGGGCGCACCCGCGGTACCGCCTCCCCGGTGCGCATCACCTCTTCGACGTGCAGGAGCACGCGCCGCCCGAGGTTGCCGCCCGGATGCGCGTCGGCAAACGCCTCTTTCGTAAAGCCGCGCGCCTCAAGCAGCGCGACCGCGAGCGCGTCTCCCATCGCAAGCGCCGCCGTGGTGCTGGCGGTGGGCGCAAGATTGAGTGGGCATGCCTCGTCGGCGACGCCGACATCGAGCACCACCGTGGCGATCGTCCCCACGGTCGAATCCGCATGGCCGGTGAGCGCGATGAGTGGCACGCCGAGGCGCTTCAGATGCGGCAGCAGCAGCACGATTTCCGGGGTCTCACCGGAGTTCGTGAGGGCGATCAGAAGATCGCTTGCCGTAATCATGCCGAGATCGCCGTGGCCGGCCTCGGCGGGATGCAGAAAGAAGGCGGGCGTGCCGGTGCTCGCAAGGGTCGATGCCAGCTTGCGGGCGATGTGCCCGGATTTTCCCATGCCGGTGACGACCACCCGGCCTTCGCAGGCAAGGCACAGACGGCAGGCCTCAGCGAAGCTCTTCTTGAGCCGCGGCAGCAACGCTTCTATGGCGCGCGCCTCGATCTTAAGCGTACGCCGCGCCGAGGCGAGGACGCGCGCGGCGTTCACTGTGGCGTTCCGGGGATGCATGCGGCAATGCTAACGCGAAACCCGGATTAGGGGCGGCGCGCGGGCCAAAATCCATGAAGGTCGCGCGGTGCGGTAGGATGCGCCGCATGAACCCCCAGCAAGTGGCTGATCTCATCCGCAGCGGCCTACCCGATGCGGATATTCAGGTCGAATCGCCCGACAATACGCATTTTGCGGCGCGCGTTGTCGCGTCCGAATTTGCCGGCCTCAAAAGGCTCGCTCGCCACCAGCTCATCTACCGCGCCCTGGGGGAGCCCATGGGCCGGGAAATTCACGCACTCTCCATCGACGCCCTGTCTCCGGAGGAATGGGCGGCGCGCAGGACTTCTTAGAGCATGGTGAGCATGACGCTTGGATAAGTTGCAGATCCAGGGCGGCACACCGCTCGAAGGCGAAGTGCGCATCTCCGGAGCGAAGAACGCAACGCTGCCGATTCTCGCCGCGGCGCTGCTCGCCGATGACCCGGTCGTGATCGGCAATGTGCCGCATCTGCAGGATGTGACGACCACCATCGAGCTTCTCGGGCAGATGGGTGCGCGCGTCACGATCGATGAGCACATGCACATCGAGGTCGACCCTTCGACGGTTACCGAGTGCTTTGCGCCCTACGATCTCGTCAAGACCATGCGCGCCTCGATTCTCGTGCTGGGGCCGCTCGTTGCGCGCTTCGGACGCGCCGACGTCTCCTTGCCGGGGGGTTGTGCGATCGGTGCCCGGCCGGTGAATATTCACGTGGCGGGGCTGCAGGCCATGGGGGCGGACATTACGATCGAGGGCGGCTACATCCGCGCGCGCGCAGCGCACCTGACGGGCGCGAACCTGGTGCTCGACACCGTGACCGTCACCGGCACGGAAAATCTCATGATGGCCGCGACCCTGGCCGACGGCGCGACGGTCATCGAGAACGCGGCGCGCGAGCCGGAGGTTGTGGACCTTGCGAACTTTCTGATCGCCATGGGGGCGAAGATCAAGGGCGCAGGCTCCGACAAGATTCTGATCGAGGGTGTGAAGCGCCTGCGCGGTACGCACTACGAGGTGCTTCCCGATCGGATCGAGAGCGGCACCTATCTCGTTGCCGGCGCGATCACGCGCGGCCACGTACGCGTGAAGAACACGCGGCCGCAAAACTTGGATGCGGTGCTCGGCAAGCTGCGTGAAGCGGGCGCAACCGTGGGCCAGGGCGACAACTGGATCGAAGTCGACATGCGCGGCCGGCGGCCGCGGGCGGTGGATGTGCGCACCGCGCCGTATCCGGCTTTTCCGACCGACATGCAGGCGCAGTTCGCGGCGTTGAATACCATCGCCGAGGGTGTCGGCACGATCACCGAGACGATCTTTGAGAACCGCTTCATGCACATGCTGGAGATGCGCCGCCTGGGCGCGGAGATTCGACTCGAGGGCAACACCGCGATCATCAAGGGCGTCAACAAGCTGACGGCGGCGCCGGTCATGGCGACTGACCTGCGTGCGTCTGCGAGTCTCGTGCTCGCAGGCCTCGTCGCCGAAGGGCGCACGGATGTCGAGCGGATCTATCATATCGACCGGGGCTATGAGGCGATCGAGGAAAAGCTTGCGCAACTGGGCGCACACATTCGGCGCGTGCCGAACTGAAGGAGAGAGCGCGTGCAAATTGGAATGATTGGGCTCGGGCGGATGGGCGCCAACATGGTGCGGCGCCTGGCGCGCGGCGGACACGAATGCGTGGCCTTCGATCAATCGGAAAAAGCGGTGCAGGCGCTCGCTCGTGATGGCGCCAAGGGCGCACACTCGCTCGCCGAGTTCGTTGCGGCGCTCGCGCCGCCGCGCGTGGTGTGGCTGATGGTGCCCGCCGCGATCGTCGACAAGGTGTTGGGCGAGCTGCAGCCGCTGCTCGCCAAGGGCGACAGCGTCATCGACGGCGGCAACTCCTACTATCACGACGATTTGCGTCGCGCCAATGAGATGCAGCGCTACGGCATTCACTACCTCGATGTCGGCACGAGTGGCGGCGTATTGGGACTCGAGAACGGCTTTTGTCTCATGATCGGCGGCGAGAATGAGGTCGTGCAACACCTGGAGCCGATCTTTGCGTCGCTCGCGCTCGGCGCGCGCGCGCGCGGCGACAGCAGCTCAAGCACGGCCTCGCGCGGCTACCTGCATTGCGGCCCGGTGGGCGCGGGGCACTTCGTAAAGATGGTTCACAACGGCATCGAGTACGGCCTCATGGCCGCCTACGCGGAAGGCCTCAACATTCTTAAGCACGCCGATGCGGGACTCGCCTCGAGGAGCGCGGATGCGGAGACCGCGCCGCTCACGAATCCGGCACTTTTTCAGTACAGGCTCGATATCGCGGCGATCGCCGAAGTATGGCGTCACGGCAGCATCATCTCCTCGCAGCTTCTGGATTTGACGGCGCAAGCGCTGACGCGCGATCCGCAGCTCGAGCATTTTGCCGGCAAGGTCTCCGATTCGGGCGAAGGACGCTGGACTATTCAGGCGGCAATCGAGGAGGGCGTGCCGGCGCACGTCTTGAGTGCGGCGCTGTACTCGCGCTTTGACTCGCGCGGTAACGCCGAATTTGCGAGCAAGGTACTGTCGGCCATGCGGCTCGGCTTCGGCGGCCACCACGAGAGTAAATCCTGATGGTCGCGCGTGCTGCGGATGCATTGGTGATCTTTGGCGCAAGCGGCGATCTGTGCGCGCGCAAGATATTCCCGGCGCTCTACCACCTCACGCGCCGCGGACGCTTGCAAATGCCGGTGATTGGCGTCGCGCGCGCCGGTTGGACGCGCGAGCAGTTCATCGCACATGTGCACGCGAGCTTGAAAACCTTCGTCAAAACGACTGACGCGGCGGTCGTGGAGCGCTTGGCAGCGGTGCTGCAATATGTCGACGGCGACTACCGCAAGGCCGAGACCTTCGAGGCCTTGCGCACGGCGCTCGGGGCTGCGCAGCAACCGCTTTATTACCTCGCAATTCCGCCCTCCATGTTTCCGGTCGTGATCGATTTATTGGGCAGTTCGGGCGCTGCCAAGACTGCACGGGTGGTGGTGGAGAAGCCCTTCGGGCGTGACCTCGCCTCCGCGCGCGCATTGAATGCGACGCTCTTGCAGCTCTTTCCGGAGTCTTCGATTTTTCGCATCGATCACTACCTCGGCAAGGAACCGGTGCAGAACCTGTTGTATTTCCGCTTTGCCAATGCGTTTCTCGAGCCCGTATGGAACCGCAACTACATCGCGAGCGTGCAGATCACCATGGCGGAGAAGATCGGCGTCGAGGGCCGCGGACGCTTCTACGAGGAGGCGGGCGCGATCCGCGACGTCGTACAGAACCACCTCCTGCAGGTGGTTGCATTTCTCGCGATGGAGCCGCCGGTCAACAGTGCCGGCGAATCCATGCGCGACGAGAAGGTGAAGGTGCTGCGGGCGATCCGCCCGCTCGATGCGCCGCATCTGATTCGCGGGCAGTATCGCGGCTATCGGCAGGAGGAGGGCGTGGCACCCGAATCAAATGTCGAGACCTATGCGGCGCTGCGCCTGTCGATCGACTCGTGGCGCTGGAATGGCGTGCCGTTCTACCTGCGCGCAGGCAAGAGCCTGCCGGTGACGGCGACCGAAGTCGTTGTGGACCTTAAGGCGCCGCCGGCGCGGGTGTTCGGCGATTTCGCCGCGGAACCGCCGAACCATTTGCGCTTTCGTCTCGGGCCTGATGTCGCGATCGCACTCGGAGCGCGTGCCAAGACTGCCGGCACGAGCATGACGGGGCACCCCGTCGAGCTCTTCGTGAGCCAGCAGCAGCGCGAGGAAATGGAAGCCTACGAGCGGCTGATCGGCGATGCGCTCGCCGGCGACGCCGCGCTGTTCGCGCGCCAGGACGAGGTCGAGGCCGCGTGGGCGATTGTCGATCCGATTCTGGGTACGGCCGGCATGCGCGTGCACGAATACGCGCCGGACAGCTGGGGCCCGCGGGTCGCCGACCGGATGATCGAAGGCGCCTGCGGCTGGCACGATCCGGGAGCGGACGCGCACGGCTGGTCGCGCTTCTGCGCGTTGCCCTAAAGCGGCTACGGCGGCCACGCGTCCGGGTCCGCCCACACCTGCACCCGGGCAGCGCGCGCGACCGCGCGCCACGCGGTCAGCGTCGGATCGCGTGCGTTAAGCCGCTTGAGCGCCGGCGCCTTATCGGCTCCGGCGACGACAAATAAGATTTCATCGACCTGCGCCAGGAAATCCGGCGTCACGGTGACGGCGCCGCGGCCGTCGGGCCGCTGCACCGAGATCGCCAGATGCTGGCGCGCGGCTGCAAGGTCTGCGGAAGTGAAGAGCGAGGCCGTATGGCCGTCGGCGCCCAATCCGAGAAGGCCGAGGCGGATGCGAACCTTGCCGTCGAGGAGGCCCTGCAGGCGCTCTGCATAATCTTGCGCAGCGTCCGCAAGCGGCAGCTCCGTGCGCACGCGCAGCACCTGTTGCGCGGGCAGCGCGAGGGCTGCTAACAGCGGCTGCGAGAGGTGATAGTTGCTCGCAGCCGAAGTCGACGGCACCTGCCGTTCATCGGAGTAGAGCACGCGTAAACCCGGCGCGGCGCGCACGCCGCGCGCGGCTGCCAACGCAAAGGCGGGGCCTGGCGTCGTGCCACCCGAGAGCATGATCGCGCTCGCGGTGGCAGTGGCCGCGCTTGCTAAGCGCTCGGCGAGCGCCCGATCAAGATCGGCGCGCGCTGCGAAGCGCCGCACGCGAATCTCCGGTGACACGCTGGGCTGCATAGGCGCGCCTTGTGACGTTATCGGTTCATCGGCGGCTCGGTCACGCGCGCATGCAGGTCGAGCGATTGGCGCCCGCGCTGGCAGCGAATCGTGAGCATCGTGCCCGGATGGCGCGCGGCGATGCGGGCGATCGTCTCCTGCGCGCTCTTGAGCGGCGTGCCGTCGATGGCGATCAATATGTCGCCCGGCTGCAGGCCCGCTTGTTGCGCGGGACTGCCGACGTAGAGATTTGTGAGCAGCACGCCGCCGCGCGCGAGCCCGAGCTGCGCCGCCTGCGCGTCGCTGACATCCTCCGGGACAATGCCGATCCAGCCGCGAATGACTCGGCCGTGCGCGACAATATCATCGAGGACGCCGCGCACCAGGTTCACCGGAATGGCGAAGCCGATGCCTTCGACGCCCAAGTTCTTGGCGACGATGGCGGTGTTTATGCCGACGAGTGCGCCCGTCGTGTCGATGAGCGCTCCGCCTGAGTTGCCGAAGTTGATGGCCGCGTCGGTCTGGATGAAGTCCTCGAAGGTCGCGATGCCGAGCTGCTCACGGCCGGTGGCGCTGACAATGCCGTGCGTGACCGTTTGCGAAAGCCCGATCGGATCGCCGATCGCCAGTACGACATCGCCGACTCGCAAACGGTCGGAGCGGCCGAAAGTCACCACGGGCAGCGGCGCCAGATCGATATGCAGCACTGCAAGGTCGGTATCCGGATCGCGTCCGACGATGCCGGCGTCAGCCACGCGACCGTCGGCCAGCTGCACCTTGATCGAATCGGCATTGGCGATGACGTGGTGATTGGTGACGATGTGCCCGAGCGCATCGACAATGACGCCCGAACCCAAGCTGCGCTCGACCCTCTGGCGGTAATGCGGCAGGAAATTGCCGAACAGCTGGTCCAAACCGGATGGCGCGACCCGCTCGGTGACGAGCCGCGCGGTGTAGATGTTGACGACTGCGGGGGCGGCGCGCCGCACGGCGTCGGCATAAGTGACATGCCCAGCAATCGGCACCGAGGCAGGTGCGGCCACGATCGGCGGCGCCACCGGGACGCGGCTCTGTAATTCGGGGCGCAGCGCAACGATGATGAAGGCGAGTGCGAGACCGCCGACGACCCAGCCGATTATAAATGTGAGCCAGCGGGGCATTTTTTAAGTCGTCAGCATGTTTGTCATGAACCGCGCACCACGGGGCAGGCGCGCCGGGCGCTCGTCCGAAGAGCGTTGTCGATCGTGTATACTAAATCACATCGCCCCCCGCTAGCCGCAGGCAGCCTCCTGCGCGCTTGCCCGCGCATTGGATGTGGGCGCGAGAGTATGCGTGTATTTAAGTTGGACGGTAGCGGGAGAGCCACTCGATGGCTTCTGATGTTGTGATCGGCGACAGTGAGGTCGACAGGAGTCGGCGTGTGTTTCTAACGGCGGCCACGGCCACGACCGGTGCAATCGGAGTGGCGCTGGCGGTCGTGCCGTTCGCAGCTTCGTGGCTGCCATCCGAGCGCGCGCGCGCCTTCGGCGCACCGGTCGCGCTTGACCTCTCGAAGCTTGATCGCGGACAAATGGTCGTCGTCATCTGGCGCAAGCAGCCGGTCTATGTGGTGCGCCGCACGCCCGTCATGCTCGCAAGCCTCGCAGGCCACGACGAGCGCCTGAAGGATGCGACATCCGCCAACTCCGACCAGCCGAGCTACGCGAAAAACACGGCGCGCGCAAGAAAGCCCGAATACCTCGTGCTGATCGGCGTCTGCACGCATTTGGGCTGCCTGCCGAAGGAGCGTTTCCAGGCAGGGCTTGCCGACTTGGGCGCAGACTGGCCCGGCGGATTCTTCTGCCCCTGCCACGGTTCGCGCTTTGATCTCTCCGGGCGGGTGTTCGCTGGCTCGCCGGCGTCGGTCAATCTGCGCGTGCCTCCGTATGCGTATGAAAACGCTGAGACGCTGGTGATCGGCATCGACGAGCCCAATCAGAAAGGAGCCGCGTGATGGCCGCGGCCGCCGGGCCTTCCGAACCCGAAGTGAAGTCCGGCGGCGTCGTGGCCTGGATCTACAAGCGCTTTCCGGTGCAGGAGTTTGTCTCCGACACCTTGACAGGCTATTACGCGCCGAAGAATTTCAATATCTGGTACTTCTTCGGGTCGCTCGCGCTCGTCGTGCTGGTGCTGCAGCTTGCGACCGGCATCTTTCTGACGATGTTCTATAAGCCGGGCGAGGCGAGCGCCTTCGATTCGGTCGAATTCATCATGCGCGAGGTGCAGTGGGGCTGGCTCATCCGCTATCTGCACTCGAGCGGCGCGTCGATATTTTTCATCGTCGTTTACCTGCATATGTTTCGCGCCATGCTGTACGGCTCGTACAAAGCGCCGCGCGAGCTGCTCTGGCTCATCGGCATGGTGGTGTACCTCGCGCTGATGGCGGAGGCGTTCTTGGGCTACGTGCTGCCATGGGGCAACATGTCCTTCTGGGGCGCGCAGGTGATCGTGAACCTGTTTGGCACGATTCCGCTGATCGGCCCGGAGGTCGTCGAGTGGATCCGTGGCGACTACGGCATCGCGGATGCCACCCTGAACCGCTTCTTTGCGCTGCATGTCGCGGCGGTGCCGCTTGCGCTCCTGTTGTTC
>Ga0209890_10001400_pt1 | contig 10927 bp, 9 predicted proteins | sample OrgsoiDNA2013049_FD_185799 | JGI IMG/M metagenome (GOLD analysis project Ga0209890, IMG submission 185799) | Permafrost soil microbial communities from the Arctic, to analyse light accelerated degradation of dissolved organic matter (DOM) -... | ecosystem: Environmental > Terrestrial > Soil >... | reverse complement strand
ACACCGCCCCCAACTGACGGGCCGGATCGGTGGGCTTGTATTTGAGCCAACCATCCATCTGCTGCGACCACTGCAGCGTCGCGGTGAGCACGACGTTGGTCGCGCCCGTCGCACGCACGGCATCGAGCATGGGTTGCATGCCCGCAGTCGACCACGTCAGATCCTTTACGCCCGAGCCGCCGCCATAGAGCACCTTCGTGACAGTGCCCCCGTTCAGCAGGTCCGGCCATGGCGTATGACCCACCAGCGCGGTGGCATCGAGAAACGGTTCGTTGAAGAGTTCGAAGATCACCGCCGGATTCGATTTGAACTGAGTGGCCACCGACGTCCAGAACGCCAGCGAATGATCGGTGTCCGCCATCGGGTTCTGCGCCGTCGGACACAGCGGCGTCGCGCCCTCGTTCGGCGCGACCCAATGCAGCTCGAGAATCACGTACAGGCCCTCGGCCGTGGCCTCGGCCACGCTCTGCTTGACCGTGGCCTGATAGTTGCCGCCGGGATCCGCCTTGATCGTCGCTCCGGCCTTACCGGTATTGCCGCCGATGTCGATGCATGACAGCCCCAGCCACGACGCCTCGTTGAGCGGCAAGCGGACGGAATTGACGCCCCAGCGCTTGATGGCTTGCCAATTGGGCGTGGGATCGCCGGTCTGTCCACCCCACGGGTTGTTCGCACTCCAGCCGCCGATGGCGACGAATTCGAGGCCGGCGACGTTCACGCCGCGCAGCTGCACGGTCTGGCCACCCGCATCGACGAAGTGGTTGCCCGCGATTTTGATCGCCGGTGTTGCGGCGAGCGCGGCCCCGCAGGCCAACGTCGCCAGTAGCCAACGAAGCAAGAACCTCACTGTCATTCAACCCCCTCCCGCTCGCCGCAGCCGCCCGGTTAGAGCCTAGGCGCGCTCGCCTGGACACGCGGAGTCGCTAGCGTTTAAGCTGTTCGAAACTGCCACGCCAGTTTCGAGCGGCCGGCACGCCGTGATGGTATTGCTCACCGCATCATCTTCATCACCGAGAATACCGCGCTAGCTGCCTCATGGACGATAAATCCGCGCTTCTTCGAGAGCTGCGCATCGACCGCGGCAGCGAGCCCGCGTCGAGCGGCCGTGGCCGGCTGTGGTTGGGCGCCGCGGCGGTGCTGCTGATCGCCGCCGGCGCCATCTGGTATTGGCTGCGCCCGTCCGGTGTGCCCATCCACATTGCCGTGGCCCAGCCGGTGTCGGACGCCGCGGGCGCCGCATCCATTCTCGACGCCTCGGGCTACGTGGTGGCGCGCCGTCAAGCCACGGTGGCTTCCAAGATCACCGGCCGCATGGTCGAACTCGACATCGAAGAAGGCGATCATGTGCAGGCGGGACAAATCATCGCGAAGCTCGACGACACCAACATTCGCGCCACGCTCGATCAGGCCGGCGCGCAACGCAGCTTCGCCAAGGCGGGCCTCGAGGAAACACAGGTGAACCTCACCAACGCGCAACGCGACTATGATCGGCAGAAGAGCTTGCTGGCGGGCCACTTCGTCAGCCAAGCCGCCGTCGACAATGCGCAGACCAGCGTCGATGCCCTGCGGGCGCAGCTCGCCACCCAACGCCGCAACGTCGACGTGGCCGAGCGCGGCGTCAACGTGGCGCAGCGCAATCTCGACGACACGACGGTGCGCGCGCCGTTCGCCGGCGTGGTCACGGTGAAGGCGGCGCAGCCCGGGGAGATCGTGTCGCCCATTTCCGCCGGCGGCGGCTTTACGCGCACCGGCATCGGCACCATCGTCGACATGGAGTCGCTCGAAATCCAAGTCGACGTCAACGAGAACTTCATCAACCGCGTCGAGCCCGATCAAAAAGTCACCGCCAAGCTCAATGCCTATCCCGACTGGCAGATTCCGGCGCATGTCATTGCGGTGATTCCCACCGCCGACCGCAGCAAGGGGACGGTGATGGTGCGCATCGGCCTCGACCAGAAGGACGCCCGCATCCTGCCCGAGATGGGCGTGCGCGTGGCTTTCCTTAGCCGTGAGCCCCAGGACGGCGGCCGGCCGGTGAACGGCGTGAGCCTGCCCAGCAATGCGGTGCAGGCCTCGGGCGCCACGGGCGTGGTCTTCGTGCTGCATGACACGACGCTCGAGCGGCGTGCCGTGCGCTTGGGATCCGGCAATAATGATAAGGTCACGGTGGTGTCCGGCCTTACCGCGGGCGAGAGAGTCGCAGTGGGCGATTTTGCTGTCCTGAAGGATGGCGCCACCGTTCGCGTTGAACCCTAAGTCACCGCGGCCGCGATGTCTTAGGAGCGCTTGACAATGACCGCCGCCATCGTTTCCTTGAGCCACGTTTCCAAACGCTATGTGCGCGGCAAACAGAGCATCGAGGTGCTCGAGGACTTGAGCCTCGACATTGCCCAGGGAGAATTCGTGGCGCTCATGGGCCCGAGCGGCTCGGGCAAGACCACGCTGCTCAACCTCATCGGCGGACTGGACACGCCCACGTCGGGGCAGATCACGGTGGCCGGTCAGCGGCTCGACCGGTTGAGCAGCGGCGCCCTCGCCCGCTGGCGGTCGACTCACGTGGGGTTCGTGTTCCAGTTCTATAATTTGATGCCCATGCTGACGGCGCAGCGCAACGTCGAATTGCCGTTGCTGCTCACCCGCCTGTCGGGGTCGCAACGCAAGGCGCACGCGCTTGCGGCGCTCACCCTGGTGGGGATCGCCGATCGCGCCAAGCACAAGCCCAGCGAACTATCCGGCGGTCAGGCGCAACGCGTCGCCATCGCACGCGCGCTGGTGGCCGATCCGACGCTTTTGGTCTGCGACGAGCCCACCGGCGACCTCGACCGCAAGTCCGCCGACGAGGTGCTGCACTTGTTACAGGAACTCAATCGCGAGCATGGCAAGAGCATCGTCATCGTCACGCACGACCCCAAGGCGGCGGAATTTGCCGGTCGGCAACTGCACATGGACAAGGGCTCTCTGTTGGAGCCGGGCACGCTGGCGGCGTAGGCTGCGGCTCATGAAATTTTTCCCGCTGGTCTGGGCGACCTTGTGGCGCAAGAAAACCCGCACGATTTTTACGTTGCTGTCCATCGTGGTCGCCTTCCTGCTGTTCGGCGTCTTGGAAACCGTCGACGATGCGTTTGCCCATCCCGGCGTGGGCGTGTCCGGCGCCAATAACCTCATCACCACCAACAAGTATTCGATCACGCTGCAGCTCCCATTCTCCGACACGCAGCAGATCCGCTCGGTGCCGGGGGTGGCGGAAGTCACCTGGATCACCTGGTTCGGCGCCTATTACCAGGAGTCGAAAAACTTCGTGTTCGCCATGCCCATCGACACCGACACGTATTTCAACCTGCACAAGGACGAATTCATCGTGAGCGCCGCGCAGATGAACGCGTTCCGCACCACGCGCACCGGCGCCCTGGTGAACGCGGAGCTCATGAAGAAATTCGGATGGAAGGTGGGCGACAAAGTGCCGCTGCATTCGACCATCTGGACGCAAAAAAACGGCTCGCTCGACTGGACCTTCGATATCGTCGGCAGCTTCCTGGCGAAGGACCCCACGCAGCAGTCGCAACAGGCAACCAGTGTCTTGTTTCATTATGAACTGTTCGATGAGGGCCGCAGTTTCGGCAAGGGCAACGTGGGCTGGTTCGAAGAGCGGATCGCCAATCCCAGTGAGGCCGGGGCTGTCGCCGGCCGCATCGACGCCTTGTTCGCGAACTCCTCCGATGAAACCAAGACGCAGCCCGCGAAGGATTTCACCATGGCCTTCGTCAAACAGTTCGGCGACATCGGCTTCGTGCTGCGCGCCATCTTGGGCGCGGTGTTCTTCACGTTGCTGCTCTTGACCGGCAACACCATGATGCAATCGGTGCGCGAACGCATCCCGGAGCTGGCCGTGCTCAAGACCTTGGGATTCAGCGACGGCACGGTGCTCGGACTGGTGATCACCGAATCGCTGCTGCTGTGCCTCACCGCCGCGGTCATCGGTCTTGCCTTGAGCTACGCCGCGCTGCCCATCATCAAACACGGGTTGCAAGGCGTGGAACTCTCGCCCCGGGCGTTGCTGCCCGGGCTCGGCGTGGCGGTCATCTTGGCCCTGATCGTGGGCTTCCCGCCGGCGCTGCGCGCCATGCGGCTCAACATCGTCGACGCGCTGGCCGACAAGCGCTGACACCAGACGTCAAGGGAACGACTCGTGTTCAAGCAACTATGGGCGGTCAGCGTGATGAGCCTGCAAACCCTGCCGCAACGCCTGGGCGCCTCCAGCGTCATCGTCATCGGCATTGCGGGCGTGGTCGCGGTTCTGGTTTCGGTGCTGGCCATGGGCGCCGGCTTTAAGCACACCTTGGCGGACAGCGGCCGCGCGGATCGCGCCATCGTCCTGCGCGGCGGCTCCGATGCCGAACTCAACAGCAACGTGACGCGCTCGGACGTGGACACCATCAGCAACGCGCCCGGCATCGCGAAGGACGCCCAAGGCAAGGCCCTGATCTCGAGCGAGATCGTGACCGTGGTCAACGTGCCGAAAATCGACACCGGCACCGATGCCAACGTCACCTTGCGCGGCGTGGGTTTGAAGCTCCCCGAGGTTCGCCCGGAACTTAGCCTAGTGGCCGGCCGCATGTTTCGGCCGGGGGTGCGCGAGGTGATCGCGGGTGTCGGCGCGGCCCAGCAGTTCCGCGGACTCGAGCCCGGCAATGTGCTGCATCTGCGCAACGCCGACTGGACCGTCACCGGGCTCTTTACCAGCAATGGCGACATCCACGAATCCGAGCTGCTGGCCGACGTGGATACGGTGGGTTCGTCGATCGAGCGCACCGGGTACAGTTCCGCGATCGCCCTGCTCACGTCGGCGGCCGCCTTTACGGGATTCAAGGATGCCCTCACCACGGATCCGCAGCTAAAAGTCGACGTGCAACGCGAGCCGGATTATTACGCCGCGCAATCCAAGGATCTGACCAAGGCCATCAACGTGGTCGGCAACATGGTGGCCGTCATCATGGCCATCGGCGCCATGTTCGGTGCACTCAACAGCATGTACTCGGCCGTGGCCGCGCGCGGCCTGGAAATCGCGACGTTGCGGGCCATCGGCTTCGGCGCGTTGCCGGTGCTGCTCTCGGTGATGATCGAGGCGCTGCTGCTGTCGCTGCTCGGCGGAATCATCGGCGCGTCGCTCGCCTGGATTCTCTTCAACGGCCACAGCGTCAGTACCTTGGGGGGGGCGTTCGCACAAGTCGTATTCAAACTCACCGTGACGCGCACGCTGGTCGTGACCGGCATCCTCTGGGCCTGCGTCATCGGCGTGCTCGGCGGGCTGTTTCCGGCGCTGCGCGCGGCGCGGTTGCCGGTGGCGGAGGCGCTGCGCGCGGCGTGAGCGCAGGCTCGGGGCGCGGCCGAGGCATCCCAAATCGTGTTGGTGACAGGGTGCTTCAAGCAATTACAACCAGATCGCTGTACCTCGCCAATACGTTATGGACGGTCAGTAGTTTGAGGGGCTCAGCGATCGCTTGGGCAACAAGCAGTCGGTCAAACGGGTCGGTGTGGTGCAACGGAAGTTCACCGGTTTCATCGCGAATTACTCTGTGGTAGGTCAAGTCTAGTCTAGTCGAAGTGAAGCCGAGGGGCGACACTTCTATCGCCGATTTCCAGTGCTGGCCCAAAATGGATTTGCGGGCGCATTGCCTGTCGGCGTGGCATGCTTAACGTAGCGTGTCGCACCCAAAAGCAAAGCCGACGAACTTCTTCTCCCGTTTCGCTTGGCGACGCGCGGCCGTTGGGGTGGGCGCGGCCCTGATGCTCTTGGTGATCACCGCCCCGAGCATGGCCGGCGCACCAGACCGCGCCGAGGCGGCGCGTTCCACGGGTTGCGAGAAGCCGGCGAGGCCGGGTACCGTCGCTCTGACGACTAAGGACGGGAATAAGACCACTCGCTGGTACTTCGTTCAGATTCCCGCCGACTACAACCCGTCGCGACCCTACGCCTTGATATTCGTGTTCCATGCCGCCGGCGGCAACCCGGCGCAAAGCCGTGGGTGGGGCCTGCAGAATGCAGCCGGTGCATCCGGCGTCGGCATCTTCGTCTTTCCCGAGGGTATCAATTTCCAGCGCGAGGGGATCGGCTGGGACGACCGGAGCGATGGCTACGATTTGCCGCTGTTCGATCATATGCTCGAGGACCTCGGGGCGGCCTACTGCATCGACAAGAGCCGAGTCTTCGTGGCCGGCTTCTCGTGGGGCGGCGATTTCGCGACCGCGCTCGTGTGCCATCGCGGCGATCAAATTCGCGCGGTGGCGGTCAATTCGGTGAGTGACGAATACCAGGACAAATCAGATTATAGGACATATCGCGACCTACCCTGTTCCACCCACCAGCATCCGCCCGTCCGCTTCGAGCATGCGGTGAGCGGCGATGCGCAGTATCCGCCGCCGTATTTCGCCACCACCTCGAAGCTCTTTCAATATCTCAATGCGTGCAGCGCCGCATCGACCGCCGTTCAATCGAGCACCCCGGTGATGTCATGCGCGTCCTTCAATAGCTGCAAAAGCGAATTCGTTGAATGCTCTTTCGATCACAGCATCGGTCATACGCTGCCGCCAAATTGGGCCCAAGATACGTGGGATTTTTTCTTGGCGCACTCGAAGTAAGAATGCCTGCAGCAACACAGCGCATCGCCGATGCAAACGGCTGCTCAACCGGCTTTGGTGTAGTACTTCGTGCCCGGCGCAATTCTCGCTTCACGGGCAGTTCGCAGTGCCCGCGGCCCTGCATAGATAGTGTTGCTTGACGTAGGTGCCGTAGCCGGGGGTAGGATTCCCCGCCGCGTCCGTAATCAAGACGTTCGCGCTATCGCCGGTCCAGGTGTCCCACGTCCAGCCGAGGTAGCTGACGCCGTTGGCATCGGCGAACGGCAGTAGCACGGATGCCCACGGCGCCGTCGAGCCGCCGATGGTGTCGCCGAACTCCGTGGCCACGACCGGATAGCCGGCCGCCAGGATGGCCTGTACCGCCGCCATTTCCAGCGCTGAGCATTGGGGCAAGCCGACGCTCAGGATCCCGTCGGACACGCACGATACTTGGGTGGGATATTGCGACGAGGGATACGGGTGCCAGACGGCTCCTAGCTGCCCGGCCGAATCCGTGGGCTTGTACTTCAGCCAGCCGTCCATTTGCTGCGACCACTGCAGCGTCGAGGACAGCACCACGTTGCTCGCTCCAGTCGCACGCACCGCATCCAGCAACTCTTGCATGCCGGCGGTCGACCACGTCAGATTCGTCACGCCGGCGCCGCCGGAATAGGCGAATTGCGTGACGCTGCCGCCGTTCAGCAGATCCTGCCACGGCGCATTACCGATCAGCGCGGTGGCGTCGAGAAACGGTTCGTTGAACAGTTCGAAGATGACCCCGGGATTCGTCTTGAACTGATTGGCGAGCGACGTCCAAAACGTCACCGAATGGTCGGTATCCGCCATCGGGTTCTGGGTGGTCGGGCAAGCCGGCGTGGCGCCGTCGTTCGGCGCGGCCCAATGCAGATCGAGGATGACATACAAGCCGGCTGCGGTGGCATCGGCGACGCTCTGCTCCACCGTCGCCCGATAATTGCCGCCGGGATCCGCCTTGATGGTCGCACCCGCCGTGCCGGCAGAGCCACCGATATCGATGCACGACAGCCCCAGCCACGACGCCTCATTGAGCGGTAGCCGCACCGCGTTCGCGCCCCAGCTCTTGATCGTCGTCCAGTTCGGCGTGGGATCGCCGGTCTGTGAACCCCACGGGTTGCTCGGATCCCATCCGCCGATGGCCACGAACTCGAGACCACTGACGTTCACGCCGCGCAGTTGCACGGTCTTGCCATTCTCGTCGACGAGGTGATTGCCTGCCACCTTGATCGCGCTGCCGGCGGCTGCGGTCACGGGCGTGATGGTGACGGTGGACGCCGCGGTAGCCCCGAGCGCGGCGCCGCCTCCCGGAGCCGACAGGGTGACCGTGAAGGTCGCACTGCTGGTCATGGCGGCCGCAGGGCTGATCGCAACGATGAATGTCTTGGGTGTCGCATCATTGGCGGCCCAATTCAGCGTTCCATGGGTGCCCGTGTAGTTCGTGCCCGCCTGTGCGGTTCTGTTGGCCGTGGCATACGCCACGCTTACCGCGCCGGCGGAGCCGCCGCTGCGCGACACGGTTACGTTAAGCGAGCCTGCGTTCGCGGCCACCGAGTAATTGGCGGCCGAGAGCTGCAGACTGCCGGCGGTTGCGTCGCCAGCCACCGTGATGGTGGCGCTGTTCGGAGCGCCCATCGCGGCATCCGTACTCGGATGGGACAGCACGACGCTGAACGATTTGCTTCCCTCGAAAGGTGTGGTGTTGCTGACGGGCACCGCGAAGGTTTTCGCGGTCATGTCGTTCGCCGCCCACTCGAGCATGCCGCTCGCTGCCTTGTAGACGGTCCCCGCGACGGCGCTGCCATCGCTGGTCGCGTACTGCACACTGACCGCAGCGCTCGCGGTACCGGATCGCTTGACCGTCACCGTGACGGCGGAGGCGTTCTGCGCCACTGCGAAGCTCGCTGCGGAGAATGCCAGCGTGTTGGAGGTCGCGGGTGGTGTGGGCGGCGTCACGGGCGTGGTGACCGGCGTCGTCACCGGTGCGGTCACGGGTGTCGTCACCGGAGTGGTCGAGGCGGCCGGCGAGGCGGCGGGGGTCGAGGACGCCGGCGTCGCCGATGCGGCCGCCGTGGATGCGTTCTGGCTGGAATCGCCGCCGCAGGCTGACAGCGCGAGCGCGCACATGCACACCATCACCGCCGGCAACCCACGACAAAAAACTGGTGCCATCATTCCTATCATATGCGCCTCGGCCCGTTATGCTTTCCAGCACTTCATCCCCCGGCCGCTGCGTGCGCAACTGTCTCTGAATTGGCACGTCGTGATGCGCCGACATGTGACGCAATTCACAGGACGCCGCTCATACGCGACGGCAAGGTACTGACCGTGTACGGGCTGGCCGCGTCCGATCTCGGCGAGCGTGTCACCGCCGTGGCCTCGCACCTGGGTTACCGCGTGCAGCCCGATTCCGAGCCACTGCGCAACGCGTTCATTCGAAGCGATCATTACAGCTACTAAACGGTGCCGCCCGTAGGGGCGACGGCGACATGCAAGCTTGCCCGTTTCCGTCGCCGAATCACTCGAATGGGTTCTGGAGTCGCACGCACGTTGACGTGTAGCGCGCCGTGTTTCGCGTCACCACAACGAGATCATGTATCAGCGCAGTAGCCGCTACCTGCTTGTCGAGCGGATTCTCCGGATTCGGTACGCGCAAACGGCCCCAGATGTGCGCAATTTCCTCATCGAAAGGTAGAGGTCGACGGCCTCGCGGCTCGCAGTCGCAAAAAACGCCCGAACTCCCGGATTAGCCTTCTCGCCCTTGCGAATTTCGCTGATGACATTGGTATCTACGAGATACACCTCAATCTCGGTGGTCGCCCTGCTCTCGCTCGAAGTCGCTGTCCTTGCCGACGTTGGGAATGGCAGCGGGCGTCCAAGCATCCAGCTGCTCTGGAGTGTAACGGTCGCGGGCAAGGTGATGCACGGCCGAGTGAAACACGGCATGCAGAGCCAGCTCGTCACCGATGCGGAACTCACGAATCAACATATCGTCAGCCCCTTCCAAGATCACCGCTGAGCGCGTCATGGCTGACGCTTAGCCGCTGCGGCGATGCGCCGCAACTGAGGGAATTCCGGGTCCGACTGCGGAACTTGCCGTCCCGTGGGCGCAGGCGGAAAATAACACGCCATGAGAATCGGTGTCGGATTCAAGGCCCACTCGGGTTGGGCGGCCCTGGTTGCGATCGGCGGGTCCGATGGCGAGACGCGGGTCATCGAACGGCGCCGCATCGAGTTGACTGAACCCGATACTCTCGCGTGGGCGAAGCAGCCCTATCACGCGGCACAAGACCTCCCCTCAGAAGAAGCAAGAAAACTCGTGGATCGCGGCGTTGCAGCGGCGCATCGAGTGGCGCTCCAGGAAATGCGCGCCTTGGCGGGGCGATGGCGAAACAGCGGCCATGATGTGATCGGCTGCGGAATTCTGAGCGGGCCGCCCTTGCCGGACTGGACCACCGGCCAAATTCTCGCCGTGCACATTCGGATGCGCAAGGCGGAGGGCGCCCTCTTCCCCGCGGCGCTGGCCCATGCCGCGAACGCATGCCAATTGAACCGGATCATCATCTTTCAGAGCGCATTGAATGCGCCCGACGAATCGCTCGACTTCGCAGCCGCGGCAAACCAACTCGCCGCGCTCGGCAAAGCGGTGGGCCCGCCGTGGGGTGCGGATCAGAAAAGCGCGGCGTTGGCCGCCATGATCGTTTTACGGAAATATTCCGGTCACTGACGCCATTGTCTGGCGTAACCTAGCCGCGTCCGTCTCGAGCCCAGAATCAACGATGAGATTCGCGCCGCTGGCCGATTGGAACAACTTCTATGTGATCGCCGGCTCATCCGCCGGCGGCCTCACGGGCCTCACGTTCGTGGTCATCGCCTCGAACATCCGTCACAATTTGGGGAATTACCTTCCCGTGCGCGAGGATTGGATCTGGAACGTGATCATGCCCGGCATCGGTTACGGCGCCTTGCTCAGCATGGCGATCCTCCTCTGGCGGCACCCGGACCCCAGCCTGTACGGCGTCAGCGCGGCCTCCATGCTGCTGCTGTTCATCGGCATTCATAACGCATGGGACATTGCGGTTTGGATGACTTTGCGAAAGCACGAGGGCACCGCGCCCGAGGATGCCGACGACGAGAAAAACCCTCGCGATGATTGATGCCGATGCGACTCCTCGAACGCGCAGCGTCATTGCGCGTCGTGAAAAATGATCCCCAGCGTGTGACGCCGCCCTGACCGGAGGCGGCTGACGCCGTGACGCATCGTCGCTCGATAGGTGCC
>Ga0209890_10001399_pt1 | contig 10931 bp, 10 predicted proteins | sample OrgsoiDNA2013049_FD_185799 | JGI IMG/M metagenome (GOLD analysis project Ga0209890, IMG submission 185799) | Permafrost soil microbial communities from the Arctic, to analyse light accelerated degradation of dissolved organic matter (DOM) -... | ecosystem: Environmental > Terrestrial > Soil >... | reverse complement strand
CCAGGCCGTTCTCGTTGGCGCGGTACATTTCACCGAGCAACTCGTCCTGGACCGGACAGAAATCGTTTTCGTAGGCATCGCGGCTTGAGAACATTTTGCAGTCTCCCCTGTCCACACGATGCAGCGTAACCCTCTAACGAAAGGTTAACCACCCTACCCGGTAGTGACACGGGGTACCTTGACCGCCGCGAATCAGGACGGCGCCACCCCCCGTCCCGCTATAGCGAGTTTGCCTTCATCCACGCGGCCACCCCCCGGCCGATCGCCGGCCCGGAATCCTCCTGGACGAAATGCGAGCCTGGCACGGTGACTTCGGTCTGGCTTTTCCAGCTTCGGCAAAAATCCCGGACAGCACCGATCAGAATCGCGCCGGGATCAGCGTTAACAAACAGCTTCGGAATGTCGTTCTCGGCCATCCACCTCGAATAATCCGTCGCGATCTGCACAACATCGGCGGGTTCGCCCGATATCGGGATCTGCCGCGGCCAGGTCAGCGTCGGCCAGCGGTCCCTGGCTTGCAGAAACGGCCGGCGATACTCCGTCATCTCGGCCTCGGTCAGTTTCCTCAAGACCGAGCCAGGCAGCACCCGTTCGACGAACATGTTGCGGTCGAGGATCATTGCTTCGCCCTTGTCGGAGCGAAACCCCTGGAAGATCGGCGTCGCGGCCGCGCTCCATTCCTCCCAGCCGGCGACCGGCCGCACGATCCCCTCCATATAGGCGATGCCGCGGACGCGATCGCGGTGATGGTTGGCCCAGTCGAAACCGAGCGCCGAGCCCCAGTCGTGCACCACGAACACGATAGGTTGCGCGGGACCGATGACCGCATCGATGAAGCCCGCCAGATATTTGCGGTGGGTCGTGAAGCGGTAGGTGTCGGTATCAGGATTTGGCAGTTTGGCGGAATCGCCCATGCCGATCAGGTCCGGCGCGATCAGGCGGCCATATCCTTCCAGTTCGGGAATGACGTCGCGCCAAAGATAGGACGAGGTCGGGTTGCCATGCAGAAACAGCACCGGCGTTCCCTCGCCGCGCTCGTGATAGGCCATGCGGCTACCCAGCACATCGACGGTCTTTTTTGCGAGTGGTTGTTCTGTCATCGGAGTTCTCGATCAATCGGCCCAGTTCGCGAGCATGCGGCGCGCCTGAAACTAACGCAAATTGCGGCGGCGGCGCCTGAAGATTTGACTCGCTTCCCGTTAAACGCAGGGTGAAGTATGACATCACCCCCGACGAGCGACGGCCAACAGATTCTACCATGCCCCCTGCCTTCACGATCTCCGACCTGCGGCAGCGCCCGGAGTTTTTCGATTCTGTTGCCGAGCGGATCTGGCAGGCCTGGTGGAAGGCGGACGGCCATCCGCTCGAATATATTTCGGGCCGTCTGCGGGAGAACCTGAGTGCCATGTCGATTCCGTTTGCGCTGGTCGCCCATGACGGCGACGTTTTTCTTGGTACGACATCGGTGATCGCATCCGATCTCGCCGAGCGCCCGCAATTGACGCCATGGGTCGCCGCGGTGTGGGTCGATCCACAGGCACGCCAACGCGGCGTCGGTGCGGCGCTGGTCGACCGCGCAACTTTGGATTGCTTCGCGCTGGGCGTCCGCCGCGCCTATCTGTGCGCGCGACCGCAGCGGTCGGGCTACTACGAAAGGCTGGGCTGGACCCCGATCGAGCGCGGTATCGGGCCACACCATCTGAGCGTATTGATCCGGGATGCAGGCGTGCAAGCCGGCACTATCAGCCGTTCGCCGCCATGAAAATCGACAGGCCGAATCCGGTAAGGTGATGCAATGCCTGGTCTACCCCGATCAGCGTCCAGAACCATGGATGATGATTCTCCTGCGTCACGCAAAACCTCGATGAGCAAAATCCCTTGGCGCGGTCGACCGTGATGTGAATCGCAAAGTCGATGAGGGCAACAAACCAGAATCGCGGCGCGACAATCAGGATCAGCGTCATTGCAACCGCAAGATGCACCAGACAGTGGGCCAGCAGCGGCAACGCCCAGCCGGTCTTTTGGTCCTTGCCGATCGCCATCCAGGAGGTTTGCAGGACGAAATCCGCGATGATGTGTTTGAACGTGAGGGCCAGCATCCACCCTATCAGCGCACCTACCGGAACCGACGAAGACATGGGGGGAAACAACAAAGCTGACGCCCTTTGCTGGGACTGACTGGAAATGACATTAAGAACAGTAACTCAGGCTGTCAGCGCAACTTCTCTTCAATCCCGATCAATTCAGGCGCGATATTACTTATTTATGACACCTCCCGAGCTGGAATGCACCTGCGGGGAACCGAAAAACGCTAGGTGTGACCTAACAGTAATATGCACGGCAACATCAATAACGATCCACCAGTAACGTTACCCCGCAGCCTTATTTGCAATCCACTCCGGGGCGGATATCATCCTTAACTGGAAAATTGTCGTTCTTTTTTAGATATTTACGATCTAGTTCGGGCGCTCTTCGGCGCCGGTCTGGTGGCGGACCGCCAGGGGTGCGGTTATGAACGATGAGCGATGAACTCCCGACGCCAGATGCGGAAACGCCGCCCGCGCAGTCGCGGGTTGTCAATAGCAACCGCAGGCAGGTGCTGCTGTTTGTCGCGCTGACATTGATCCTCACTGTCGCGACGGTTTGGGGCGGTCGCACCTGGGTGAGGAATTCCGAAACGCTGATCTTCGCTGTCGGAGACGCCAACAGCCTTGACGCCCGTTTTGCCGCCAAGCTTGCCGCGGTACTCAAGAACAGTTCTTCGCGGCTGCGTCTCAAGATCGTGGCCAACGCCGACTGCGGCAAGGCTCTCGCGCAGTTCGATCGCAGGCATGCCGATCTTGCGGTGCTGCGCACCGATGCAAAAATCCCGCCGCGCGCCCGCGCGCTTGCCATCCTGGAGCACGACGTGCTGTTGCTGATCAGCCCTGGCGGCAAAAAGATCAAATCGCTTGCCGAGCTGAAGAAAAAGAAGATCGCCGTTTTAGCCGATGCCGACAACAGCGTCGCGTTCGTGCGCACCATCCTCGAGATTTCCGATAACGCAGATGGCGGTCCACGGGTGCAGATGGCGCCGCCGAATTCGACAATCGAAAGGCTGTTCGCGTCCGGTGGCTACGGCGCGGCGATCGCCATTGCGCATGCCTCGAAGATCGTCAAGGACAAGAGCTATGAACAGTCTGCCAGGCGCGGCGGGTTCACCCTGAACGCGATCGACGAGGCGAAAGCGCTGGCCAGAAAAAACCCCGGCATTTCGGAGGAAACGCTGACAGCAGGCATGCTGTCGTCGGCACCGGCGATTCCCGATGACGATCTCGATACCATCGGGCTGCAATGGCTGCTGGTCGCGCAGTCCAGGATGTCATCGACGACAGCGGGAGATCTCGCCCGCACGATCTACGAAAACAAGGCCGAACTCGCGCTCGCCGATGGCTTCGCCTCCAGGATCGAGCCGGCCGACACCGACAAGGACGCCTTCATCGTCGCGCACCAGGGCGCCGCCGAATACATCAACGACGATACCAAGTCGTTCATGGACCGTTACAGCGACCTGCTGTATCTCGCCGCCGCCGCGCTCAGCGTGATCGGCTCGATCTTTGCCGGGATCTACACCAAGTTCACCCGCGTCGCGCCGGAGAAAGCCGGCGAGCTTGCGACCGCGATCCTCGACATCGGCGAGAGGGTAGAACACGCCGATTCGCTGGACCGGCTCGAAGCGTTGCAGGACGAACTCGAAGTCATTCTTCGCGGCGCGGTGATCGGATTGCGCGACGGCACCATCTCAAGCGACGGGCTGGATACCTTCAGGCTGGGTTACGAATTCGTGCGCGACGAGATCGGCATGCGCCGCGATCACCTGAAGCGCAACGCCGGCCATGACGGCAATGTGGTAGTCGTCAAGTCAGCGCAAAGCGCGTAGAAGGCGAATAACGAATAGCGAATGGCGAGTAGAACGGGAAAACTATTCGCTATTCGCCACTTGCCTCTGTTCTCGCGCCCGCGCCCTGATCTCCGCGATGGTGCGCTTGAGCGCGGCCTGCCGCGGATCGGGCGTGACCGCGGCGCGTGCCTCCGCCACGGCGGCGGCAAGATCGGCTAACGGCAGATTCTCATCGAGGGTCGGCTTGACGAGGCCATCGATGATCGCATGCCAGTCTGCGAGACCCTGGCGATAGGCGTCGCCGTAGCCCTGCACCATGGTCGCGGTCCGCACGATCGTGGACGTTGCCGCTGGCTGCCTGGTCAGGCTGCGGTCGATCATGTGCAGCCAGCGTTCGACCCAAACCCGCTCCTTGGCATAGCGCACCGAGAACAGCCGCCATCGCCGCAAGCCGGCCTCGATCCTCAAACGGCGAATGCCCCACCGGCTCGCGTTGCCGAAGCGGATCGAGACCGGCATATGTAGCCACCCCACCCATTCGAGGGCATCGAGTACCGGTTCGGCGACAATGGCGGGAAGCGCCCCGATCAGTTCATCGAGCCGGAATTTCCTGATATCGTCGGCAAACCGAACATTCGGGGCGCCGGAGGCCATTTCGGCTTCGGCGAGTTTTGACTGCGCGATCCGGATCGGATCCTCATAGCTCATGCGCATCACCATCAGCCGCGCGATTTCGCCGAGCATGACGTCATCGACGCCGCGGCGGCCGACGAACCGCCGCAAGCGGTGCACGTAAAGGCCGGCATAGCTGGGGCCCTGGTAGTCAATCAGAAGATGAATGCCTTCGCTGACGATCGGGGCGGCGCCCTCGGGCAGGCCGACGGGCAAAAACGGCGGCGCCTCGTCGTCAACGCCGATGATATCGGCGAGCAAATAACGCAGCGAAGACAGGACGCCCGTCACTACAGCGCTCCCTGCCCTTAAGCGGGATTCGGTGCAGCGGCTGCGGCGTAATGCGCCAGTCGCTGCTCCAGCGTTGCGATATTCTGAAACAGCCGGGCGCTGGAGAGACGAAGAAAGTAAAAGCCGAAGGCCGGATTCTGCACGTAAAGTTCCTCGACCTTGGTGTAGCTGACGCTGAGGATGAGACCGGCTTCGATGCATTCCAGCGTCTGGGTTCGCATGTTGGACGGCGACAGCATGCCGAGCTCGCCGACGATGGCGCCGACCGGCAGTTCGATACCTGATTCCACCAGCTTGAATCGGCCGCTGACGATGTAGAGCATTTCCTCGGCCTTCTCGTCCTTGTAGAACAGGACCTCGCCGGCCGCGCATTGGCGCTCGGCCATGAACGGCTTCAGCCATTCCATCGACAGGTCGCTGTTGACCGACTTTTTCACCTCGCGCACCAATTGCAGCATCTGATGCAGCCGATACGAATTGAGCACCAGCAGCACCGTCTGCAACGCCCCGGTCGCATAATTGTGAGTAGGAATCGAGGACGCGATCAGGACGACGTTGGTGAGAATGCCGAAAACCCGCAGCGGGATCATTGTGCGCATCGAAAGGGTCGCGACCACGAAGACTGACGCGAACAAGCTCGCTGCGGATCCTGCATGTTCTGCGAAATGAGACGTATCCATTGGAGGCCAACCAATTTTCAGGAAGTAAGGGTTTTTTGCGATTCTGTTCCAGCGCGCGCCCCCCACCATAATGTGCGGGGGGAATCTTTGATATACGGGGGGAAAGCGACGTTTTGTCAGGGATTATGGCTTATCCCGGCAAATAAACTCCGATTTGGGGAGGGCCCGAGTTTCCCTGTCCCCGGCGATAACGCTGTTTTCGGGCTGTCGTTGACGGGCTGCCACCACCCGGGCACTTTATCGGACCGGCCGCGCGCAGCACGCCGCATCCGGGCTTTTTTTACCGACGGACTCCGCCTCGCAATGTCCAAGCCGCTTGCTTTCCCTGGTCTGGCAGAATTCGCAGCCGCGACCGCCGGCCGCAACATGACCAAGGCGGCCTATGTCGCGGTCGCGGCCGGCGTCGCCATGATGGTTCTGCTCACGGTCGATCCCGCCTATGAAACGGCGCATCACTGGGTCGACGGGTTGCTTTGGGGCTGCCTTGCTTTCTTTGCATTCGAATGGATCGTCCGGCTTCGCCACGCCGTTCTGACGCAGCGTGGATGGGCTTATGCGTTATCCGGCCGCGGGCTCGTGGACGCCGTCGGCGCCCTGGCGGTACCGCTCGCCCTCGTCCTCGGCGCGAATCCCAAAACGGCGTGGCTGCTGGGCATATTCTGGATGTTCAAGGTGGTCCCGGGAATTCCGGGACTACGGCAATTGCGCCGGGTGTTGGTGCAGGAATCCGGGCCGCTGTTCAGCGTGCTGGTGATCTTCCTGATGGTGCTGTTTCTCGCCTCGGTGTCGGTGTATTTCCTGGAACGCGACGTCCAGCCGGGCACTTTCGGCAGCGTGCCGGCGGCCTTGTGGTGGGCGATCGCGACCCTGACCACGGTGGGATATGGCGACGTGGTGCCGATCACGCCGCTCGGCCGGCTGGTGGCGGCTGTGGTGATGATCTGCGGCCTCGGCGTGTTCGGGCTCTGGACCGGTATTCTCGCCACCGGCTTTGCCGCCGAAACCCGCCGCGATAATTTTCTGAAAACCTGGGAGTCGGTGAGCAAGGTGCCGTTCTTTGCCGCGCTGGGTCCCGCCGCGATCGCCGATGTCACGCACATGCTGCGCACCATGGATCTGCCGGCGCGCACCATGATCATCCGCAAGGGTCAGACCGGCGATTGCATGTATTTCATCGCCGCCGGCGAGGTCGAGGTCGATCTGCCGGGCAAGAAGGTGACGCTCGGCGAAGGCGCGTTCTTCGGCGAGATGGCCCTGCTCGGCAATAATTTACGCTCCGCCAATATCACCACGAGGCGGGTGTCGAGGCTCCTGGTGCTGGATCTCGTGGACTTCCGCATGCTGATGGCGCGGCATCCCGATCTGGCCGAGACCATCGACGTCGAGGCCAGGCGGCGCGAGCTGGAAAACAAGTAACGGAGAGACGCATGCCCGAAGCCGCCGCGAGCGCGCCGTTGCTCGATATCGATGGTGCGCGCGCCACCATCCGCCTCAACCGGCCAAGACATTTGAACCGGCTGCAGGCCGGTGATCTCGATGCGCTGCTAAAACTGTTCGACCGGATCGAAGCCGATCCGGCCGTCCGGGTCATGGTGCTCACCGGCACCGGCCGCGCCTTCAGCGCCGGCTACGACCTCAACTCGGTCGCCGAGCGCGCCGCCAGCGCCATTGAACAGAAGAGCGCCGGATCGGCGTTCGAGGTCGTGGTCAACCGGCTCGAGGATCTCGGCGTTCCCTCGATCTGCCGGATCAATGGCGGCGTCTATGGCGGCGCGACCGATCTGGCGCTGGCCTGTGATTTCCGCATCGGGGTCGACAGCTGCGAGATGTTCATGCCGGCGGCGCGGCTCGGGCTGCATTACTACAAGAGCGGCATCAGGCGCTATGTGTCGCGGCTCGGCGCCGACAATGCCAGAAAACTGTTCCTGACCGCGCAGAAGATCGGCGCTGCGGAGATGTTGCGGATCGGTTACCTCACCGCGATGGCGCCGGCCGAGGCGCTGGATGCGGAAGTCGACAAGCTCGCCACGATTCTTGCCGGCAATGCGCCGGTCGCGATGCGCGGCATGAAGCGCACCATCAACGAAATCGCCCGCGGCGCGCTCGACGAAGACGCCGCCGACCAGCGGCATCGCGACAGCATGCGCGGCGCCGAGATCAAGGAAGGCATCAAGGCGTTCGCGGAAAAGCGGCCGCCGAGGTTTTGATTTTCTTACCTCGCCCCGCTTGCGGGGCGAGGGTCATCGCTACTCCTCGAAGAACGTCACGGCATCGGCAACGCTGGCGCGGGTGGTGCGGTAGCTGTTGGCCTTGTGGTCGCGGTCGGGGAAGCCGAATGAAATGCCGCATACCACCCGCCGGTCATCGCCGAGCCCAAAGTGCTTGCGCACCAGCTCGGAATGAAACGCCAGCGCCGCTTGCGGGATCGTGGCCACGCCCAGCGCCTGCGCCGCCAGCATGAAGCTCGTGACATAGCCGCCGCAATCGATCGCGCCGTAGACGCCGAGCGCTTCGTCGGTGTGGACGATGGCGACATGCGGCGCGCCGAAGAAATTGAAGTTTTCCAGCGCCTGTTTCGCATAGCCCGCTTTGTCACCCCTGGGAATGCCCAGCGAGTTGTAAAGCTGAAAGCCGCTCTCGCGGCGGCGCGCGAGATAGACCCCGCGATATTCGCGCGGGAACGGAAAGTCGCCGGTATTCGGTTTGCCGCCGGAGGCGGCGCCATAAATTGCATCGCGAAATTTTTGGGTCGCCGCACCCGACGCGATCGCGAGCTGCCAGGGCTGGCTGTTGCACCACGACGCGGTTTTTTGCGCGGCGTTCAATATGCGCTCGATGGTCAAGCGCGGCACCGGGTCGGGCCGGAACGCGCGGCAGGAATAGCGCGATGCCAGCAGATCTTCGAGGATGTCGATCGGCGCGGCGTCGATTTTGCTGTCCATCAAATCATCGCCTCTGTTGGACGGGGCACGAGAGTTTTCATCGCCCCTTGGTCGGGATCTTGTTGAACGGGACATTCTTGTCGACGCGGATGTCGCCGGGCAGCCCGAGCACGCGCTCGGCGATGATGTTGCGCAGGATCTCATCGGTGCCGCCGGCGATGCGCATCGACGGCGAGTTCAGCAGCATCTGCTGGAACTGGCCGCGCGCCTCTTCTTCCGCGGCACCGGTAAAGACGCCGGCCGCGCCTTCGAGGTCCATCGCATAGGTCGCGATGTCCTGCAGCATCGAGCCCGCCACCAGCTTGCCGATCGAGTTTTCCGGCCCCGGACGTTCGCCCTTGGATAGCGCCGATATCGCCCGATAGCTGGTGTATTTCAGCCCGCTCGCTTTCACCGCCCAGTTGGCGAGTTTCGAGCGCGTGGCGCGATCGTCGATGGCGAGCCCATCCTCCGTCATCAGATTGGAGCAGAAATCGAACATCTCGGGAAAGCCGGTCGCAAGCCGGGAGCCGATCGACATCCGCTCGTTCATCAGCGTGGTCAGCGACACATTCCAGCCGTCGCCGACCGCACCGAGACGCTGATGATCGGGAATGACGACGTCGGTAAAATAGACCTCGTTGAACTCCTGCATGCCGTTGGCCTGCCTGATCGGCCTCACTTCGACGCCGGGGCTCTTCATGTCGAGAAAGAACATCGTCAATCCCTTGTGCTTGGGCACATTGGGATCGGTCCGGGTGATCAGCAGGCCGAAGTCGGAATAATGCGCGCCCGAGGTCCAGATCTTCTGGCCGTTGACGATCCAATCGTCGCCGCGTCGCTCGGCGCGGGTGCGCAGGCCCGCGACGTCAGACCCGCCGGCCGGCTCCGAAAACAACTGGCACCAGATCTGCTCGCCGGCGGCGAGCTTCGGCAAATAGTGGCGCTTATGCTCCTCGGAGCCATAGGCCATCACGGTCGGCCCGCACATGCCCTCGCCGATCTGGAACGGCTGCGTCAGCTTGCCGTACATGCCTTCTTCCTGCTGCCAGATCACGCGCTCGATCGGCGTGGCGCCGCGCCCGCCATATTCCTTCGGCCAATGCAGGCAGGCCCAGCCGGCGTCGGCCTTCTTCTTCTGCCAGGCCTTGCCGACATCGACGATTTCCTCTTTCTCCAGCCTGATCCGGCCGAGCGAGGATTTTGACAGCTCCGCCTCGAATTGCTTCGGCGCGTTGGCGGCGATCCATTGACGGGCCGTGGCGCGGAATTCGGCTTCCTGCGGCGTGTCATCGAAATTCATGGCGGGTTCCTTTTTCTTGTCATTCCGGGGCGCGCATTGCGCGAACCCGGAATCTCGATCAACAACCTCTGGATTCCGGGTTCGCGCACCAAGTCGGCTGTTGCCGACTTGGTAATCATATTGCTGAACTCGGGTAAACCCGAGTTCAGTCGCGCGCCCCGGAATGACGAAACCTACGATCTTCCTCTGGTCGGTATCTTGTTGAACGGCACGTCCTTGTCGACCCGGATATCGCCGGGCAGGCCAAGAACGCGCTCGGCGATGATGTTGCGCATGATCTCGTCGGTGCCGCCTTCGACGCGGGTGCCGGGGGCACGCAGCAGCATCGCCTGGAATTTTCCGGTGGCTTCCGCGTCCTCAGGCCCGCTCAGCACGCCGGCGGCACCCTGCAAATCCAGCGCATAGGCCGCGACATCCTGGATCATCGATCCCGCCACCAGCTTGCCGATCGAATTCTCCGGCCCCGGACGCTCGCCCTTCGATAGCGCCGAGATCGCCCGCATGCTGGTGTATTTCAGTCCGCTCGCCTTCACCGCCCAGCTTGCGAGTTTTGAGCGCACGCCGCGGTCGTCGATGGCAAGGCCGTCCGCCAGCATCAGATTGCCGCAGAACTCGAACAATTCCGGGAAACCGGTCGAAACACCGGCGCCGATCGACATCCGCTCGTTCATCAGCGTGGTCAGCGACACGTTCCAGCCGTCATTGACTTCGCCGAGCCGCTGCACGTCCGGAATTTTTACGTCGGTGAAATACACCTCGTTGAAATCCGACTGGCCATTGGCCTGCTTGATCGGCTTGATCTCGACACCTTCGCTCTTCATGTCCAGGAAGAACATGGTGAGACCCTTGTGTTTTGCTACGTTCGGATCGGTGCGGGTGAGCAGGATGCCGTAGTCGGAATAATGCGCACCCGAAGTCCAGATCTTCTGGCCGTTGATGATCCAGTCGTCGCCGCGTCGCTCCGCGCGGGTGCGCAGGCCGGCGACGTCGGAACCGCCGGCCGGTTCGGAGAACAGCTGGCACCAGACCTTTTCGCCGGACGCGAGCGGCGGCAGGTATTTTCGCTTCTGGTCCTCACCGGCAAAGGCCATCATGGTCGGTCCGCACATGCCGTGGCCAATAATGAACATTCCGCTGAGCTTGCCGAACGCGCCTTCCTCCTGCTGCCAGATCACGCGCTCGAT
>Ga0209890_10001398_pt1 | contig 10940 bp, 10 predicted proteins | sample OrgsoiDNA2013049_FD_185799 | JGI IMG/M metagenome (GOLD analysis project Ga0209890, IMG submission 185799) | Permafrost soil microbial communities from the Arctic, to analyse light accelerated degradation of dissolved organic matter (DOM) -... | ecosystem: Environmental > Terrestrial > Soil >... | reverse complement strand
GAACGACAGCGCAGAGAAGGCGACGATGCCCGCGAGGCTTCCGATGATGTCGAGGCGATACGCGTCGAGCGGGCTGTACAGCTTGAAGGAGCGGCCCACGCCCTCACCGATGCACGCCATCACCAGCGCCGTGGCCAGGAAGATGACCGGCAGGGCGATCCAGGAGGGCACACCGGAGGTGGCGCTGCTACCTCCGAAGAAGATCAACTGGTCTGCGGAGCGCTCCACGGTGACGGGAAACCCGCTGACGAACACGATGAGCACGCCCATGGCAATGGGCGCCAGCCGGGACAGGTCACGCTGCGACCGCGAGTGCAGGAACCCGGCGCCGATGCCCAGGAAACTGCCGAGCAGGACGAAGTTGGAGAAGAAGGCGAGATAGATGACGTTGGAGCCGAGCCAGCGGATCAGCGCCAACTCAGTGAACAGCATCAGTGCGCTGTACAGAACCAGCCGCCAACGTCCGCTGACCATCAATGCTCCCGTGCTCGGATTGGAGTGGCGCGCCCCGTTGGCGTCTGGCGATGAGCTCGGCGCTCAGGATTCGACGCAGGATACGCGCTGGGGGTGGCTGGGACGCGTCGTCACGTTCACGGATTCCGGGCCGTGGCCGGTCGCTGCAATCGGCCTGCAAACCGCCAGCTTCATCCTCACCGCAGTCACCCCGTTGCGGGTACCTTTCGCCAGGTAGAGGAGCCAGAGCAGATGTCCGACCCGATCGACCGCCTCATTGAGGGCATTGAGCACGCACGCATCAGCAAGACGGGGGCGTTTGCCGCCGACGCGGTCCTTGACGCCACGGTCCCCAACTGGCGGTTCACCGTGCGCGGCGCTCCTGCCATCGAGGCGGAGCTGGGCGGCTGGTTCGCTGACGCGGGCCACTTCGAGGAACTGCGTCGGACCGCGATACCCGGTGGCGCAATGGTCGAGTTCGTGCTCACCTGGGAGGAGAACGGCGAGCCGCACATGTGCCACCAGGCGCACAGGATCGAGGTGAGCGACGGCCTGATCGTCGCCGACAAGGTGTGGTGCGGCGGCCGGTGGGGCGCCGCGCTCCAGGCGGAGATGGCCGAAGCCGCCGCCAGTGCCTGACATTCTTGCGACCGCGTCGCCAGTCCGCATCGAGGCGACCGTTGCCGACCTGCTCCGCGGCGCCCAGGACCGCGAGCCGTGGAAGGCCGCGGACTCGCTGTCGGGCAGCAGGTTCGAGCGCACCACCATCGAGGGCGAGCCCTACGTGGTGAAGTATCTCTGCGTCGACGACGACTGGCTGATGCGCGCCAGCGGTGACCTGCACTGCCGCCAGTTGACGCTCATGGCGTCGTCCGTTCTCAAGTCTCTGCCGGCCGCGATCGACCACACGGTGGTCGCCTGCGCACCGTACATGTCGGAGCGAGGCCACCGGGGCGCCGCGGTGCTCATGCGCGACGTGTCCGGCGAGTTGGTGGCCACCGGCAGTGCGCCCATCAGCCTCGATGCGCACCGCCGTTTCCTCCGGCACATGGCACAGATGCACGCGGCCTACATGGGGTTCGAGGACACCGTGGGGCTTTTCCCCATGGCCCATCACTACGTGATCCTCAACCCCGTCATGGCCGAGCTGGAGATCGCCGCCGGCAGCCGGGACCCCGTCCCACGCGCGGCGCGAGAGGGATGGGAGGCGATCGCGGCAGGTCATCCCGCAGTGTCGAAGACACTGCGGGCGCTCGCGGCCGATCCCTCGCCCCTGACCGCCGCTCTGCGCACCGGTCCACTGACGCTTGTTCACGGCGACTGGAAGCTGGGCAACCTCGGCGCCCACCCCAACGGAGACACCATCCTGCTCGACTGGGACCGCGTCGGCGTCGGCGCGCCGCTCATCGACCTTGCGTGGTACCTCGCGGTGAATTGCGATCGCTTGCCCGAGTCGAAGGAGTCCGCGATCGCCGCCTACCGCGCCTCGCTCGAGGCGGCCGGCATCGGTACAGCCGGCTGGTGGGATCGGCAGCTCGGCGCGGCCCTTTCCGGTGCCTTTCTCCAACTCGCCTGGTCGAAGGTGGGCGATGTGGCGGAGTTCACCTGGTGGAGCGATCGCCTCAACGAGGCCATGCCGTTGTCGTGACCGACGTTTCCGTCGCCTACGAGGGGTCAGCGGCTGCCTGGGAGGCCGGCCCCGCTCGCCTGTACGACCGCCTCGCCGAGCGCATCATCGCGTCCGCTGGGGGGGACCTCGAGGGCATGCTGGTGCTCGACGTGGGCGCCGGCACCGGCGCGCTGTGTCGGGCTGTGCGCGCACGCAACGGAACCCCCGTCGCTCTCGACCCATCCGCCGACATGCTCGCCCATGCCGGGGATGCGGCGTTGATCAGCGTCACCGGCGACATGCTCGCGTTGCCCTTCATCGACAACAGCTTCGACGCAGCGGTCAGCGCGTTCGCCGTCTCGCATGTCGAAGCGCCGGTGCGTGCGCTTGCCGAGATGGGGCGGGTGGTTCGCGGCGGCGCGAGGGTGGTGGTCGGGGTCTTCGGCGCGACGCCACCCAACCCGTCGAAGGATGTGGTCGACGATGTCGCCGCACGCTTCGGCTACCTTCCGCCCGCCTGGTATGCGCGCCTCAAAGCGTACCTTGAGCCGCTGAGTAACACCCCAGAGCTGTTGAGCGCGTGCGCCCACGCGGGCGGCCTGCACGACGTGCGCATCGAGGACGTCGTCGTCGACTCCGGCCTCAATTCCGCCGAGGCGATTGTCGGATACCGGCTCGGCATGGCTCACCTCGCGCCGTTCGTTCGATCACTGTCCTCGCAGCGACGTGAAGACCTCCTGGCACAGGCAGTCTCCGAGGTTCGCGAACGGGGTCAGGCGGTGCGCCCGCGCGTGCTGATCCTCTCCTGCCGGGCCGCCGCGTAGGCCAGGAAGCCCGGACGGGTCGCGGGAGCAAGACTGGCTGCGAGCGCGTCGCGGTGTCTGCCGGCGAGGTCAGCGCAGAGCGCGCTCCCCGTGGACGCTGCGAGTTCGGTGAGCAGCCACCAAGCCTCAACGCCGGCGACCGTCGTCAGCCGTTCGCTCAGCTCACCGATGGCGCCTGCACCCGGCGGCGAGGCGCCCAGCCCCGACTTGGCCTGGTGGCGGAGCACCTCACCAAGCACCGAGTAGCGCGGAGCACGACGGACCGCAGCCTCGGCGACAAGCTGCGTCGCATGCTCGAACGCCGTGTGGTGTTCGCCACGCGCCAGAGCGATCCTGCCCTCGAGAAGCGTGAGGCGGAGGTGGTGACGCCAGGAGTAGGCGTACGGTTCGCGCATCAGTTCGCGTGCCGCGGCGATGCGCGTCACCGCCGTCTGGAGCGCCCCCTCTTCGAGGTGGTCGTCACATGGGTCGAGCGTGGCGTAGACCTCGAGCTCGCGGTAGCCTGCTTCGACGGCCCCGATCCGCGCCAGCTCATTGCACTCGCGGGCACGCTGGACATCGCCCGTGTATCGGTGCACCCAGCCGCTGAGGTTGAGGCTGTTGGCGGTGTACCTGGAGAGTCCACGACGCGTCGCTTCCTGTGATGCGCGGCCCAGGACGTGCAGTGCTTCGGCGGCGCGTCCGCGGGTCGCCAGCGCGTAACCGAGGATCAGGTCGGCATGTGCGGGCGTATAGATGGTCGATGGCGATTCCGCCGCGGAGTACGGACTGGCGGAGATGGCGCTGATGGCGGCGTCCGTCTCGCCCAGGTGCACCATCAGGAACGCGTGAACGGACGTCGGCTGCCGCAAGCGGTGATCCCGGCAGATTCGTACCGCCATCTCCAGCCTCTCGGCGGCTTCGGCGAGGTCACCGCGCGCGTGCAGAGCGCGGGCTTCGATGACCAGCCCATCGACGCGTTGCCGCGGGTCGATCGCGTGTTCGGCGAGGGCCCCGCCAAGAACGGCGGCGCGATCGAAGTCGCGGCAGTAGTAGGCGATCGCGCCCGCGACCTCCCAGGCGCGCGGGTCGTCCCCGCGGTCGACCGCCGCCTCGGCGTCGACCTGGGCCGCTCGGTACTGCGCCTGGCGAAGCAGCACTGTCGCGCGCTGCAGACGGGCCGTGGTGGTGTCCTCCGCCACGAGGGCCTCGTCGGCGAGCGCGAGGGCGGTCGCGTAGTCGAAGCGGTCGGCCGCAACCCGACTCGCGGCAGTCAGGGCCGCTGCGGCAATCGCCCGAGCCCCGCTGAGGCGCGCGTGGTAAGCAACCAGCATCGGGTCAGCGCCAGGCTGGAGCGCCAGGATCCGCGCTGCCTCGCGGTGCAGCAGCGCCCGCGCCGGCGAACCAAGTGAGGCTTCGAGGGCTTCACGGGCGACCTCGTGGCGGAAGACGTAGCAGCCACTGCGCTCGTCGAAGAGGCCCAATCCGAGGCCTCGTTCCAGGTCCGCGATCGCCGCCACCGGGTCGATTCGGCGAACCTGGGCGAGAAGGTCAACGTCGACCACGGTGCCAAGCACGGCTGCCGCTCGGATCGTCTCAGCCGACGACCCTGACTCCGCGCAGCGCCCCAGCACCGCCGCCTGGACCGTGTCGGGAAGAGGGTCGTCATCGTCAGTTCGTGCCAGCTCGGTCAGGAACAATGGATTGCCGCCGCTGCGCCGGTGCAGCTCGGCAGCGCGGCTCTCGCCGACGATCGAACTGGTTCCGCCGATGGACAGTGGTGCCAATGAGATGGTCACCGAGGCGCTCGGAACATGTCCTTCGCCGCCCCGGCGGGTGAGCAGGACCAGCAGCGGCACCTGGACATTGCCGACCAGGTCACTCAGCCAGTCAACGGTCAGCGGATCGGCGCGTTGCACGTCGTCGATGAACAGCACGATGGGCGAGGGGGTGACCCGAGCGATCACTCTGCTCAAAGCAGCGAGCACCAGCGCGATCCCGGCCGGTGATGAGACGGGCGCCTGTACCGAGTCGGTGCCGCCCAAGGGCGTCCACGCGATCGATCCGAGCAGCGGTTCGATGAGCGGGGCATCGGTTCCGAGCAGCCGTCGTGCGGCGACGGCGCCGACCTGGCGAAGGTGTGCGCTGAGCAGGTGCAGCGCCGGTTGCAACGGCAGCGCTCGGCTCAGCTGCTCGCATCGGGTCACCAGCACGGCGGCTTTCGTGCCCAGCCCACTGAGCCAGGCGGTCGCCAGCGCCGTCTTGCCGATGCCGAGCTCACCCTCGATGACGGCGACCACCGGCGGCCCGTTGCGAACCGATGCGAGCAGGCCGTCAAGCGCGCGAAGCTCGTCTCCGCGCTCGACGAGGCCCGTCTCGGACTCGTGATCGCCGCCGTGGCGGCGCGTGCCGGAGACCTCGATGCCCGGGACCGGCAACCCCTTCAGCACGGCGCGATGCGCCGCGTCCGTCTCCGGGGAGGGCGAGACGCCGAGCTCCTCCCTGATCCGCTGGCGCAACCGTTCGTGGAGTGCCAGCGCCGACGACGCGCGTCCCTGTGCGACGAGCCCCGCCATCGCCAGACGAAGTGCTTCTTCGTCGTATGTGTCGCGGTCGACAGCCTGCTCGGCCGCCTCAACCGCGGTGACGAGGTCGCCCGCGGCCAGCGCGGCACGGGCGACGAGGCGGGTGGACTGGAGGGCGAGTCGCTCCATTTCGCGGCGGTCCTGTTCCGGCCACGCATGGTCGTCTGCGGCGGGATTGGCCAGCAGCGCACGGGCTGAGATCGCGGCTGCCAGGGCTGCGGCGGGCGCACCTTCCAAGAGGCGTCTCACGGCCTCTGACACGAGTTGCTCGGCGGCGCCCAGGTCCAGCCAGTCCACGTGGAGCGTGTATCCGCCGTCGCCATGGCTGATGCGTTGTGGACCGAGGACACGTCGCAGGCGACTCATGATCACGGCGACCTGCGCCGCCGGGTCGCGCGGCTGGTCGTCGCTCCACAGCACATCCTGTAGGGCCTCCACCGGCACCGCCCGGCCGCGAGCGATGGCGAGCCGCTTGAGTGCGACTCGCGCCTTCCGGCTGCCGAGGTCCCGCTCGGCGATGCCGTCGACACCGAGGCCGCCGATGATTCGCACTCTCAGGGTCCCGGACGTGGCCACGGTCGTCCGCCTGACAGGCCCCACGTCGCGGTCGCGGATCACGGCCCGTACGATACGGGCCGCGGATCCGCGACGCCGAGGTCAACCGCGTGGTTCAGGACTTGGCGTAGTCGGTCGCCCCGTTCCAGTCGATCAGGACGACAGCCTCGTCGCCGACGACCCATGCGTCGTGACCGGAGGGGATGAGGGCGACGTCCCCGGGGTGGCCGTCCCACTCGGTGCCGTCCGCCATCTGGATGTGGAGGACACCGGCCGCGTGGTACTGGAAATGCGGCGCCTCGCACAGGTCTGTGCCGGCGATTGGTTTGACATGCAACGACCACCTCCAGCCGGGCTCGAGGATGAGCCTGCCGATGGTGCCGGCGCCGAAGTTGACAAGTTCGACGCGCCCCTTTTCGAAAGTGCGCACCTCGTCCGGCTGCGAGAAGGTCTTCGGCTGGGCTCCCGCCTGTACTGCCATCACATGTCCTCCGTGATCACCGGAGCGTTGGCCCCGGCACGTGGGCACATCGTCGACCGGGTCGGTTGCAGGATGGCTGCAGACCGTCTTGCCGCGCGGCGATGCGGCGACGATTCGGTGTCGCGACGCGCCCAGGGATCGGCGGCGGCGGCGGACACTCAGTCGGGTTTGCGAGCCCTGCTCGGCGCCACTCGGGAGGGCTCGCCGGGCATCTTCGGGTACTGCGGCGGCCATGGTGCGTCGGCCAGGCCCGACGCGTCATCGCGCTCGTGCAGCGCAAGGAGCGGCTGCAGCGACTGCGGGTGATCGGTCATCGACGCCCAGGCATCGCCGTGTGCGCGGAACCGTGGCGGCACGGTGGCGATGGTGAGCACGTCGGGATGGATCGCATCGAGTTCGTCCCATGCGAAGGGCGTCGACACCTGCGCTCCGCGCCGGGCCCGCACCGACCAGGCGCCGAAGATCGTCTTGTGTGGGGCGTTCTGGTTGAAGTCGACGAACACCCGCTTGCCCCGCTCCTCCTTCCACCAGGCGGCCGTCATCAGGTCGGGCCGGCGCCGCTCCAGTTCGCGAGCGACGGCGACTGCGGCCGAGCGCACGTCGTACGACGTCCACAGCGGCTGAAGCCGGACGTAGATGTGGATGCCGCGGTTGCCGGTGGTCTTGGGGAGACCGACGACCTCGAGCTCATCGAGCAGGCGCTTCACCTCCAAGGCCGCCTCCTGAACCATGGCGAACGTGACCCCGGGGGTGGGATCGAGATCGATGCGGAGCTCGTCCGCGTGGTCCGGGTCGGCGGCCTTGGACGGCCACACGTGGAAGCCGAGGCAGCCAAGGTTCACCGCCCACAGCACGTGAGCGAGGTCGGCGGCGACCAGCGCCTGCGACGTTGTGCCGTTGGGGGTGCTCACGGTGGTGGTCTCGAGCCATTCGGGCCGAGACTCGGGCACTCGCTTCTGGAAGAACGACGGTCCCTCCGCTCCATTGGGGAACCGCTGGAGGAGCACCGGCCGGCCGCCCATGGCCCGGAGCAGAGGCTCCTCGACCGACTGGTAGTAGTGGACGAGGTCCAGCTTGGTCTCGCCGCGTTCCGAGAAGAACACCTTGCCAGGGCTCGTGATGGGGATCTCTCGTCCCGATGCCTCGATCAACTCCACCTCGGCGGCCATCAATCGCGACGATAACGGCCCCGGCTCAGGAGATGCTGATCTTGACCCCGAGAAGGATCAGCGGCCAGAGCAGCACAGCGAGGATCGCGGTGAGGATGGGCCCGAGCGAATGAAGGTTGTCGAAGAAGTGATGGCTGCCCGCCACGATGCAACCCACGACAACCCAGACCATCACCACCAGGGGCACGGAGCGACGCGTGTTCACGTGGTTCCTCTCTGCGCGAGTTCTTCGCCGCGAGCATACGCAGCATGTACCCGCCGATGCCAGGGCCGGCCCGCCGTACTAAGGTGGTGGCGAAGCGTCCCGCGGCGGCCATACCAGGGAGGTTCAGCACATGCAGCACCGACGACTCGGCAGGAACGGCCCCATGGTCTCAGCCGTCGGCCTCGGCGCCATGAGCTTCGCCGGCGTCTATGGCGACTCTGACGACGCGGAATCAGAGGACACCCTGGCGCGAGCGTTGGAACTGGGGGTGACGTTCATCGACACCGCCAACATCTACGGGGCCGGGCACAGCGAGCAGGTGGTCGGCAAGGCGATCGCCGGCCGCCGCGACGACGTGGTGCTGGCCACCAAGTTCGGCGGCGGAGGTGACCCCGGGTTGGGTCGCCCGGGCAAGGTCGCACCAGCGCTCGAGGAGAGCCTGCGCCGGCTGGGCACCGACCATGTCGACCTCTACTACCTGCACCGTGTCGACCCCACCACCCCCATCGAGGAGACGGTGGGTGCAATGGCGCAACTGGTCACCGCCGGCAAGGTGCGCTACCTCGGCCTCTCCGAGGCGTCTGCCGAGACGATCCGCCGCGGTCACGCCACCCACCCGATCACGGCGCTGCAGACCGAGTACTCCCTCTTCAGCCGCGAGCCCGAGGCGGAGATCCTGCCCACGACCCGCGAGCTCGGCATCGGCTTCGTCGCCTACAGCCCGCTGGGTCGCGGCCTGCTGACCGGGCGCTACAAGCGCAGCGGGGACCTCCCCGACGAGGATTGGCGCAGCTCCGTTCCCCGCTTCCAGGGCGACAACCTCGACAGCAACGCGCGCCTCGTCGAGCGGCTCGAAGAGGTCGCCACCGCGCGAGGCGCAACGGTCGCGCAGCTCGCCCTCGCCTGGCTCCTGCTCGAGGAGGATGTGGTGCCCATTCCGGGTACGCGGAGACGCGCCAACCTGGAGGTCAACGCGGCGGCCGCCGACGTCGTGTTGACCGCTGAGGATCGCCGCCGGATCGAGGAGATCGTGTCCCCACAGAGCGTCTCCGGCGAGCGCGCCGCGGCCATGTACCTGGAGCGTGTCAACCGCTGATGGCGATCACGTACCCGTCGGGCCGAACCTCTCCGTCCTGATCCTCTGCGCCGGGTGACCGAGGGCGACGAGCGCGTCAGCGACCGTTTCGACGAAGGCTGTGGGGCCGCAGACGAATGCGAGCGGTTGCTGCTCCGGCGGCCACGCCACCTCCGCGAGCATCTCGCGGTCGACGCGCCGGCTGTGGCCGTGCCAGTCGGGCGGCTGCGTACGCGTCAGCGTGTGCACCACCTCGAGGCCGTCACCGCCGGCGGCGAGGCGATCAAGCTCTTCGCGGTAAATGACGTCCTCCAGCGTCCGCGATGAGTAGACGAGACGGGTGGGGATCGAACTGGACCGGGCGGCACGGTGCCGGAGCATGGCCATCAGCGGGCACACCCCGGAGCCGCCGGCGACAAGAAGCAACGGGCCACCGGCGCTGACATCCCACACGAAATAGCCACCGATCGGGCCGCGGAACTCCAGCCTGTCGCCGGCGCGCAGCTCGCCGGTGAGGTACTCGGAGACCTCACCATCAACGAGGCGCTCCACCGTCAGCGCCACCGCTTCGCCGGCGTCGGGCGCCGACGCGATCGAGTAGCTGCGCTCCGCCCGATAGCCGTCGCCGGCGGTGAGACGGACATCGACGTGCTGCCCCGCGAGGTGGCCCGGCCACCCCGGCACAGCGAGGATGATGCTGCGGACCCGAGGCGTTTCATCGATGACCTCGGTGACCCCGCCGAAGCGCCAGCTCAGTCGCCGCTGTATCGCTGCTCCAGCCATGGGTCCCCGTACATGTGGTAGCCGTTCACCTCCCAGAACCCCGGGGAGTCGTCGTTCATCAGGGTCAGCCCGCGCACCCACTTGGCGCTCTTCCAGAAGTACAGGTGTGGCACGAGCAGTCGCGCCGGACCACCGTGCTCGGCCTCGAGCGCCTGGCCGTCGTAGCCGAAGGCCACCCACGCCTTGCCGCCGGTGATGTCCTCGAGGGGGATGTTGGTTGTGTAGCCACCGTCGCAGAAGGCCATGACGTGGTCGGCCGCGCTGTCCACCCCCTCGAGCAAGGTGTCGACCGAGACACCCTCCCACACCGTGTCGAACTTGGACCACTTGGTGACGCAGTGGATGTCGCGCGTGATCGTCTCGCTCGGCAGCGCGCGAAATTCCTCCCACGTCCAACGCCTGACGTCGTCGACCTCCCCGTTGATCGAGAACGTCCAATCGGCCAGCCGTGGGCGGGGTGTGGGTCCGACCGATAGCACCGGAAAGTCGCGGACCACGTACTGCCCGGGCGGCAGACGGTCACCCTCAGCCCGGGCGTGTGGCCGTCCCCTGAAGCCGCGGCTCACGAAGCTCATCGCCGCGCAATCCTCTCACGGAGCCCGATGTCGTTACCCAGGCTGCGGGTCCCGTCCCACCGAGCCAGGCTGGAGACGATCACCCCGGCGGGGGCCAGCCTCCGCGTCCGAAGCCCGATTCGGCCCCAGGTTCAGCGTCGTGCGAGGCGGGGCAGGATCCGCCACCAGGTGCGGATGACAGGCGCGTCGTCCCCGACGGCTGTGGCCGAGGCGCGCGCGGCCGCGCGACGCCTGGTCGCGTAGAGCTCGCGGCCACCGATGTACTTCTGTTCCACGTGCTGTCGCCTCCTGGGCCTAGCGTTCGTCGACGGTCGCCCAAGACACAAGATCGCGCTTCGCAGTGCGAGGGGAGCCCACCACCATTCTGCGAGGGGAAGCTCACCGCCATCCTGCGTGCTCCCGATCTGCAAGTCGGTCCGCCAACGGACCGAGTGCCGGAGGCAGACCCCCAGGCGGTGCGGCTACTGTGACGTCGCCGGTCCCGACGGGCATGTGCCCAGTCGGCGTCAGCGGTCAATGGGTGGGTCATCTCAGTCTGCGCTGAGGGAGGAGAGAAGTGAAGCTGACGAAACCCGTCCGCGTGTTGGTTGCTGCCGGGCTCGTCGTGGGCGCCGGGGTCGCACAGGGCTTCGTGGTGGCCTCCGCCG
>Ga0209890_10001397_pt1 | contig 10943 bp, 9 predicted proteins | sample OrgsoiDNA2013049_FD_185799 | JGI IMG/M metagenome (GOLD analysis project Ga0209890, IMG submission 185799) | Permafrost soil microbial communities from the Arctic, to analyse light accelerated degradation of dissolved organic matter (DOM) -... | ecosystem: Environmental > Terrestrial > Soil >... | reverse complement strand
ACGCGCGCAAGGCGCCGCGACCGAGAGGCCGCTCTTAACCGAACGGCATTGGGGTTAGCCAGGGGTTAGCCAGCGTCTAACGTGGGCCGCTCGCCGCTCGATCCCCGATCAGAGTACCCGTCGCAACTCGACGAGCGGCACCTCGGCGACCATTCCTCTCGTGTTCCCGCCGACCACCACTTCGAACAGCGCCCGCTCGTAGAATCCTTGGACAGACGGCGTTGTACGAATCCGAACACCTGCTGCACGACGATCCACGCGAATGGCTTCCAGGCGCGCTTCGAGGAGGACTCTGCCAATCCCTTGGCGGTGACGCGACCGATGTACGGTCCCGAAACTCAAGTTCGCGAGAGCTCCGTCCAGATACCAGCCTCCGCACGCAACGAGCTCGCCGCCGGTCTCCACGACGTACAGGTGCCCCGCAGGTCCTCCCAGTTTGTAAAGTCGCGCCGGCAGATAGTGTCCGCTGTCGACAAAGGCAGCGAACATCGCTCGTTCACTCGGATGGTAATACTCCGGCGTATTGCTATCGAAGACGGCAAGGCATGCCTCTCGATCGGCCGGCTTGAAGTCACGAATCCTCAGCTGTGATGAGGCCATCTACCGGGCGCTCCGTCAGTCTGGCTAACTCATATTCTCCACAGTTGTATAACCTTTGGCCACCGCATTGTGGGAGGCACCCTTCAGAGCGACTTCATCGTAATATCGCCGGCTTGCCTCGCACATCCTCGCTGGATAATCCGATAAGGGCCGCGGCGAAGGCCCCCAGGATTTTGATCGGGATCACGGCCCATTAGCGATCGAGGGGCCCGTCAGCTTGAACGGCCAGTTGGGCAGCACACTCGATAGCCACGTCGGTATGCTCAGCCCTGATCGTGTTTCGCGTCAGCAGCGACGTAGGCCAGTAGATCCCTCTTCCGCCACCGTAGTACGGCGCGCTTGCCGGTCTTGTTTTCTATGGGGGCGACCGGCGCCCTGCCACGTTCGTGGGCCCGCCTCAAGGCAGGCGGCGTGGTACCGAGAATTCTCGCAGCCTCGGCAACATTGCACAGCACGTCCTGGGCATCCCCGATAGCGAGCTCGCGTGCAACGTCTCGAAGAGCCGCTCGAACGAGGCGCGGCAGCTCCGAGTCTGCGAACCCGCGCAGAACCTCGACCATCTCCGCCTGAAGCGCGGTCACGGCGAGTCTCCAAAGGGCGGTAGGGACGCGAGCATGGCGGTTGGTCCTTTCACCAGACTTCTCGGCTAGACGCCGTTCAAAGGAACCGATGTTTTTTTCGTGACGGCGATTCGTGTCGCACGCGGTCGAAGGAAAGCGGCCAGGGAAGACCCGAATAGCTGCGGCAAGTGGTTGCACCCGCAACCGGACTTGGCTCGGCGTTCGTCATCGAATCGCCCTTCACCGCGTTGGATATCACCGAAATCGTCGACCATTTCATCGCGGTCATCGTCCGAACTCGACGGAAAAGAGGCGCCTCACAGCCCGCGCCAATCCCGGGACTCGTCGTCTCTTTCTTCGAGAGCAGAACGCCGCGCGAGCCGGCAGGACCAACGCCACGCGTGCTGCAGAACCAGCGCCACGCGTGCTGCAGAACCAACGCCACGCGTGCTGCAGAACCAACGCCACGCACGTCGATAAGACCGTCACCTGGGGCGGCCCCGCCTCTTCTCCTCCCGCCGATTCCCGGCGCCGCCTCACAGCTGCTGGCGTACAGACCGCAGTCGTAGGCCGGGCTTTGTCCCGTCTGTCTCCTGCCCGATCTGGACGCTTGATCTTTGCCTTCCCTGGCGCCGCTCTCGCAAGCGTGGGTGGCCGAGGAGACTCCCCCAACATAGATGATCGCCAGAAGACCTCTGCGATGTCGTGCGCCGCGATCGCTAAATTGTGCGGGAGACGGCTACCGACTAACTGACCAGGACGCGCCCTGGCCGCCGCCATCGCCGCACACCGACCATCAGCGCTCGCGGGTACGAACCGCGGCCACCTCTCGCGAAGCCGTTGCACAACGGCAGGCGGGATCGCCGCTCTACCCAGCCTCCCATAAACTGCCGGCCAGGTTATTGCCCATCGATACCGCTCATACCTCGGTCTTCGGCACTTCGACGCCAGGCAGGTGCGCGAAACGTCGCCTCGCCGCCATCCCATGACTGCCCAACGAGTAGCGCTGATGAGCTGGAATCGCGACGAGCAGCTCATCAGCTTGGCGATCGCCGCCACGAGCTTCTTGATCATTGGCCGATCGCCAACGACATCGCTCCGGAAGATACGGGCAGAACGCCTGGGGGCCTTCTGTATGGGGGTCTCAGTCTGCTGCTGACGTCTCGCCTTCGGCATCGACTCATCAACGATCTTCCCTCGTGTCAGCCGATGTCGGCGATGGCGCAGTGAGATCGCCATCAAGGATCACTTCTTCGATCTCATGGCCCGGCTCTGCAGCCGGAGGGACGAAGGCAAGATAAAAGGCCTGATACACGTTCCGCGTATCTAGGCCATTTCAAAAAGGAAAAGGTGATACTTCCGACCCCCCCCTTGATACATCGCGGGTGTTAAGCGGGCGCGAAGGTTCACTTTTTTATGTATCACGGTGGCTTTTGGCAGCTCGAAGACGGCTGCTCACCGACGGGGAATGGCGATTTGGAGGAGTTTGCGTCGATTGGCGGTGCCGGAGTGCAGCTGCTCCTCCGATTCAAAGCGTCGTAGGGCGCAACTGGGCGCCATCTGACGACGCGCCGGGGAGCGGCGGAAATTGACGGTCGGGCGGCCGGCAGTGCGCGGCGAGAGTCTTTGGGGCACCCGGCAAGTCAGGGCGGCGCTGGCCCTCGCACTTGGGGTCCCAGTGCCAGGCGTCGCAGTTCCGCCGGAGCCCGGCTGATGCGTCGTCCTCTTCAGTTCACGCGCACGTAGTTTGCGGGCCAAGGGGCGTAGAGCAGGAACATGGACTGGTCGGCGTCGAAGAACTGGGGCGCTCCAGCGTACTCCGTGGGCGAACACATGTACGGGACGGGCGGAGCTGTGAAACCGGCAGGGACGATGTTCGGGTCGGCGAACGAGATCCCGAACGAGATGGCCCGCTCGGTCACTTGCTCGACGCTTCCGTCGCTGGCGATCACCAGTGGGATCATCTGGTGGTCCGAGGTGAAGTCGATGCCGAACTGCTCGCAGGGGAGCTCGCCGGCACCAGCCGTCCGTCGCCAGCGCCCGACCGCCAGCGCGTCGAACCCGGCTACCGTCGTGTAGGGATCGGTCGACGCGGCGTCGGGGGCTTGCGGTTGGCCGGCATCGGTGGTCGGGGCGGGGAAAAAGTACGGGGCGGCACCGCAGCTACAGACCAGCGACCCCGAAGGACCGCAGGGGTATGTCGAGGCGCCGAATCCCCCACCCGCCGCGTCGCGGCCCCCGGCATCCTGCGGCGTGGGGACGGAGTTGCCCGGAGGCCCGCCGTCGACGGAGGCGCCGGGCTTGCTCACGGTGCAGGTGAGGGTGAACGAGGTCGGGGGCGCGGGCGCGTTCAAGGCGACGTGTCCGCCGGGACAATCGGTCGACGGCGAGAGCGTCCAGCAGGGCGCGACGTTTCCGTTTGCCGCGCAGGCGGGATAGGAGACGTTCTCGGTCTTGCCTGTGCTGTCCTGGATCACCGCGGTCCCGGTGCAGGCGGGGGTGCCATCGGCGGCGAGTTGGATCGCGCCGATCAGGCATCCCGTCGCCGCCTCGGCGACCTTGGTGGCAAAGGTCTGGAGGGTGGGCACGTACGTGTCCGCGCAGTTCGACGCCTGAACCCCTAGCGGGAACTTGTCGGCGAACTCTGCCAGGCGAACCCCGGGCTCGGCGGACGTGCCGCCTGTCGTGAATTGGGTGGCGCTTGGGCTGACGCTGCTATCTCCTTGATGACCACACGAGAGCATCACCTGCGGCCACAGCTCGCCCGGCTGCGTGTCCTGTCCGCCGAGCGCGGGCAGCCACTCGACCGTGTACGGCGTGGGCGGCCCTGCAATCATCCCCACTACGATCTGGTTGTCCGGGGCGGGCTTCAGCGCCTTGAGCTCGGAGACCAGCTTGCTCACCGGCGTGAGGAGGCCGGTCGCGGTGTCGTTGTCCTGGCAGTCGCTGAGGTTGAGCATCGGTTGGGCGGGCGTGCCCTGCGCGTCGGCCGGCGGGCTGAGCGGCGGCATGGCGAGCGACTGTGGCTGGCCGGACGCGGGGTCCTTGCACAGGTGTCCGTACCGGTTACAGCGGTAGAGCCCCAGCGGGCCCAGCGGGTTGGCCAGGTTTTGCTCCCCGGTGAGCGAGAAGACCGTCGAGTCGGTGGGGGCCGAGCAGTCGTCCTGATCCGAGAGGAAGAAGACGCCCAGCGCCGCGTTCGGCCTGAGAAAGCCAGCGTTGGTGGCCGGCGGCGTGGGGACGCCAGCCACGATGTTGTCGGCGCCCAGGGCGTGCACGGCCGCCGCCAGCGGCTGGCCGAAACCGCAGCCGCCGTTGCCCATGTCGCCGATGCACTGAAGCACCTTCCCGGGCTCACCCGTGAAATTAGTGACACAGCTGCCGTCGTCGGTGAGGTACGTCGCCCCGGCCGCAAGCCCGGAGGTGGTGCAGGTCCCCCTCGGCGCGCTCCGGAAGGCGCCGTCATCGCCTGGCGCCGTGCACCCGATACCGGCGGGTATGCCGGGTGCGCCCATGTCCGCCGTGATCAGGGCGATGTGGAGGTCGAGCGGCCCGGCGGCCTCGAGCCCGGCGGCGAGGGCGGGCATCTCATACAGCAGCGTTTTCTGGTTCGAACTCTCGCCCGACCAGTCCTGCAGGACCAAGAGGACGTCGGCGGCCGGCGTTTGCCGCGGATAGATGGTCACCGTCTCGGTCTCGGGCGGAGCCGATTTGGTCGCGGAGCTGCCGCAACCGAGCGCGATGAAACGTGCGGCCACTAACATGGCCAGCGCGCGAGGTCGAAAGCCCTTTCGCCCTGGGTTCAGGAGGCTGGCGCTGGTTCTCGATCCCGTCATGCAGCCACCGTCACGGTTCAGACGAGGTCATCATTACTTTAGTCGAACCGACCATCACGAAACAGGTCAGGTGTTTTCGTCCTATGACACGAAGCTCCGCGGACAGCCGATTTACTGCACCGGTGCTGCATGTGCTGAAATTGCGGGCGGAGATCTGACCAAAGAGACCGCGCGATCCGCTCGTTGATCGGATCGCGACCCTCTGCGAGCTCAAGTACCGCACCCGTCTTTGGTACAAGGCCGCCGACCGGGCGCGCCGGAAGATCAATTGGCGATTCACGACCGCGGATGCCCGCCGAGTTTTCCGATACCGCCAAGGCACTAAGCCCGGGCCGAAAAACTAGAACAGACCCAGCACGGCCAGTCCGGGCACGGAAGCGCGTGCGACATCGCCCTAGTGGGTGGCATCGGCGCAGTTTAAGCGTGGACGGCCGCCGCAGTCTTCCGGCCTGCTAAAGCCGGAGGACTCCCGGCCCTCTGACGACTACACGCGTCGCGCGCGCCTCCGGGACGCGGCAGCCTTTCGTTGGCGGGCTTGTTCGAACGCTTCCGCAGCCCCAAAGGGCGGCTCGGAGGGCGGCCACAACGGCAGACGCGCGAGCCCGAGCCCCGGCCGTCAATCACCCGTGCAGAGATTGGTGCCGTTGTCGCAGCGCTGGCCGCTCGCGCAATCGGCTGCTGTCGCGCAGGTCATGGAGAAGCCCGTGATCACGCCAGGAAACACCCTGGAAGCCTTCGATGTCTGGCCCGACACGTGCGTCTGGTCGACGAGCGTGGACGGCAAGGGCCCGTCAGCGGAGCCGACGACCACGACGTTCGCGGTGGACCAACCCGGGGGCGGTGAATCGAACGGGATGGTGATGGTGATCGGCTGGGCGAATGCAGTGCCGCCGGCATCGAGGTCGTACGCGCGCCCGATGACAATGATCTGGTATTCAGACACGCCGCCGCCCTTGGCGATGTCAATGGACATAGGCGAATAGCTCGGCCACACGCTTCGGGTTACGCCGATGAAGGTTGGTTCGGTCAACGCGCCGGCCGGCACGGTGATCGTGACGTCGTCCGCCGTGTTTATCGTGCCGCCGTTGGGCGAGACGAGCTGCCAGGTAGAAGCGCCGGCGATCGGCCCTTGCGGCAACACGGCCGGCGAAGTGCCTCCCGAGCATGCCGTGTCAACGAAGAGCCCACACAAGAGCACGAAGCTGGATAAGCGCGGCACGCTTGACCTCCCAATGGTAGGTTTTGGATTCTATACTATGCGACTTAGCCCAATCGTTTTGCTCGGCATCATCGGTTGGCCGGCGACTCTGATGCTTGAGGGTTGCGGCGTGAGCTGCAATGCTGCCTGCGCGCTTGCCGAGCCCACGGTCTTCGAGAGCGACACTCCCTCGCCAGTCGTGAAGGTCGTTGCGGATCCACCCTGCATCGCCAACGTCGCGACGACGGATGGCGGCATTCAGATCACAGTGAGCTTGCAGTGGTCGCCCGCTGCTGGCCCGCCGGAATGCGCCATCTTCGAATGGCTGGCCGACGGGACCGAGTTGACCGCGCACGCCTCGTTCTGGAAGGGCGACGGTCCCTGTTGCTCCGAGGTCTACGCGAATGGCTCGCTGTCGCCCTTCGTTCCTATCGCCGCCCCATAAGGCGACGACTAATCTCGGCTTCCGCGCTTGGCCCCGATTCCCGGCAGAGCGCGCCGGGCCCGGAAAGGAAGGCGAGGCCATCGGCCCCGGCGCCTGGGACCAGCTGACGGCGCGCTTCGACCCGGCGTGGTTCAACATCGGCACCCGATGCGCGCCGCGGCGGCGGGTCGGCGACGCCCAGGCGGGGTATTGGCATGGGTGTCAAACACTCCCCGCGCCGGCTCAACTCGGCGCCAGGTCTCGGCGACCGGGGGCCGCAGGGAGCTGACGATATTCTCTATGACAAATGACGGCGGCGCGGGATGGTAGGCTCTTATAGTTGTCTATCTGAAGGAGCAGCCCCCGTGCGATTCAAGGCTTTCTTCTCGGCTCTCGTCGCTTGCTTGGCCCTCGCCGGTTGCGGGAACAGCGACTCCGGAGCAAACAGCGGGTCGGGTGGGTCAACCAGCTCGGGCGGCACGACCGGATCAGGCGGGTCGGCCTCTGGCGGGACCACCGGCGGCGCAGGCGGGCGCGGCAGCGGCGGCGCCGGGGGCGCGGCCGGGCGCGGTGGCACGGGAGGCACGGCCGGCGCAACAGGCACCGGGGGCTCGCTCGTGGACGGCGGCGCGACGGTCGATTGCACCGCCACGCTGCCGAGCGGCGGCACCACTTACATGGGAAACAACGTCAACGGCATGGCCGACGGCCTCAGCTACGGCATCTGGTCGAACAGCACCACCGGCGGCAGCATCACCGTTTTCCCCAACGCCCACGCCTTTTCGGCCTCCTGGAACAACAGCATGGACTTCCTGGCCCACGTCGGCCTGGATTTTTTCAACGCCGCCAAGGCGTACAGCGCCTACGGAACGATCCAGGCGGAGTTCTCCGAAGTCAAATCAGGGAACCCCGGCAGCTTCTCGTCGATCGGAATTTACGGATGGATGCACAGCCCGTGCATCGAGTGGTACATCAACGAGGACTCGTACAGCAGCTTCGTCCCCAAAGGCAGCATCACCGCCATGATCGACGGGGAGATGTACTACCTGTCGACGAGCCAGACGAACGGAACGGGCGGCGCCAACGATTGCGAATCCGGGCATACGGGAGCCTGGACCAACATCACCGCCACGCGGGCGACGCATCGCACGTGCGGGACGGTCACCGTCAGCGACCACTTCGCCTCCTGGGAGGCGCAGGGCTGGACCCTGGGGACGCTGACCTCGGTCCACATCAACGTCGAGGTGGGCGGGGGCATGGGAACCATCGACTTCCCGGTCGCCAACGTGACGACGACCAGCAAGTAGCGCTGCCGGCCGAGCTGACGATGATGGGCGGCCCTGATCCTGGCGCCGCGTCCCCAAGAGGTGCGACGCGAACGTGTGCCTCCCCGTTCAGGGTGAGCACTTCTCCCCCGACTTCCGGTCGGTCAACTGCAGTGCCGGTGCAGTAAACCGTCGTGCCGTGGTGGTCCTTCTGAGCTACCCCCTTGTCCCCGCCTCCAGCCGATCTTTTCGGAATTGCACCCCTTTGTCGCGTCCTAAGAAAGTGGAGCGGACACGGGCCTTTCACTTGCGGTCCGCTTCAGGGCGCGAATTAGGCGCCGACCAGGCCGGCCGGAAACTTCGCCGCCGATGTAGCGTGACTACGGTGCTTCCGAAAGGCGCCAGTCCTCGATCTCGATCGGATGACCTGCCCGGATGATCCGCTCGTAGTGGCCACGATTCCCGGTGACCAGAACGAGCCCGCGGGCGAGCGCGATACCAGCGATCATGGGATCGGCGCGCCCGATCGGCTGTCCTACGCGTTCCAGGTCGCCGTAGATCCGGCCGGCATGCTCCGCGGCGACCGTATCGAGCGCGAAGACTTCGAGCTTTGGGAGGCTGGCGAGGAAGCGGGCGATCTCTTGCTCGCGCCCGACCTTGCGAAACCCTTTGACGACTTCCACCACCGTCACTGTCGAGATGGCCAGCGGTCCGACCGTCGACATGTACGTCAGTGCACGGCGGCGAACGAACTCGTTCTTCCCCTTGGCGACCTCCGAGAAGATGTCTGTGTCGAGGAGCGCCCTACGCACCGCGCGTCCGCAGGGAGTCGCGTTCTCGGGCGGCCATGGCGCCGTCCGAGACCTCGTCCATCAGTTCTGGCTCGTCGGCGAACAGCCCGACGATCGAGGCTCTGTCCTTCTGCTCCTCCACCACTGGACGCAGGACGACCTCGACCGGACCCTGCGGCGTATCCACGGGCTGGTCGAGCTCGATGTGCCGGGCGTCCGACAGGTGCCCGCGGACAGTGACTGCGCGCGCCATGCTAAGAGTCTACCACCTGGTCATTTTCTGAGGCAGATCGGTCACCGATATCGCCCCGGCGCTTGCTACACGGGTGCTACAAATCGCCGTGCTTTCGCGGTGCCTGGGTCGCGACCAATGGCGAGTAGCCCCAGCTTAACCCGGCATTCGGCGAGGGGTTGTCGTCTCGGACGGAACACGCGGCGACAGCGTGCGCTCACTCAAAATCCGCCGCCCGCAAGGGCTTACGAGTTCAAGTCTCGTCTCCGGCACCACGCGGAAAACCAAGGGAAATCTCAGAATCCGCTGCGCGCCGTAGGCCGTCGAGATTCGAGGGCCGCGGGTCCTATCTGGGTACTATGGCCTTGCCCGTCCAGGGAATCCCAGACCTGCACCACCGGCAACGCGTTCTTTCACGCTCCTCTAGGGCGCTGGCGGCGCGAACATGTAGATGCCGCCGCCGACGGCGGGGGCGCGCGCGTAGAAGAGACGCGTTGGCACCGGCCCGCCGACCTTGGGATTCAGGAGCGTCTTGGTGTCGAGCGTGCTTTCGTGAGAGCCGTCGTCGTTGATGGCCGCGAGGTCGACCGTTCCAGTCGTGGCCGTGAGCACCTCGTTGCTCGTATAGACGAACGCGCGCCCAAGCCAGAACGCCGCGGGCGAAAAGGGTGCTGGCGCGGCGGCCAGCGTTTTGGGCGTGCCGGTCCCATCCGCCGGCAGAAAGTACATCGTTGCGGTCGTCGTTCCACTCACGCTGACGCTCGTTTCGACGGCCAGCTTGGGCGCGGACGTCGTCTGCTCGTACCAGGCGTTGACGACGCCGCTCGTGAACGGGCGCGTCCGATGTGCGCCGTCGAGAGAGGTGACCACCAGGTCGGTGCCACCGCTGCCCGGATCGGTCTCGACGAAGGCGATGAATGAATAGTCGGCGGTCGAGATGGGCGCCTGGTTTGCCTGCCAGCCGGGCGTGGACAGCAGCACGAAGGATCCGCCCGCCGCGACCGGAGCTTCGTAGAGTGCTCTGTCGCCGGTGACCACCTGCAGCCAACGTCCGTCGGGGGAGAACGATGGTCGGTCCCCCATGAAGGCGGTCCCGTGCAGCGAAAACCCGGCGCCGCCCGCGCCGCTCGCGGCGACCGGCTGGATCACGTAGCTAATGGTTCCGTCCGTCTCCAGCATGTCGTAAGCGAGGCGGGTCGAGTCGGGGGAGAAGACCAGCCTCTGGCAGCGGCAATTGTTCGTCAACACCTGCGGGTTGGTGCCGTCGTTGTTCATCACCTCGAGCGTGATCGGCGCCGTCGAGGACGCCTGGTAAGCGTAGGCCAGGCGCTGTCCGTCGGGCGACCAAGCGAACGCATCGCCGATGCCCAGAGAACCGTCGTTGAGCACGGTCTTGACCGTGTTGCCGACGGTGGCAACGCGAGTCTGCCCACCGACGCCCTCCAGCATGAGGTTCCCGGTCGGATCCACAAGCGGCATCGCCGAGGACGAGGTCAACGTCGTCCCCGGGCCCCCGATCTTCTGCACGTGCGGCGTGCCGGTGTCGCTGGCGCTGGCGGTGAATCCGCGCCATTCGACGGTGTCGCCGACGACCGAGACGTACTGGTAGTAATACTCGAACGAGTCGAGCGCGGTGCTGGTGGTCCCGCCCGCGCCGCCGGCCCCGCCCGCGGGCGGTGTGGTCGATGCGTAGCGGAGGGTCACGATCGAAGCGCACGGGTTCGTGCCACGCGTGTACGCTGGAAAGACGAGCCACTTCGAGTCGTCGGTGAAGTACGAGTTGAGGACGCCGGCGAAGGTGTTGATGACCGCGGTCGATGGCGTCGGGTCGGTGGCCAAGATCTCGAGGTCTCCGATCTCCGGTTCATCCGAGCAGCTGGACGGGGCCGACACGGTATAGGCGACGTGCCGCTCGTCCTTCGAGACAAACAGCCAGCTCGCCTGGTCGGTCGTGACCAGCACCGGCGGCTTGCCGTCCCAGAGCGGTGACGAGCCGCCGTCCGACGCCGACTGCCCGCCCGTCCCACCGCTCACGGG